>Ga0131853_10020645_pt1 | contig 11958 bp, 9 predicted proteins | sample TergutLab28metaG_FD_92764 | JGI IMG/M metagenome (GOLD analysis project Ga0131853, IMG submission 92764) | Labiotermes labralis P1 segment gut microbial communities from Petit-Saut dam, French Guiana - Lab288 P1 (version 2) (version 2) | ecosystem: Host-associated > Arthropoda: Insects >...
ATATTTTTACCAGGGGGTGTGGGGTTTTGTTTTTCCCCTCCTGGCCGCCTTGGGGTGTTTTTCGCTTGTTTTTGCCTGTTGGGTTGAAAAAAAAGAAGGAGGGGGGGGGGGGGGGGGGTACTGCATGGTGAAATCTGTTACACCAACTAATATAAGGTGATCATGACAGAGATGGTTCACAACCAGTTGGACCTACAGATTAACATGAGCTCCAAATACAGGGGTTGGGGGGTCACACTCTTTTCATATTCATGGATTGTTGTGTTTGGTACAGGGAAGGGTTACATTGTGAGCAAAAAAATCAGCACATCAACCAGGCATCGGGATTATAACCCTCTGAATGACAGTCTAGTGTCCTACCCCAAGACCACTGGGCCCTACTAAGTTCCAATGTAAACAGGTAATGTCTTTGAAGTTAATTTATTTTCCAGTGGGAGGATTGGAATAATGATCATTTGCATGTGGAAGGAGTCTTGAAAAATATTTGGAGATAACTAGTTTTTTAATTTATATTGCGTACACTACCTTCTGAAAATATACCTTTCCCACCTAACTATAAGAATGATTGTGAGCTTGATTTTGTATTGCCAGTAAGTTCACTTATGTTCTGATTAGCATTTAGTACTGCATGCCATATTGCTTCCTGTTGTGGCCATTTATCCAGTTGTATCTGAATTTTTTCAGGACTGGGAGGTATTCGTCAGTGAGCAAGCATTTTGGAAAAGACTGTGCCAGATGGAGCGAGACATTGCCCTGAAGGAGGGAAAACGTAGAGGCTGGTTTTCATATACAGACCTGGAAAATCTTCTGGATACTGTTGACCTGGCTGCACTTGCACAAGCTGTTTTAACTGTGAGTGAATGCAGTTTCAGTGTACGAGAAGTATGATTTTGTCTATAAGAATGTAAAGACTGATTTGTGAATGAGCTGTTAAGGTTTTTCAATCATTGGACCAGTGTCTAGCTTATGTGATTTGATTTTCTCATGGCGTGAAAAGGGATGCTTCAAGTTCCTCCCAGATGTTGGCAGTTTCTGTCAGAATACATGGCATGATGTCAGAGACACAGCAATGTTTTTTGATCAGTTCTATGAGCCTGTCTTTGTGTAAGAACTGCTGAATATATTGCACTTTTTTTTTAACTTAGGAATGTTTCTTGTAAGGCTTTCTGATTTGTGGTGACATTGCTGTAGCCCTGTTAAAAAATAATTGCCTACCTGTATCATATCTAAGCCTCCTTAAATATGTTCCAGAATTTTCATAGTACATTATGTATCCTTTATCATTTCCATCTTGTCACATTTTTCAATTTAATTGCATAGGCAGAAATATTTAATTGTTAAACTGCCAGAACAGCAATTGGATGTACAGTACTTTTACAGTATTTTTACATTATAATAAGAAGTAGACATTTCATACAGCAATTCTATGCAGCAGAATTCTTTTCTGAGAAGATGATAATTGCTGAGCTGGTCAGTACAGATAATTCCCCATGGTCATAGGCCCCAGAGGTTCATTATAGTGTGTGCTTCTTTATTATCATGCTGTTTTTGCTGAGGTCTTTTTCCCTTTGGGTTTGCAAACAAACATTTTGTATGCATTTCTTATCATACTGAAGCAAATTGGAAATCTCTTACTGGACTTTTTGGGACTGAAGAAGCCCTTTGCTTCTTGAAGATATGGGGTATAAAAATTTATCAGTCTGCATGTTGTGACATTCCTGCCATCTTAAGCAACACTGCTGTGAGAACCTCATATCTCATAAAAGATAAATTTTCTATGTTTGGATGTCAAAAATTGTCAGTTGATTGAACATTAAATGATTGTGATGTGTGTATGAAAGAGAAGATGGGGAAGAGCACCTTGTGTATGTGGAATATACATACACACACACACATACATTCCTGGGATTTGAAAACAGCACCTGTGTCTGTAAAAAACCAGCTGTAGTAAACATGAAGTAATTCAGTGTCTGCTTATAGAACGTGAAGGTTAAAATCTCTGACCCAGTCTCTTTCCCTTATATAGCACTTAATGTTGACAGCCCGTCATCCTAATATGTCATGATGTTTCTGAAGACATTCTTAGTAAAATTATATGCATTTCTTACATTTATTCCATTCAGTTAGTCTCTTGGCCTGGGGTACCTGTACCTGTCATTTTTCTTGCCTTATAGTAAGAGCTGGTGTTTCATATCCACATGCTGTTGACAGATTATTATTTTATGGGTATGTTGATCCATGAGTTTCAAAAATCATATTTCATGTTACCCTAAACATCCTGATGAATTATTGCTTTCTGATCGTGTATGTAATGAGAATACACAGTTCAAGTCAGCAGCAAAGACTAAATGTGTTCTTATATTTGTTTTTAGGTTTCTGCTGTGTGTCTTACAAGTTACACAGCCAGTGTGTTGACAATAATTGGCTCAGCATTCATTGTGAGTCAAATCCCAGGAACTCCAATAAGCACAAGCATATTGTCTTCCACCAGCAACTTACCTTCATTGCCGCTCCCACAGGAAATGCCTGTCATTAATCCAGTAGACCATCCACAGTCTCGAACTCTGCCATCAGTCGATGTTTTAACAACAAGCTTCATCTTAGCATCACTTAATTCTTGGTCTTCGGTAAATGACTTTGACCCTTCTGGTTGTCCGTGTAATGACGACAGAGGAACTCGATTCCATGAACAGTACCTAGTGAATACAAGTGATGATATTTTATATACACATGGCAGTAGTAAGTGGAGTGAATTTGTTTCTGGATGGATGAAATACATGAACTGGCAGTCATGGGAGTCTGAAGTCAGCAAGTTACATCCAACCTGTGATCATTTCAATACAAACACTATATCCCAAATATATAGCATTGGACATAACATGTACAAGTTGGATGATTCTGTGAACATATCAGGTGATATTTCTCGACAGTCAATGAAGGAGACGACAGAGCCTGTGAAGGACTCTGAGGAATGGATTACTGAAATTCATGACTTTTTGCATCAGACATTGTTGGAAAGAAGTTCACCTGCCAAGTTCTTTCCTTTTGAAATGGCAACAAGCAATTACTAACATAGATGTATCCTTGCTTTTTATGCTCAGTGATCTTGCAAATTTGTGGGAAACAAGGAAGTTTAAAATCTCATGTTTCCCATAGTGATACTGTTACTTCTTAAAAACTTTCAAATGCTTTGTGCTTGTTTTTCAGAATGGACAAAATTAAAAGATTGTGTTCATATATGGGTTGTGTCTTTCAGTTATGGTGCTAATAGAAACTACTTTCATGTGTATAAAGTCTAATTAATGTGGGAAGCTGTGAATATACATATATTTTTCTGTACCATAAGATTCACATACAGTGTAGTCATCCTGGTTCTTCCTGACTTAATTATGATGAGTAATTAAATTACAGTTTTCAGTCATCTGATACTCATTAATCCTTTAAAATGTAACTCTACCTTTTTTTCTAGTCTGTGCTCAGTAATTTTTTTTAGCACAGGGGGAATAATTCTTCATACACATGGTACTGATATGAAATATTTAAAAATAATCCAATAAATTAAGAAATCATAAAAAATGCATCTTTCTTGAAGTTCCAAAGGTTATCAGTTATGATTAAAAAGGGCTACGGCAACTGAAAGTGGCTGTTCACATCAAGCATGAGAACCAGAATGGTATGGGAATCTCAGTTAACGGGAAGTAGAAACAGGTAGCCAAACTTCACATGCTCTTACCATATTCACCTGAATATTAGGTGGCCCTAATATACCATGAGCCCTCTTCACGGTCTTCAGTTTCCAGGAAAATAAGTATAAAAAGTGTGTGTAACTTTACACAGAATTATAAGGTGACCCCAAATTTTACAGGTGATGAAACAGGGAAACATCTTACATTCATGTAAATATGGTATATGTCTCTATAAATGTAGAAAGTGATGCCATAAATAATTACCAGTGTTATGAAGAGTAGAGTAGTATACAAACATAACAGTACCCCATGTTCTGAATGAATTAATAGTGAATTTGAAACGGATGTTTCTTCTACATTATTTACACCATGGGTTTCCAACCTGTGACCTGCCAGGTTGTGTTGTGGCCTGTGGCCACATTTGAAAATTTTGTATATGCTACAATAATTTCACAGTAATTTAGATGGCTAGGTATACCACTTATTGGCATTTTTCCATGTGCAGCCCGTGAAACAGCACACACTAATTGGTGTGGCCCTTGGCCATAAAAAGTTTGGAGACCCTTGACGTACATCATTCACTATTTTATTCCATTCACAACTTCAAGCGACAAGCAAAGTATTCAAGTACACAGTTTCTACGGAGTAAAGGTATGTACAGTAAGTCCATTGTGGACAGCTTGAAGAAACAACTTTTTCTTTCAGAACTAACAATTTGGGCATCTTTCAATGCCACATTACAATTAATGTTGAAGTGAAAAAGCCTTTAATGGAAAATTTGCAGGGTTCATAGGCTGGTGTAGCAGTAATGCTCTAGACCTGTATTTGGAAAGTGCCTGTCTTGAATCTTGGCCAGGATATATTGAGTAGGCCATGGCTGCTTCCAAATCCTTTCCTTCATAAATTTGCTATGCAGTAGTTTTGACACTGACATTATTAAATAACCCCCCAAAGAAACATACTGTTCATGAAAACAGAAATTTGTTAGAGAATTGTAGTTTTCTGTTGAACCAAATTAGTGTAGCCTGGGTCACACATACTTGAAGTTCCTCACTTCACTGAGTGGATAAAATTGAAGTCCCTCCTGTGCTTAAATACTGCACCATAAGGGCATATGTCGGTGGGGAGGTACAGCATCATACATTTTACACTTCTGTGATAGATTGCATTGAGTGGATCCAGAACCTGTCGGGACATGGTAACATGAAGAAAAACTCCACTGACTGTCACTTTACTGATCAATCTAGCTGTTTTTATCTTATTGAATTACTGTTTCTGAAAATGGTTTTGGTGTTTTTCCATTGGAAAGTTTATTTTTATTAAGTACCATACACTGTTTGCCATCCCTATCAAGGACTGCACTTGCCATCTGTCAGGATTGGAAATTATAATGCCACATGTGTTGTATAATCAGAAATGCATGGGATGTTTCATGGGGTAAAGTGAATGGTTGAAATGTATTGCAAAAATGGCATTAGTATATGTAATTCTGTTTGGCTTTTTGTATATATATATATATAGTTTAGATGTGTTTGAAATTCCAGAAACTTTGACAAACATTGTATCTAGCACATCCATGTGGAATCCTGGCTATATGTATTCTTATTTCATGTATAATGCATTTCTTATAAATTTCCAGGCCTAGTCATCGCACAATTAAATAAGTTCATACATACACACATGCAGACAAACAGCCACACAAACATAACAAAGCTAACAGGGCCCACAACTATGCACATACACCTAACAAGAGACAAGCAACACAAATATGTCAGTATTAATGAAAAGTCAGGTGATGACAGCTGTACATTGAACTCCAGAAATATATATAGTAAACATTCCTCAGATAATGGACAGTATTTGACATAAATGAATCTGTTAGTACCAAAGGGAACATGCAAAATGACTGAAAAGCAAATACATTCCATTTTTCAACTAACAAATTCAGTTGCGCAGTCAACCATTCTCTTTACAGATACATGTCAGATTGCTGTCAGGATTAAAAACATGTACAGTCAGCATCTTACAATTATGGTACAGTCAATTGCTGAGTCAGAGAGTTCTAAAAAACCTATATTAAAAAGCAAGACACAGGTCTACAGCATTTCTCAGATACAAGTTATGTTTTCTTCTAACATGAATTTTCATTGCCTTGTGGCTGTTTCAAATAAGACTTCCAGCCAGCAGAGTGAGTAGTAAAGTTCTTGGCAATTATTCCTTCTCTACAGTAGACTGATTAACTCATTGCACTGTATACTGGAGCATATTTTGTTTAGCTCTTATATCAAAACATAAAAATTCTGTAAAGGATTTGAGGACCAGAACAGGATTTTCTCATGCTTTCAGAAATATATTTTTGTGCCAAAAGATAAAAATATTGTGTCAACCAGGGAGTCCCTCCAGAATTAATCAAGATTAAATAAATTCTTTAAATTTGAAATAAGTAAAATACATAATTAATTCAAATCAAATATAATTACAATTATTCATATAATTAAACTGGAAATATTGGAATGTTATGAAAACTCATTTTCTTCCTACGATGATACTGCATTGGTCTATGTAAAGGTATGAAATTGGCCTGAACCATTTGTTTTATATACCTAATGTACATCAAAGTGCATTGTAAGTTTCAAATGATTAAAATGCTAAATAAAACTTTTAAGATGTATTTACATGTGTTTCTTACAGTTCAAAATTACAACAGCTGCTTCTATCATGGAAATCTGACTGCTGTACTACAACTTTATGAAGGTAGTTCCCAGTACAGAAATACAAAATTAGTATCCAACCATCACACAAATAATGTGACTTTGTTATGAGATATATGTTGTTGTTGGTGATGTATATTAAGGTTATGGTCTTCTGGGATGTAAACACCATGTAATCTAGTACATAGTTTCCTCAGAAATGTTGGTACCTGTTTACCAGATTACATGGCTTCACAGTAAATATTAAACTTATAATCTCATAACCTGGCTACAGACCTGTGTTTCACTGTGTCACTGTTGTGTGCTTACACACATTGAATTTCCCTTGCTGATATGCAAACAGAGGGGTGCTAGTCATTCCCCTGGTATCAGTTCTGGTTTTCCACCCACACTATTACTATTATCACCTGACACTGTAGACCCTGTTCTCAATCTCATCTCAATGTGCAAAGAACCGATTTCAAAAGCTGTACTTGGACTTGTCCACAGGTGCTTGGCTAGTTGGTAATAAGCAGTTATATACTGCAGACAGTACGGTGTTTCCAACTATTTACTGACAAACTCATAGTTCTTCACAGAATACTTGTACCATACAGTGGCACAGACTAAGATAGGATGTGACAGATGTACCTTCAAGCAAGGACATAAAATAGCATCCAATGCATGGAAGTGCATATCAGATAAGGCATTGAATGGAATAAAATCATGCACTGTACTGAGGTAAGGACACAAACTCATGTTTTTAGAAAGAGAGCAAGCACCTGCAGCATGATTGTTTCTCCAACTGTCCAGGCTAACACCACTCCTCTCACTTGGGCTGCCCACACACAAGCTGCCATCATATTGTGATCGAAGTCTAACAACTGACTTCAAAGATCATAAGATGTAATACTTAGTACATGAGTGATATGCACAGCACAGTTCCAGCCTGGGAATGAATATCATCTCTGTTTGATAATATCACTAAATATATTAGTAAAAACATCAAATTGAAGTTCATTACTGGTTAGATTAACAGTGCACTCACTACAAAGGATAACATACAATATATTATTTATGATTTTAAAATTATGCACAAAGTATTAGTAAAGCTATTTTACTTAATTTGTCTAATTTCAATTGGCCCCTAGCACAAGTCTAAAGACTTCTGGTGTGTGCAGTGTTGCTTCTTTTCCCACTTAAGTTGCAAATGTACATTATGACATACAAAAACATTAACCCTTTACATCAGCAGTACATAATATAATGTTTGAAGAGGAGCAGGAACAGTTTCTTAGGATATGGCAAGTCACTGTTCTGTCCTCCACACTGGATCCTTTGTCTCTGTGACTTCAAATGTTTTGGTAACATTACCCCATTAAACTGCAGTTCTTCACTGATCAGCACTGCAGATAGAGTTAATGCTCTTGGCTGTCCAATATCTTCTAATGTGTATGATATCTGTATGAACTCCATACATTATTAACCTCAGCACCAGGTGGAGGGAGGGGTCAGCTGCATGCTGTGGCCAATTTAACCATGGGTGGAGCAAGGGAAGAGGAAGGACTGAAGATAGTCAGTCTGAACAGGTGACGTGGATGTAGAAGTGAAGACAAAAACCCTGCTTTGCATGATGTTTAATCCTAGTCAATTCTGGCTGAGCTAGCCTGACATATATCTTCACTTGTAACAGTATGTGTCATTATCAATGGAAGTGGCATTCAGTTAAAATCACTGTAGTAAATCACAATTGTACACTGTTACAAGACTCCCAACCTCACTTAACACAAAGACATGAGAGGCAGTATGAAAGAAGACCTCTCATTTTTTTCTCAGCAGTTATAACTACAATTTTAATTAAATTAACATATATCATGGGTACATCCTTTACAAAGTTGAGATTATTTTTCCACAAAGTCTCCTTTATTATTGACAAACTTTTTTCCACCTTTGTGTGAGATGTTGTATGCTGGTCACAAAAAACTCTTTGCTGAAGTTTCAGAGCTCTGCATGCACACTGTGTTTCAGCCTGTTGTCATCTGCGAAATGGTGTCCTTGGAGTACCTTTTCACGTGGCCAAAAAGATGGAAGCTGGAGGGTGCTATATCAATACTGTAGGGAAGGTGAGGGTGAACACTCGACCCTTTTATTGCAATTGCCTGTGTTTTAGCACAAATTGTCCTAGTCCTCTTTGCAAATGAGGGAACCATCACTGACAATATATTCAACAACATATCTAATAAAGCTGCAACCCCCTTAACAATCAAATAACTTTTTTTGAATTCCATTCAAGCATGCAGAGGTAGGAGGCTGAATTTGATAAATCCTAGTTATTAATCATTCCAGCCATTTATTCACACTCACTGGAAATTCGTCACTTGATGTACAGAGGATTGGAGAGATCACATTGCATCAGCATCCAGGGGCCCTCACAGTGCTTTATATTAATTAGCTGTTAGATTCCCTCAGTCTGTGCTAGTTTCAAGTTGACCACTGGGTGGCAACCTAAGAGTATGCTACAGGATAGCATCGTCCCTCGCAGAATAGAAGAACCATGGGAGACCAAGGTACAGGACCACACTTGGATCCACATGCTTGGGTCACTTTCTGACCATGCCCAATTCACTCTGGACCTCAGTGCCAATCCTTATGCTAAAGTTAAGGATCCAATTTGACTACCTTCCTTACCTAGAGTAGTCTATTGACAGGTATCTTCTTATCTTGGAGACCAGCTGTGGATATGAATAAATGCAGGTGCAATGCTTCCACTCAGCTCTCTTCTAGGTTATAGAGATTTGCAGGGACAACCCAATCACCACAACTGTGGTGCCCTTCAGTTGATGTTTCAAAGGAACCTCCTGCCTTATGACGCATGCAGTAGATTCTGCTGACATGTCAGTGCATATCTGACAGACTACATGGCATCATATCCCACCATGTGAGTTACAAACAAACTAGCCCAATAATTGTAAATACTTAAAAACAACAGCATTCTTAAAATGTATAACATAAATTGTGTTATGATATTCCAAATAGCATTAACATCATATGACACACCACAAAATGGTTCCCAACACTTACCACACAGAACCCTTTGCGAAGTATTGCATACCATACAATTCATGTAGCTGCAGAGTATGGGTATGAAAAAAATCATTTTCAGAGCCAATGTTCTGCCTACTGTTTAGGTGAGCAAATGTAAAGACATTGTAAATATTATAAACTATTACATCTGATGGATGTTGTTTAATTAAAAGTTTGCCTTGAAAGTAGCAACACAACCTAAAGTCTCAAACTGCATTCAGGTTTCCCAGAAATCATCAAATTGCATTTTATTTCGTACACACTTTTCTTCATTTACAAACTCTCAACAGTAATGCCTATTTTTGAATGAAGAAAATGCCTGTTTTATTGTAATTGAAAAACTATACCATTTATGCTGGTAATTACCATTCACCATAATGCTCTTTAGATTGGTTGGCAATACTGATACATGTACAATGATGAAACAAACACAAAGGGATGCATGAAATGAAGGGAGGGGAGGGCTATGGTCAAAATGACAACTGTATAGATAATAACCCCTGATTTCATCTTGCCTGCCAGACTGCAAGATTCTCCATTACAGGATCATGATTTATGGTCTCTTAAAGGAACAGATACACAACAGAAAAAAAAAATTAGTTTGAATTGCAGGTTATTTAACTATGCTGTATTAACTCTAAGGCTTATTCAGTAACAACAGATGGGGATTGTGGAAAGATGGGGAATGAAGCCTCTTTTAAGTTACTGTCCTGACACTGACTTGAGTAACTCACAAAATCCACAAGCAACTTCAACCAAAAAAATCAATATCTTTCCCAAGCCTTACAACCACTTCATAAATGCAGGTCACACATATATTATTGTAATGCACAATCCGCATGTGTATATGCCTAAATTATACATACAAATTTATCATTATAAAAGGATTATCTCAAAAACTTAGGAATCAATGGATTTGCAACTGTTACAATGAACATTTTAAAATAACCACTAGTATGCCACCATACCATTATACAAGCAGCAAAAAAGAAAACAGCTCAGTAATACATTTGCCACACATTCCACCAAATCCTGTTTCTTAATATAACAAGCTCTGAATAAGTGCACAAATGCTGGAGTATTATTGTTTATTGATTAAATAAGCAGTTCTTTTCTTCTGGGAAAAAAGGCAGACGTCTTCACACAGCAAAAGACTTTCTATTGCATCCTGTTGTGTATATGGAGAATCACATATATTGCACCCAAAACAATGTATATTTATTAATTATTAATTTTAAAAACAGATACCTTTTTCCTATCTTTATATTATATTTTTTCCTTGAAACAAACAAGGAGCCATTACTGCATACAAACCGTGTACCTTAACAACTCTAGCACTGCCATTAAATACTCAAAAGTTTATGTGGAATAAGTTCAAAGCTGCCTTGATGTGAAGGTGTTTCAAAATACATATCATGGCTTCATTTTTCAGCCTTCATTACATTTACGTGAAGATCAGCTACAACAGCAAGGTGTGCCATGAAAAAGACCAGAAGCTGTAGAATATATATAAATTACAGAACATCAAGTTTCTGTCAATCTACAAACGAGATTTAGAGGTTATGCTGCAACATGGAGGAAACCATAAGCCATATTGTAAATACAAATTACACAGTAAATAGTAAGACGTGTGCTGCCACTCACATGATTTCAGTTAATTCAGTGTAAAAATATCTGTTGTTGATCTCCTACAAGTCAATCTCACAGCCAATGAAGCACTGAAATGACACTGTCACTTGGGCCACTGGAAACAACCAGCCAACCAACACATCATCTGTTTCCCCTATTTGTATCTTCCCTGCATATACCTGCAGTTTGACTACTGTAGTCAAATTACATTAACCAGTTATTAAAAAATCAGAAGTTAGTAATTTAAATTCTGTTACCTAACAGCAATTATTAATTGAACATAACATTTACCTGGCAGTGAGTATAATTTAGTTAATAAAGTGACAACTATAATGTGTCAATTTCAATTGACATATTCAGCAATAGTTCATATATGTTCACATTAGAGGACAAAAGCATTCCTAAATATTTTTATATATTAATAACAAGTTAAGGAAAATATACAAATAAAACACCAAGATCCTTATGTAAATTACACCATGAATACAAATACCCAAATACTTTACTTTGCAAGCAGGAAAGATAATTATGATGACCACAATGAGTACATAGAAATTTGAAAGACCAGATGCAGTGTAAGACACAAGTTTTTGTGTAGCTGATAGTGTATATGGAAACGTATGAAATATGAGAGTGAAATTTGCCTTACCACAGAATAGCAAAGTATCCACTATCTCATTTTTTTTTTTTGACATTCAGGTGACAGTGCATCATGATAAATTCTTACAATAAAACCAACTAGATGTACTAATTTCTCAAATTTATTTTTGGAATAAAACTCTACAAGTTTCGGACAGTTCCTCTGTCCATCGCCAGGAGTTTCTCAGTGTAAACACAGCAATGGTATATGTCATACAGGTTTGCTGACA
>Ga0131853_10020646_pt1 | contig 11958 bp, 4 predicted proteins | sample TergutLab28metaG_FD_92764 | JGI IMG/M metagenome (GOLD analysis project Ga0131853, IMG submission 92764) | Labiotermes labralis P1 segment gut microbial communities from Petit-Saut dam, French Guiana - Lab288 P1 (version 2) (version 2) | ecosystem: Host-associated > Arthropoda: Insects >...
ACACCACTACTACTACTTCTACCACTACTACTACCACAATCACTACTACTACTACCACCACCACAATCACTACTACTACTACTACAACCATAACTACTACTACTACTACTACCACCACCACAATCACTACTACTACCACCACCACAATCAATACTACTACTACTACTAATACTACCACCACAATCACTACTACTATTACTACTACTACCACCACCACTACTACTACTATACTACTACAACTACCACCACCATTACTACTACTACTACTAATACCACCACCACTACTACTAATACTACTCTACTACTACTACTACTACCACCATCAACACTACTAGTATTACTACAACACCACCACCACTACTATACTACTACTGCTACTACTACTACTACTACCACCACAACCACAACCACTACCACTACTACCACCACCATCACCACTACTACTACTGCTACTACTATACTACTACTGCTGCTGTTACTACTACTAATACTACTACCACCATTAGTATTCACACTCACTCGGTCACATTCAAGCATTTAATCACCCGCTCGTTAATATCATACGCTCACAAATTCAAGATGCCATTGATTGCAACGCTGAATTGAAGCCTTACACGAATGGCTGAGAGAATTGAAATTTTTACTCACCCAGTAGGTTCTTTTCCTTTCGCTGTTGTTAACGTCAAATGGGTTTAGTGAGACCGAGCGCTTCGGAGTACGATGGATGCTTGTGTTCTTTGCAGACAAAATACAAAGTTCGGTTGAATTAACTTTTTAGCCTCTCCTCCAATACATGAAGTTAGGTACAGTGCTGTACTTAGGAAGCAACACGTGGAGAACCAACTTTTGTGAACTTTAATACCGAATGCCAGAGTCTAACATTGCAACGAAAATGAAGATTCAGAGGTTGCGAGTGCTGCAGGACAGATATGACTTCTACAAACCTTGGGTAAAATTATGTAACGTTTGTATAATTTTCGTGGTGACTGTTGCATTTCTGTTAGGTGCCAGCAGTGGCTAAAACTTCTGTTCTACGGGATTCATATTTAATTCCAATGTACTTTGACTTGCCCGGATGAATGAACTAGTCGAGTACGGTGCTTTTAGCCGTAGACCCTAACACATTGTGAATAATTCAGAGCCATTTAGGGCTTTTCCACACTTCACTGTAAAGAGCTTATGTGGTGGCGCAGTGCGTTCTGACGCACTGCTGTTCCGGAGAGTGGACGATCAGGGGTGAGAACTTGCTGGCAAGGTCAAAGCAGTTTACCTGTTAATAAGTATTAAAAGCTCTGACTGTCCGCCCGGTAATTCACAAGTCTCTTCCAACAGCAGAGAACTATTTCACAATCATGTAGCTCTTTCAAGCATTACATTAATTTAAATAATATTGAAAAAATCAATTCCTAAATTACAGAAAATATATTTTGCCTTCACTACTAATACAATTAATTGGGGGCACGCAGTGGCGTAGTCGGTTGGGGCACCGCACTACAAACCGGAAGGTGTCATTGGAAGTTTTCATTGACATAATCCTTCCGGCCACACTATGACCCTGGAGTTGGCTCAGCCTCTAACAGAAATGAGTAAAAGGTAAAGGTAAATTAGTCCCATTACAGGCCCGAGGTGCCCAGAGGGTTCCAGGAAGTTAAGGTTCCCAGATTACGTGACAATGGCTCAGGATGGTGGTAAGGTTGTCAGACCTGCGTACCGGCCGCTTTTACCCCCAGGAAATACTGCCGGTACTCATTTCTGTTAGAGGCTGAGTCGACCCCACGGCCATAGTGCGATCGGAAGGATTATATAAATGAAACATTCCAGTGACACCATCTGGAATCGAACCAGCGACCTTCCGATTTGTAGCACAGCACCTTAACCACTGTGCTTACCGCGGTCCCCCTAACATAAATGAGTAATGGTAAAGCAGTCCCGTTACCGGCCTGGAGTGGCCCAGAGGGTTCCATGAAGTTAAGGTTCCCAGATTTCATGACAACGGCACAGGATAGTGGTAAGGTTGTCAGCCTTACGCACCGACCACCTTTACCCCAAGGAAACGTACAGAAATGATTACCAGGAATATTTCCTGGGGGTAAAGGCGGTCGGTGCGTAAGGCTGACAACCTTACCACCTTCATGTGCCGATTGTCTTGAAATCTGGGAGTCTCAAACTCCTGGAACCCTCAGGGCCTGCCCAGGCCTGTAACGGGACTGCTTTAACTTTTACCAATACAATTAATTAAAGTTGTTTATTGTGAGAACATATCGAAACACGTAAGTCATAAGCTGCTTTGTCGCAAAATATAAAGCTTTTTAATAGGTGGTTTATAACAACTGCTTGAAAAGATTAAGCTACAAACTTTTACGATTAGGAGCTGATATGAGCTCATAAGGAGGAGATGAAACTTTTTTTTCCACGAAAAGTTTTCTCCAGTTGCCTGCGCAAATACAGAGATTCTTACTCTATTTAATGGTGTACTTTCAGTAGCTTTGGTTGTATGATGTAGGATGATGATGAACTGGAAATTATGAGGAATGAAACTTTCCGGCTCTTTTTAATATACAGTCTCACGAGTTACCTGAATGGAATAAGAAAATTGATGTAAACCCTCGAAAATCGAACTCGGTGCCTCTCAAATACAAAGTGGAATTGTTAGGCACTGCATTATGACCTTCGTGCATTTCTAGTAGGTTTATTTGTGTGTAACGTTTTTAATATTTAGCTCTTATCGGTCCAATGTCCATATAAATTCGACGGTGCTTGACGCTGCACCAGTTCCAGTGTCAGGCTTAAGTCTATGTGTTTTTCTATCAATGCTTTATGTGTGTTTTTCATGAGCTCTGGTTATCTAGTGGCTGCCTTTGAATTCCGAATATTTGAAATTTTCTGGAAAATTAAGTTGAACCAGACTGTCAAAATTAACAAGAATAATTTGGACGGCGAAGGGCTAATGACTTTTTAACTTAGAATGTAGGGTCAAATTTGGAGGTGACTAGAGGATAATGAGTTGAACATGATGTGGAAGGAAGCAGCCGTCCCAAACTTTGAGGTACTGTCTAGGTATTTGTTTGTAAAGCCTGAGGGAATTTGCGAATAACCTCCGTGACGATAGTTTGTATCCGGCCGAGATTCGAACTAGATACCTCCTGACTACAAATCTGAATCTGTACCCTTTGATTACTTAAGTGACGATTGTTAGCATTGGCTGTACTGTAGAACAGTTATTAACAAAATTTGCTTTTAGTTTTTTTTTATAAAGTTTTGAAGTGTCTACGTAAATAATGATACGCTGCTGCGTACCAGTATGACGGTTTTTGGGGGTGTTATGCCATGTAGTTTGGTAAATGGGTATCAACGTGTTGGTGGAAGTCAGTATGGAAGACATCCCTTTGTGCTTATTGCTAACAAACAACACTTATTCAATCTAACACAAAACAGGTTATTTTAAAGCAGTTAGTTACTTTTGCATGTATGCTACATTTATGCTACATGTATACTACATGTAAGTTACGAGGGTGAATTAAAAAGTAAAGGCAATGTTTAAATTACGCGGTAACCGGGACAGAGAGGGGCTGCCGCATTGCGCAGTATTGACAGTGTCTGTTGAAGAGTTCAGCCATGTGCAGTATAGCGCTCTGCCTTCAGTCGAGTGGCAGCAACGGGGGCGAAAACATGGACGTTCCCTTGCAAGATTGCACCATCGAAGAACAACGTGGCGTAGTGCGGTTTGTTTGGGCAGAAGAAGTGAAACCTGTGGAAATTCACAGTCGTATGTTGGCTCAGTATGGACAGAGCACCTTGAGTCGACGAAAGGTTTATGAGTGGGTGGAAAGGTTTAAATCGGGTCGAACATGTGCTACTGATGAAGGTCGTTCTGGTCGGCCATCAACATCGCGCAGCCGAAAAGCTTCTTCTCCGCAGGAATACAGAAACTAGTTGAACGATATAACAAATGTATTGTGTTGCAAGAGGACTATATAGAAAAATGATATGTAAAATTGCTCACAGTTACTCCTATTAAAGCCGTTAAATGTATTTTGCCTTTACTTTTTGATTCTCCCTTGTACATGTATGCTACCTGTTTCGGCCTTTACGTAGGCCATACACAGGCGTGTCAATACAAAAGCCTTACGTAGGAAGGTACAATAAGAATCTATGGGGCCCCTTTTTAATTTTATTTGATTTTGGTCCTCCTGAACCTAAATCGAATTAAAGTCTTCATATACATTTTAAAAATGAATTAGATCCTACACTTGTATATTATGTTTGAACATTACAAAAATAGTGACTTAAAAACAGGGGCCACTTAGATTCTTGTTGTATCTTCCTTTGTAAGGTTTCTTTATTGATATGTCAGAGGTTGGTCTACGTAATGGTCGAAACTTGTAGCATACATGTAAGAGAAAGCAAATGAATTAAAATAAACCTGTGTTGTGTTAGACTGAATAAGTGTGGTCTATTTTGGTGGAAATTGCAGCCTCCAATGTTAGTGTGGAAGAATCTGAATCGAAGGTAGAAGGCATTTCACAGAATAAGGTCGTCTTGATACACAGCTTCGTGAGAACCTCAGACCTTACACTGGTTAATAATTAACAATAATTAATAGCAATTCTGTTTGCGGGAAACAAGCTTGAGGCCTTCTTAAATCAGTAAAACCACATGTAATGTGCAGACCAGCTTCGTCCGTCATGCTTGGACATATCAGCGACCAAACTGTTTGTCAGATTTTCATGAAATTCGGTTTGGAAATTTATTTTACAAAAAATTGTCCGGTAGTTATGAGCTTCGTGAAAGTAGGCTCAAAGACAGTCATATTTAAAGGCGTAGAATAATTTATAGTCATACTCTGCGTAAAATTCTGTATAGACGGTCTGAAGGTAATGTTGTGAACATTTGTGATGGTGCAGTGAAGGTCATACTTTACTTAGAGAGCATAAACGAACTTTTGCTCGTATTTTCTACATTTTTCGTCCTATCTGGATAAATTTCGGTGCTGAAGTTAGCCAGAGTAAATTAATAAGTGACTGTGAGTTACATCAAACTCGGCCAAACGAAAGTCAGTCTTTGCTGAGGGGGACGTAAATGATTTTCTATCCTACTTTCTACAATTTTTGTCCGATTTTGGTGAAATTTGGTGTAGTAACTCTACACATAAGGCTGATGTGATTTACGAATCTTGTGAAAAACGTACTTTTCTTTCATACGCAAATAAAATTGCATTTTCGCGTGTAGCGTAAAAATATATGACATTCAGGAAGGTAAGAACGCCTTGGTAAAGTCTGCCTAATATGACTTACTATTTCAAGCATGACACAACCCCCCCCCCCCGCAATTGCGCGACAGCCCATAGTGGGCCATGGCCTCCTCGTTATCGAGGCTTCATGATCACACTCAGACACACCTTACTTTATTGGACTCCTCTGGACGATTGATCAGCCCGACGCAGAGAACTCTACCTGACGACACACAACTCTCACAACGGACAGACATCCACGCTGCCGGGGGGATTCAAACCCACAATCCCAGCAAGCGAGCGGCCACAGACCCACGCCTTAGCGCTTCAAGTGGGATCGGCAAGTATCAGGCGTAGAGCACATTAATTATATTCTGTGGTGAAAATACAGGGTTCTGTAATGTTAAATCCATTATTACTTTTATAATTGTGCTTTGGGGGTACGCGGTGGGGCAGTTGGTAGAGACACTGTTGAACTACAATCCCGAAGTTCGTGGGTTCGATTCCCTATGGGATCATTGGGATTTTTTATTGACATAATCCTTCCGACCGCACTGTAGGTCTGGGACCGACTCAGCGTCTAAAATAAATAGTTCCAGGGGTATCTTCTGGGATGAGGGGGAGGAATAAAAGGGGCCGGTGCGTATGGCTGACAACCTTGCCACATTCATAAGCCGACTGTCTAGAGATTCTGGGAGCCTCGACCTCCTCGAACACCAGGGGCCTGTCCAGGCCTGTAAAGGGATAGCTTTTGCAAGTGTGATGAAATTTTGATTTTGGTTTTGTTATTGTATTGGCTGCGATATTTAAGCAGCAAAGCTGATTCAAATTCATTACCCATTAAATTGCCAAGAAGAATGAAAGTCAAGCGTTTATGTAAATATGACTCTCCCGGTTCACATTGGAGAGTCGTATGGTTCAAATCCCAGCCGGAGAGGGCAATCTTGTGTGATACTATGTTTTTCCTCAGTTCTTCCAAGACCGTGCAGCAGGCAGCCTTAGGCTAACGTCACTGTTGATCACATACGCTCTCCTGCTTCTGCTTCGTTAATAACAATCCTGTCACATCCAGTGTGACGTCATGTAATCTTAACAGGAGATACAGTGTCATAAAACAACCGAAGACTTAGAAAGATAGGAAGTAGAAATGGAAGAAGTGATAAAATATCATGAAAATTAATTTCTCCGTAAGATTCACGTAATTTCAGTTCCGTTTGAGATAGCATGTGCCTTGCAGCAAAAACGTGGAATGTAAACAAATGAATATTGTAGTCTGAAAACTATGAAACACAAAAACCGTGTAATACGGAAGGGTTGGACGCGTGACGAACCTATTGAACGGAATAAAACGTTCGAAGTTCCACACAAGTAGGCCACAGTTGGACGAAGTGCGTTGCTACAACAACAACGAGGCTCCACTCAACTAACAGAACAGCTGCCTGTCGTGACGCGACCGTCCAGGTGACAGGAAGTGATGCCATGGGTCATACGCGTGACTGAAACAACAAAAAGTACCAACGGGTCCATGTAGAGTCTGATAAAAGTTCAATCAAGCACTTACTATTTTTCACTGTGTTCTGTGAGACCAGATTCTCTCCTAACCCTTTGCACTGCATCAGCTGCTAAAGTTCTGTAACTGTACAGTACGCCTACAGCGTGTTTGTATTCCTTACAACAAGCTATTATTATTATTATTATTATTATTATTATTATTATTATTAGTGTCTTGCACGAAGTAAGTAAGGAAGTATGTAGGTGTATGTATTTCTGTATGTGAATGTCTCTATGTATGTGTGTATGCATATTTGTACTTCAGTATGTATTTATGTATGTATTTCCGTATGAAATGAATGCGTTTTGGTGATTATTTACGCATGCTGTGTCTGCGAACGTCATTAAACGGTGTCAATTAAACTGTGAGGCCGGTGAAGCCGAGAACGCTGAGACATTAGATTGACCAGAGTATCAGCTGAAAAGCCGAAGATTCGGGGCTCGTTTCGGAACAAGGTTAACAGATTTTCTGTTTTGCTCAACATCGAAATCGTCCCTGGGGCCCAAACAGCTTCTTGTCATGTTGGAAACGGGGGCCCTTTGACGGGGTCTAAGGTCCGGAGTGAAGTATGACCCAGCGCCGGCGTTAGCATGCATGCAGCTCTACCCGGTCAGGTGCTCTTCGTCAGGTTAAGCGACAGATTCAGCTTTGCTCTTGCTATGGGTGTGCAGCAAAAGCTGGCGGCGAAATGTAACCGGTTTTACGACTGGTGTATGGGCTTAAGTAGGTTTTCTCAGAAACAACTCATCTCGCTAAAAACATTGCTTCAATTATGGAGCAGTTTTATTTATTACTAAGTAAATTTTTCGCTAATTGCACCACGGTAGTTTGCGCGTCGTTCTTAAATGAAGAGCAAAACCATTTACATAGGCTTGTTGGCACACAGTATATCGACCTGACTTTTATTGCTGTTGTCACCAAACGTGACGGTCCAGCCGAATGCGTCCCCGTTTCGTATTCTCCTGTTCAAACTCGGCCCCAGACATACTACCCTGACTTAGGTATGTCGTCTTTTTTTCTGATTCCCTCAAGGTAAATGTCAGTGTAATACCCGCCACTGGAACGTGACCATTTTCTGCTGCATCCTTCACTAAAATCACTAGTTGCACTGCCATTCCTTACAGTGTAGTCTGAGCTAGTGACCGCGCGGTCTAGGGCGTGGGTTTGCGGCCCCTCACATGCTGGGATTGTGGGTTCGAAATCCAATCGGGGGCATGGAATTTTGTTTCTAGTGAGAGTTATGTGTTGTCAGGTAGAGGTCTCTGCGTCGGGCTGATCCCTGATCCAGCGGAGTCCCACCGGTCCTGATGTCTCTAAGTTTGATTGTGAAGCCTCTATAATGAAGACACTCTGACCATCTAGGAACTGTGCACCATGAAAGAAAATAGTCTGAGCTAATAAAAATGCCTTTAAATTAATTGTAAATTATAACCATTTTTGTTAGATTGTAATTTCAGACCATGAATAGAGTTTTGACCTCTTTATTCGTTCGCACTTGGTGTTTACGGGGTGAACTATACCAACAGCTGTGACGTAGCCTTATATATTTTTTTAAATTTTATGTAGAATAACTTGTACAGCGTCTAGTCCACGCTTCTGTATGTACTGACTCAGGAAGTTCTCTCCATTTCTTAACCTTTATAGTTGATTACTGCGACAGCATCTTGAAACATCCAACCACCACATTCTTGCCAAACACTTCCTACTCGCCATTCATGATTTTCATCCGGTCCTACTCGACAGTAATCTTATGCTCGTATAACTGAAACTGAGAAACCTCAGTAAAGTATTTGTTATTCAATTACTGATTAATTAAAGTAGGAGTAAAATATTAACAAGCTCATTTTCAAGGTCATCACCCTGTTTAATTAAAATACTTCATTATTTCATGGAATGGAGTTTTGGCTCCATGCATTCTTATTCTATGCATTACATGGAAATGAGTATGCAGCATCAGGCTCCGATGTCTTTATCCCTAGAGAATGAGCCTCCTGCACCCATTTGAGAGACCGACCTTGGTGACAGTGCAAGAAGAGAAGTCCTCCTACCGAGAATCTATCCCCGATATTAAGGTTGCGGCCTGTCACTCTGATTGAAATATCCTTATCCTCAATGTTGTTCATTTATGTTCTTACGTGTAGGCATAAGTTATGTCATTCATGAACGGCAGCCATATATAGGTCAACAAAGACCGAAATTTCGCCAGGGCTATTCGGCCAGACCCTGCAGTTTATCTCCATGTATGTTATCCGTGCCCAACGGAAGACCGACTTGCTTTTATTTGATCCCGAATTAAACCCGAATCATTAATACATGTCTCAGTTAAATGTTAAATAACCCTGAACGAATTATCGACGCTGTAGGAACATCTGATACAGTTTTGCTCTTTCAGAAACGCGAACTGTATCTCAGATATGTAAAATGTAACCACTAAATGTTTTGTGTCTGTGGGGCGAGAAGGGAGAAAATGAAAACTGTGTTTTACACCATCCTTTTACTTGCCAACTATTGCGTACTACACTTTGTTTCTTCATTTACATATCAGTTCTGGCTACTATGCGTTTCGGTGTTTATTGATAACATTTTCAGGGGGCTACACTCCAGATACAGTTCCTTCTTCCCTGAAGATGGTAATAATAAACACCGAAACTCGTAGGAGCAAGAACAAATATGTGAGAGAAGAACAAGTGTAGTGCACGGCATAGAAGGATGGGGTAGACATGTGGCACGGTATGTACGATATTAAAAATTATGAAACTGTTTGTTTCCGGAAACCACCGAACCCTATTTCCCAAGTTCTTAAAATAAAGTCCTAACCGAAATACGTTACATGCACGTGAAATCCCATCGTAATTCCCTGGTGAATTCTCTGCCCCGAAAGTAGCATTGTAGCTGTCTATGATAGTTGTTTATTCTCTGTGTTACAAGCATAAGATGAAGCCAAATGCGAATGAATTTTCCTCTGCAAAAGAAGAATAGCCCCAAGAAGCACAAAATATTTTACGTTTGTTTGATCGGTATCATTTGAACCAGGTCGACCCCGATATTGACAGTGTTACCAGGTGCAGGACCGGCCCATGCAAATCCCCTAACGCGGCGATCTTCTCACGTACCTTTCTAAGCTAACTGTATTAACATATTTTCTCTCGGTTGTAGTCATCATCCATAGTAAGTTACGCTGACATGAACATAGAAGTCCCAAAGATATGTTGAAATATCAACCTGACGACTTTAAATGACTTTTACTGGGTAGAAATAGCTGGTTTTCTTGACGTAAATTCTCGACTAGAGCGTGGAAAGGGTTAAAGGTGGACCTGTTCCTCAGCCAGTTTTGGCTTGTTAACTGAGAGCAGTCAATCAAAATATCAGAGAGGCACATAAAATTGTTAGATAATGGAGGCACGTAGATGGGGCCGACGCAGTCGGTAATTTCCCAGCCATAACTGTAGTTGCTAGTGCGTGGAGATGGGGAGGCGAAGGATGGCCGGCCAGTCAGCAAAAGGTCACCAGGAGCCATGGAGCATGGATAATCGGAGCGGAAGAGAGGTTCAGCTGTTGTATGCGGTGGGGCGTGGGTCATCCGGTGTAATGAGGTCACGTAAGATCATGCAGGTGACCACCGTCATCTGTTTCCTCTAGATGTAAGGTCGTTAAATGAAGCACTTTAGGGTCTGTTACTCCCACGATTGCAAAGGAAAATGGTTCTTAAGGATGCTCATTACCCAGTACCGTTCTGTTTATGGATGCTAGTTGTCAGCAGTGGGTGTGGGATTTCAAATGCTTTGGTAGGCCTATTCCTATTGGCTCTACCGGCTGTAGTAATGTTTCCGTGTCCGATCTTTGTGCTAGAGCATTCGTGCAATTCTGTTATCAAGCGGAAGTTCTTAATTATTGAATCATGAAGCCTCTTTTACAAAGTGAAGCAAGCTAGTAAATTTTAAAGTTATTTCTTGCATTTTGAATCACTATTGTCATTTAAGTGACAACTACATGCACTTGCAGTACGTAATATAACACTCTCCGACACGTTTCGGCGTAACCATGTCATCTTCAGGGAGTAGATGGCAAGTTTCAGAAAAATTAACAGTAAAATGGATTACATCTATGAATTTCACAACCATCAGTACATACACATACCATTGCTAAACCATTTTCCACGAGGGTGAGTCAAATGAAAACCTTAAATATTTTTTATCTCGTAATTTACTGAACACAAAATGTACACAATGACTTCATTTTTCTGTGTAGTCTCCATTGCGTTCTATTTCATTCAATGTTACGCGGCGATTTTCCTTCACGATGGCTTCAACTGCTGCAATGGCCTCTAGTGTCACTATTCGGTGTGTCTGACCAGGTCGAGGAGAGACTGTTACAGAACTAATGCCGTTCATTAACTTCCTAGTCCACTCGTACACTTGCTGTAATGAGCGACATGCATCAGCATACTGAACTTTCATTCGTCAATAAATTTCGATGGGTTTCGCCCCTTCACTACTCCAAAAAACGGATGATTGAACGCTGTTCTTCTTTGGTGCGTGTTGCAAGGGGCCGCCATCTTTACACTACTACTGCGCCGTCGTGTTGCATTCCTGCATTGTACTGCCACCTGTCGGCCACTTTTCAAACCATTAGTATCATTGTTGCCAACTTACAATACAATCGAGCTGTGTTTCGAATTTTTATCGCACTTTAAGGTTTTCATTTGACTCTCCCTCGTATGTAGCTAAAATATGTGAATTTTCTAATGTATTGTGTTATGTATAAAACTATCGTAACACATTTAAATGTAAAATATTTAAAGTCCGAAGTATAATTAGATGTATAATAGACTGAGTTGTGACAGTAAATATTGAAATTTCTGTTGCAGTCCTCGGTCCTGTGTAAGCTGTGTCCTGTAAACACATCATAATTTACATTAAATTTACATTAAATTTACATTAAATTTACATTAAATTTACGCGTCAGTAGTATACTGGCACGTGTATGTCATGACATGTTGACGGTGACGTAAATGTCCAAGCTTCAAAATGTTCCACTGTGTCTTACGTCATAGTGTCAGCAGCAACCATCAATCACACCTGATGTCAGGACGTTCAGAGGCGAGGTCACACGGGAGGGAAGCAAATCCGCGGTTTTGGTTAGGCCAGGAAGACACTGGTCATCGTCCTTTTTGTCA
>Ga0131853_10020647_pt1 | contig 11957 bp, 10 predicted proteins | sample TergutLab28metaG_FD_92764 | JGI IMG/M metagenome (GOLD analysis project Ga0131853, IMG submission 92764) | Labiotermes labralis P1 segment gut microbial communities from Petit-Saut dam, French Guiana - Lab288 P1 (version 2) (version 2) | ecosystem: Host-associated > Arthropoda: Insects >...
CACCTGTCTACTGCAAACCAACAACAAAATGTATATCTGCAAATTTTCCAGCAGAATAAGAAGAAAGAAAACGTAGGAAAATCGTATGCAATATTTAACACAAGTTTTGTTTTTGTTATGTCGTATCTATTCTTTCCCACCTGTTCTCCCTCTTTTTGTTTCTCAGGAATTTCTATTATGTGACAGTACCTCGAATTCCACTTGTTCTCTCTCACTATGTATTTTGCTGGGCACTACTGAATTTCCTAGATTAAGCTTCTCTCAAGCGACATGCTGCAGACCAAGAGCTGGATTAGCGGTGTGATGGCCAACTGTGGTTTCTTGTGTATTGTCGGTGGTCTGAATTACATGCGAGTGTAAAATATATGGATAGAACCTACTGCGGAGCAACAGAAATAACCTTTGTATTCAGTGTTAAAGACTGTATACCTCAAGCGGGTTTTTAATTCACCTCACTTAAACCGTCGTTAAGACTTTAGGAGGGAAAATAGATAACCCTTGATATTTTTTAGAAAATATGTCATTTTACAAAAGTACCACACTTTATTTTATTATAAGATATATAAATCAAATTAACAAATGTTTCTTTTTCTGTTCAAACGCATAATTTCAGCTTTTTAATCTACAATTTTATCCAAATAAAAATATCTAATCCATGTGATTCTCTCTCTCTCGTAGGTTTTGCAGGTTTTTCCGTATTTTACTCATACATATCCTTCAGAATGGGGAGAATATGAGGGTTGAGAAAGCAATTTATCCTATTAGAGAAAGGTGACATCTTTAATACTGTAGTTCTTTATGTTTATTAGGCCATTGGACATTGAACTACAGAATACGAAGAGTGTAGTTCAAATAATAGTACTTTGCTTCTCTGGTTTCACTTATTCAGTGTCCAACGTGTCTCACTTACTGCAATATAACATGATTTCTTCTGATAAATTTGTGGAAATTACTGTCCTTCTGGCCGCATTTTGGTTCTGGGTTCGAGACAGCTTCTAAAAGAAATGAGTACCGGGAATATTGTCTGGGGGTAAAGACGGCCAGTGCGTAGTGCCGACAACCTCATCTCTTTTATGTGTCGATTGTTTCGAAATTTGGGTGCCTCTATCTCCTGGAAACCTCAGGGCCTGTATTAGGGATTGCTTTACTTTTAACTGTGCTTTAAAAATTAGAAACTAAGCAGCCCAATTCGTTAATCGTTTATATCTACGTAATCAATTTCTATCGATAAAGCTACAGGAGGATATCATTAGGTCTCCAAGTGAACGTAAAGTTGACGATTTGTTACTGGAGATAATGTTGCTTAAGTCGCGCTGTTTCATTTGTTTTGGAAGGAACTGTTTAATTCACGAATATTTCTGTAGAATATAGTAGGGTGATTTAATCTGTATCAAAACAGAGGCCAAAAAGACGAGAAACATACGTATAAGGTAACATGGAGGCGCTTTCGTGCAAACATTGTTGCTGTGGAAGAGCAATATTCTGAGTGTGTGTTTGTATACTTAGGTATCCAGCATGCAATGCGCATGAGCCATATTGTTATCTGTGGTTTCCCGGGCTCTACAGAATTTTTCCACATTATCTCATAAAGGACACGATTTTCGACAAAGACGTTATCGATTATAAACTTTGTGTTTTGATTTTCTATACAACGTCTGTCTGAAATATTTCTCATTCTAAGAAGAGCTGAGCGAGATATGATAAAAAATGCAAATTTATCTTCATGTGAAGTACCCGTTATTATTGCCCAAATTTAATGAAACAATTTCCTCTACAGAATTTCGAAAAATACTCACATTTCATGAAAATGCTTTCAGTAGGAGCAGAGTTGATCGATGCGGACAGAAGGACGGACGGACGGATGGAGCAACAGACATGGCGAAGCTGATAGTTTCTTTAGGCAATTTGACCTACTCGCCTAAAATGCGATATCTTATTCATTGGTGATTAAAGAGGAAGAAGGGTTAAGCTTATTAAAATAATATAATTACTCAGCCTTGAAAATACATCTAAGAAACATAACTTTGTGCTCTATATGGTGTAATATTATGCGTTTCGATTAATTTGCTTCTCTGATAACATTCATTTATCTCCAACGCGTGCAAGTAACGCAATCTCTACCAAAGAATATGTTTTAATTTCCACTTCACATATTTTGGAACTCCGTGTACAACTTCCCTGCAAAATTTTACCCACATTTACACTTTATTATTTAAAAAAAAGGGAAAAACTTAACATCAGTATTACACCATGTGAAAATCTGTGACCTAGTTTACGTAAAATTAATTTTAAACGAAAAATATTTATATATATTTAATTCGAGTTTACCATAAATTTCACAATACAACGATTAGAGGATTATTTATTGAAATTCAAGACGTTCATTCATTTATAGTGTCTGGAACACATAAATATGTAACTTTGTTTACTGTGTTTGCCTGAAGTCACTATGCTTAGAATAAGTGGCTGAATGCACTTTTCAACCACACATCTCCATGTATTGACAGTGAAATATATTACTCTGTGCTTAGCGTGCTAAGGAGTTTAAATCGGTTTTCGGAGACCCAACACGTTAGTATGGGCACCGCTACTATCGAAACATGCGGCTCGTTCTTTTACATTGAGTGGCAGATGGAGAACTGGGAGCGGGAAGTCATGTTACGTATTCTTTGATAGGTAGGTCGATTAGAACATTCCTGCCCAAACTCTGCCGAACTAACTCGCTTCTTCCTACATGTGAATTTATATTTCATAGGACACATGAGATAAGTATCAACTGTGCCAATTAGTGGAGAATGATATGAAATTTTGCCATGAGATTTGAAGTTCTGAAGGTGGTGACCGTGAAACTTGCAGGCATCTGGGACGTGAATTCATATAGGATATTTTATATGCATGATTCTTCATGTGGGAACTTTCGTACACCGAAAATAGGGGCACGAGTCTCTTCCAGAAAAATTAAGCCTGTCTAATGAACTACATGATGTTGCATCCCACCAACCAACAATTACATCTAAGGAGCTGAGATCTTTGAAAACGACAGCTGCACGATGCATATATTATTTTAGCCTGAATTCATCGTAAAAACATTAATTAACAAATTTTATAGTATATTTAATGAACAGAACTAATTCGCAAGCTAATAAATTAAACACAATAAAATGAATATTAGAATATAACTTTGGTTTAAACTTTTACGTTAATACAGCCATGACTCAGTCATTACAGTTGTGTGTATGAATAATGGGAGCAAATTTTTTTAAGTTTAAGATAAGAGCACAAGTTTGTTTTTTTGTTTGTTACATTCTTCACAATCGCAGGAATTAAAATGAAGACTGGAAGAAAAACCTATTTTTTTCAAGGAAAAAAAGCTGAAAATTTACTAAGGCTTGGACTGCCACCTACCAAAGACAGCCCGGCAGAAAAGTCACATAAAGCAATAACGGAAATAATTATATATTTCAGTGCATTAATACAGTACTGGTAATAGTGTAAATGTGGCCAATGTAAAGCGTTTAGTTTGCAGAATGTGTTGACTACAGGCCAGACTAAATATGGCGACTGCAGCTTCTTCAGAAAATATCAAAGAGCTGAACACTGAAAGCTGAAACTGCACATTGCGTGGTCCTTCAGTGACATTTCTCTTCTCAACAAGTATAACAAGTTGGAAGAATTTATTTTTTTATTGTTAAATAAAATACAGGGTTATTCAAAATGATTGTCGGGGTTTTAACAACTTGTCATACAAAATACACTTGAGATAGGAGTATATGTTTTTTTTTCATTGAATAGAAAAACACTCCACGTTTTTGTTACATGCCTTAAAGTTGCCCTTTGTGATTCTATAAACATCAACACGATAATCGAGTTCGTTCCTACTGTTTGTAGCATGTAACAACCTTCAGTTCCGGGATACATGCGGGAAGAGGAGGAACATAAACCTTATCCTTGATATAAACCCATAGAAAGAAATCACATGGGGTTGCATCTGGAGAACGAGGCGTATTGTGTATGACAATTTGTTAACACCCGACAATCATTTTGAATAACCCTGTATATTAAACCGTACACAATACACCCTACGTTTAACGATGTAGGAAATGTTAACAGCTTTAACAATATTCTCTCATGTTACCTCCAATTTGTTGCATTTCCTTTGGCTCCAACTTATTTGAGTGTGACGAAATGTTCTTACTGAAGATATTAATATTTTAAATTTCATTAATGAGCTTGTGAGAGTAACGCCATTCCCTTTAACCTTCCTCGTTCAAACCTTTAAGTATTGGAAGTGTCTTGGTATTGCAGTTCGTCATCATAAAGATTACTGCTCCAGAACTAGAAGTACGAGGTACAACAGATGAAATAAATGTAATTGTTGATGGGTACATTAAGGAAAACTTAATGAAGTAATTTAATTTAAACAAACTTAATTCGGGAACAGTTGATTTTCAAAGTGTCGTGGACTTCTTGCGACAAAGGAACGAACACTTTTCAAAGTCTCTCCTCTCTCTTCTATGCCTTTCCCCTTGAATGTAGTGCATTAAAACAAAAGTTACTGATGGTAAGGCCCCTTACCACACGAAATCTCATTACATCGAATCTGACGCTTCACAATGCTGAATATTTTACCCACTTTTCGTGATTTAATGTAATTTAATGAAATAATGAAATGAAAAACAACGTAATTTAGAGTATGGCGCGAGTGCATTATTATGTACATGAATGTTGTACAATGACCTTCAATCTCCTTGTATCGTTAAATCTGAATAGCTTATTTTGAAAGTACTGGATTACTTACTTACTTACTTACTTACTCCATGGTGCAGATTCCCTCTTGAGAAGCTAACTGGTTTGCAGCTAGTCGAGAATTTCCCCGCATTTCACGGAACCCGAAGGTTCATTACCGCACTCACAAGCGTCCGCCACCCGTCTCTATCCTGGGCCATCTCAATTCAGTCCATACACCCACATTCCACCTCCTGGAGATCCATTCTAATATTATCCACCCAATTATGAAAGTATTGGATTACCTAAATAAACCCTTTCACCTCCCCCGTCCACGTGATTGGTCTGTGTTTTATTTTATAGTATCCTTTCCTAGACGAGATGGCAGGATAAATACACTTTTCAAGAAAATTCAGGCGGTCACAAAGTGGCCTACATTATGAAGAAGATAAATCCTAATATTCGCTGCGGAATATGCAACTCGCACAACAAGAAAGGGAAATATGGTGTTATTTGGCTAATTATTATGCACAGTGCGGGGGCACGACAACCAGCCACACAGAGATAAAATCCATTATGCATTGAAATAACTAGATATATACACATGTCATCTCTGAACCATAGCAATTAATCTAGCAAGTAGAATTACAACTATGTACAAGCCGTTGTACAACATTCTACACCACCAACAGGATTTACGTATCTCCAACGGCGTAACATAACAATTATCCTATTAAAAGTAATTACACCATAAACGAAGATAACGAAAAGTTTTGTACTAAATATTTACGGGGTCAGCTATCCACATAACAACTGCATTAGGAATTTTAATCACACATGTAAACAGCTGATATATTCAACATGATAACAAGGAGTGATATCATGTGATCTTATTTTACTTACATATATATATATATATGTATGTTTATATAAATATAACTGGCTTTATTAGGTTTTAAAATCGTATATGTTTTACGTGTTGCTCGCTGAAGTTCGCGTTCGACCACCGAAACATGTAGAAGGAAGATCGTGTATTTCTGGCACATAATTTGTACATGCAAACTTTTGGTACTTAATAAGAAGAAGCAAAATATATTGCACGGAATGAATAATATCGAAGTGCAGTATATATGGGTTTGTATTTTGTTTTAATGCTTGTGCAGGGTCTTCATATGTAGTCTGCAGGATGGCCTTCTGATACAAAACACACGCAGCTTTATGCCATGTAATAAATATGTGTTTGTGTTTACAGGAATTGTGACTCATAATAATGGAAAAAAATTCTGTCTTTTTTAATGTCTGTGTAGTACTAAAAAAGTAACTACATTTGTAGGCAGCTTAAACATAGGTAGTATTTTTTCAGTGAGCTTTAGGCAATTAAACTATTTAACTAGTCGGTGAGCCTCCATCGAAAATTCGAAATTCTGCTGCAAAGAATTTTTTTGTAATAGCAAGATTATATGCACTCTACCATCTAATAATTCTCTGAATCGTGTTTTTTAAATGTATTTTTAGCTTCGCTTGCAATACTCATTTTTAATAGAATAAACGCAATTTAAATACAAGGACGTTTACATTCTATGTTTCAGCTGATACAGGACACAGCTTTTTTTGTAGCTCGACAGCAGTACAGTTCCTAGTCTTCCACAAGTTTCAGGTTTCAAGATAAATCTCAAGACACAGCACATTCGGCAGGACTTCCCTGGGCGAGTGATCGTCCCGTCGCAGATATCTCTACCAGACAACCCATTCAACACGCGAAACAGACATTCATGTATCCGGCCGTTCTTGAACTTGCAATCCAAGCAAGCGAGCGCCTGCAGACCAGCACCATAGAATGTGCGGCCGCAGGGACCGTCAAAATAAACTTAACACTGACCAAATAAATGAAGAATGATACATGAATTTTTCGAAGAAACAGTAACAGACAGCACTAATTTTAATAACACTGCAATATAGTTCAACTCTTTTATAACTTCATGAAGACGAATGTTTTTTGTCGTTATGAACTGGCGTCGTTATAACTGAGGAGAAAATGTTGTGGGTAACAGTTAGGAATTAATTGGTAACGCAGGATACTTGACACTATATAGTAGGTGTCGTATAAACCGGCGTCGTTAATAATCTGGTTAGACTGTATATACGTACGATTATAAACAGCAACGGAAAGCATAATTACAGTGGATCGTCACTCCTGTTCATTCGTATGAAGCTTATCCATGACTCAGTTCTCGAAGGCGCCTCTGAATCTCTTATCACGTGCATATACTACCAAATAAATGCTGCTGTAGATATACGTAGTGACTGCTGGGCTTTACAGGTTTATTACTGGGTAACTTGCTTTATGCGTGAACATGACGTGTGGGCGCAGGTACTGATGTTCAAAATATATATAAATCTGGATTAAAACATAAGCAGCAAAATTAATATTTATAGTTAAATTTCGGCTGCCACCACGATGAAGGGAATATTCACTGTTTGGGGAATAGTTGTGATCAAGTTGCCCCTCGCTCCATAGTGGATTTACTACTTATTACAGAATTCTTGTAAGTTGCGGGATTGATATTTCTTCTCAGAGCCTTGAATCAGGAAGAATATCGTTAAGTGAGCGGTATTAGGATATTTGCAAATTCCAAGTTCTACGTGTAGCAGTTTCTTCTTGCAACTAATTTCAGGAACATCATCTCAGATAGAAAATCTTCAGTCATTCGCTTACGTTGTCCATTATCATGAATTTATCAATAAAGGGTTTTGGTTTCGAAGCGAATTTCTGTCTCTGTTGTTAATACTACATGCAGATATGCTGGATTTCCGGATTTTAAATGAACCTAAAAGTTGAACTTCGAAAGACTGAAATCTGATTGTGTTGAAAAAATATACGCGGTACATAGTGGAAGGATAAATATATATATATATATATATAAAAACATAAATTTATATAAAAAAGGTAAAGTTATCCCGTTGCAGGCCCGGTGTGGCCCAGGGGTTGGGTAAAGATATAGCTCTACTCTTCCATGACGGCGACAATAGAAGGGGGTGAGTGGTCAGCATCACACCTCGGCCGCACTTTACCCCTGGGAAAGACCCGGTACCCACTTTGCAGGAAGCTGGGTGGACCCCAGGGCCGGTCTTGACGGTCGGAAAATCACGTCCCCATCGGGATTCGATCCCGGACCTTCCAGCCCGTAGTCAGTCGCTATACCGACTGAGCTACCCGGCCCACATATAAATATATATAATGGAAACAAAATAATGAATTCACTTGCCCTTTAATATAACCCAAATAGTTTAAATTTATCATTTCTTCATTTTTAATTAAAAATTGTAAAAAACTTGAAAAAGGTGCACTTTTTCTCTCACGTATAAATTTCTCTGTATATGGCATTGTACGTATATGTATTGAAATATCCATGTCATTTCACATTTATGGCAGAATGAAAGTCCTTTCTTTAGCCTACAGAAAGCAGGGATAATATTATCTGCTTGGGCTTCGTCACGTAGTAATTTCTATTGTTAGTTTTACAGAATAAAAACTGCTAATTTAAGCAACAGTTTTTTTCCTTTTGATAAGTTATCACAATTTGTGTGAACAGGCACTAAGACTTCTGTGTATTTAAATCGAGTAAAATTAATCAATTTATTTGGTACATTTTCCGCATCATATATTACTTGTATAGAACAACAAACTGAGCATAATAAGCTTTATATATTATAGCAGCGTCTCTTACAATATTTTCTGACCTTGTGGGTTGTGTGTAAACTTCAGTACTGTGTGGAATAAAATTGAACTCCTTTGCACTACATAATGAAGAAGAATTTATTTCGTAGCTTACAAAGAACAAATTTTTTCTCTATTAACAACGACAATCAATAGCGTTCAGGGAAGTAATTTTTCTTTTTTCTAAGACTCAAACGAAACACACTAATACGCTGCATGTGTAACAGTAGGTGGTGCACATAAGTACTATTGTGTATCAAAGGGTAAAGTACCAGAGAGAGTCAACTGAATGCCTTAAAAGTGCGTTAAAAATTCGAAACACAGCTCGATTTTCTGTAAGTTGACGACAATGATACTCATGGTTCGAAGAGTGGCCGAAATGTGGCAGTATGATGCAGGAATGCAACACGACGGCGCAGTAGTAGTGTAAAGATGGCGGCTGTGCTTGCAACACGCAATTTAAGGGTTTCATTTGACTCACCCACATACAAAGCGATGTCTTTGCCCTAAGGCAAACAAAATTTCACAAAAAGAAATGAATGTTGGGGGGGGGGGGTGTTGTCAGTATTACAAGACTGCGTAGTGTCATATGTTTGGATGATAAACTACAAGGTGTTTGGTAGGAAGAAGTCTTAGGTTAACACAGTTACCGTAAAATAACCAAGGATTTGCAAGGAAGTTGTAGAGGGAATCACAATATTGCCCACTTAGGATTGACTGTGTCCTTGCTTAGAGTCGAAATGGGCATCTCGCCACTACAGGCCAAGAATGTTATTGGTACACTAGTATGGTTAGGTATAGATAAGGATACAAATGGGCAAATTTGTGTTTCAGGAAATTGAGAATCTTTCTGTTTCCTTAGCTCAGTTTAGATTTGAAGTGAGAGTTGTATGTTACTCTGAAAATACTGACTCATACGATTATTAAAGTTTGTTAATAATTCACTTAGAATATTAATCACGTTATTACAAACAAGCAAGTTTATTAAAAACAAGCATTTAAATTCATTATTTTTATTATTACATCACGGAAGTAAAGTTAAATATCCGTAGATTCAATTTTTTATCAGAATTCTTTTTCAGAAATTATTCTCTAGGGGAGTAATTCACACTTTTTACGTACGACAGATCTTCTGTCAACAAAAACATCCCTTTTGTCTCTGCTGTTGTTATGATTCTCACTGCTGCAGCGACTCCTACAAAAGAAACAGCTGTAACTACTAAGTACTTCAAGAGCTGCGAATTGCCCGTATGGCTTGCTAATGAATTATGTCTTTGTGCCAGGAAAGAAGAGTTTATTCTACAAGAGGTTTAAGAAACATATGTCTAAATATTTTATCACAAATTTTCCCCCAAGGAACAAGACTGAATTACTTAAGAATATTGATAACAAGCTTAAAATTAATCCTGTGTTATTCTATGAATGTTTTTTCTCGTTTAGGAAAAGGGACAAAAATTCCATTGAACTTGAATTTGAAGGACAAAATCTGTTCTTGCCTCGTGAAACTGCAGTGGATTTTACTGAATACATAACACTTTCTTTCATAATCCCTCCATGCGTGATTTGTTAATTGGTTCTCTGTCCTCGGACTATTAATTTTGAGCTTCTGCCTGTGACTCACATGATCTATAGGCCATTAAGCGCCTAAGACCTTCAAAATCTGTTGGACTTGACACTACCGAATTAATATTAAAGGGTTCTTGGTATAATTTTATATCTGTCCTTAAATTATTCTCAATCTCAGCTTTTCTCATCGAAGTTTCCATACCATCTGGAAAGAGGCCGCTGTTGCCCATGTTTTGAAAAAGGAAGGAATGATCCAAAGAGCAGAGACAAATCTCCATTCTCAATGCCTTTTCCAAAATATTTGGCTTTGTTATCCCTGATCATGTTTCCCACTATTTAAACAACGATTTTTTTCGTATCTAAATCAATCGCTACCTACCCTGTTAAACACTTTGATTCTGTAACTCCGTGAGTTTATTTTCAGCGACCGGTTGATACCACCTCTTTTGGTGTCAGCAGAGACTTTGATATATTTCTACGTGCTCTGCGTTTTCGAAGACTAAATAAATGACTACGAACCATCTGCTGATTCATAAACTCATTTGACTTGTTACTTTACTAAAAGAAAGTCGTGCCCATTGCTGTACAGCGCTGTATTCACCGCATGAAGTGTTATTTGGTATTTCACAACGATCAGTTTCAGGTCCACGTCTTGTGAACTATTCAATTAACACTCTGGATAATGTGGTCGAGTGTTACCTTCATTCTGCTGAAGACATCAAAACAATTCGTGAAACGATACACTTTCTGGTCAATCTGTTATTAATGGGATAAAAGCTTTGTTAAGGATGGTGCATTTCTAATTTCATGAAGTTCGAATTTAACAAGACCTCAGTTATATTCTTCTCTACAAAAATCATATAATTTAAGTTTGATTAAAATTTCTGTGAATTTAAAATCACTAGACAATAACAGCCTCTTTACGTTAGGTAAAATTATCTTAGTTTGTATTTCTGACGGCATTGTTGATTGGAATTCAAGTATTTTGGTGTGTGACGCCGTTCAGACAGTTACATGTAAATAGCAGCGCTTATGTGACGTAACACAAAATATTTCTCTTTTCGTTGTATTTATCATTCGCCCGTTTCACCTTTCTTCGTCTTCTTAGAAAAAGCTTTCTTAATCTAAGGAATGCCTACAGAGTTGAACAGCTCATCAAGTCACAATCTCTCCTGTGATCTTAAAATCGTCCGTCTGTTTTTTATTTGCTCTGTTTGTGCTATGACTCTGTAAGCCGTTTCACAAAAAGTCTTGGAAATGATCTGGCATCAGTCCAAACTAACACAAAACGTCTTCTTCCCGTTTCCGTGCTTTCATGAGGAACAAAGGATTACCTTTTCACTGCTTGAATGATGAAAGGTCACCGCGTCTTTTGGTCTCCATCCATGATGGCCTGTCTTCCGTCGCTGTGTCATTTGGATGATTTCTACATTTAGGTCATTGTGACGTCATACTGAAGAAAATTGAAGGCGAAGAGGATATTTCAGTGCTCAGTTAAGCAAGTAATGGAACACTGTGTAGTCTATAAGAATTAGACCGAGTAACTTTGAGCAGGGGATCGTTGATAAGAAGATGACACGTGTTCACCTAAGAAACAAACTTTAGCCTGAAAAAGAAAAATATTTTACCACGCGGGATTTGAAATTTTTGCTGCGGTTTTATTTGGGAGTCATGATTTCTGGAATGTTTATTGTGTCTATGGCTTAAAGCTTCCTGGAATTTCCAGTTCACTGCAATATTCACAAGATCGCGCTGTTTGAAACGCCCTTGATCCAGAAGAATCCATTCTAGACTTTGGAACTTAATGAATGAGTGAACTTACTAACTTATTTACGGTATGATTTACCGTTGTAAGTGTAAGTCTTTAGAATTATCCATTTCCTTAATCTGCGTTGTAGGGTGCGAGCACTGTGACGAACATTAACCTTCACAGTGCTCGCACCCTACA
>Ga0131853_10020648_pt1 | contig 11957 bp, 4 predicted proteins | sample TergutLab28metaG_FD_92764 | JGI IMG/M metagenome (GOLD analysis project Ga0131853, IMG submission 92764) | Labiotermes labralis P1 segment gut microbial communities from Petit-Saut dam, French Guiana - Lab288 P1 (version 2) (version 2) | ecosystem: Host-associated > Arthropoda: Insects >...
CACACACACACACTGTACACACACACACACCCACCCACCCACACACACACACTCACACACACACACTGTACACACACGCACTGTTCACACACACTGTACACACGCACACACACACACACACACTGTACACACACACACACCCACCCACCCACACACACACACACACACACACACATACACCCATACACACACACACACACCCACACACACCACAAACACCCACACACACACACACACACAAACACACTGTACACACAAACACACACACTGTACACACTCACACTGTACACACACACACACACACACACACACACACAAGCGCGCGCACGTTTATGGATCGCATGCTTCAAATTTTTCTGCCCATAGAACGAAAAATTATTTTATCAGATCAAAATACTCTGTATGTGTGTTCTTGTCCCATTCCAAATTTCGAACAAGTTGATATATTGCACGAAAATTTATGTTGTTGGAGACGACATAAAACCCATTCATTCTAATTTCGTACATCTGTAATAACAGCATAGCAGATATGCTAACTTGTGAGTTGGCAGAGAAAAGAGAAGTCTTAAATTTGGTTCCTTGATGGTGAACAATATTTGGTCTACAAACGTTTTCATAGTGTGCTAAAAAGGCAGAAGGTAGACTGCTGTAAAACTGTATAGTTTCCCTTTGATGCGTGTAACAAATGAACCACTGGAGGCGTGTGAGTGGTGTGGGGAGAACTTACGAAGACGTCGAATGTCTGGTATATTGCTTATAATCTAATTATAAAAGTAACGATGAGAAATTACTGACTTTGTGCAAGAACATATGAAAGGAAACATGCGAAATCAAAATAGAAAATAGGAATTTTATACTTTTCATTCCGTGCATTATAACCCAAAATTTTGACCAACACAATTGTCATCAGATTCGCTATAATGTTTTTAAAACATCAAACTCGAACATGTTTCAGACCTTTGTTTGTTTGTATTGACGCGTCAGCCCCCAGTGGGCCAGGACCTCCTCATTAACGAGGTTTCTAGATCATACACAGCGACGCACCACAGTCTGTAGGACTCCTCTGTACGAGTGATCAGCTCGTTGCAGAGACCTCTACCTAACAACACTCAACACTCACTTCAAATGACCATGCCCCCGGTGGGATTCGATCCCACAATTTCAGCAGGCCAGCGGCCGCAGATCTACGTCTTAGACCACGAGGCCACTGGAACCGGCTGTTTCAGAACTTACTGGTACATTATTAGGGAGTTAATTGATTTATGTTGCATAAAACAGTTACTAAGCAACATTTTGACCTGCTGCGTATATGGGCAACTGATGGGATTTTTGGCGTGGTATAAATTTGTATTGTGGACAGAACTGTTACATTGAAAGTGAAAATATAGAAGTTTTTCGTATATTGTTAATTATAAAATTAGTACTTATGTGAATAAGAATAGAAATTGAAAAGCGGAAAAAGTATTATGAAATATAGAACGATGCTTTCAAAGTAAGAACCATTAATATTGAGCAGCGTGTAGGTGTACTAGAGATATTCACGGTACTAGGGTAGTGAAAGTAGCCAGGAGGTAGGACTTTCGAATTAGGTCATGTGCTGGTGTGACGTAATTGAAGGTCGAATGCTAAGTGGTACATTGGGTTTCCTTCTTTTGCAATTTATTCTGAAGGAAGATTTTTTATGGTAATAATGTGACTTAAGATAGAACTGTTCAAAATAATTCATTAGTGGGATTCTTATAATAAAACCAACCAGATGTACTAATTTCTCAAATTTATTTTTGGAATGAAACTCTACATGTTTCGGACAGTTTCTCTGTCCAGCATCAGGAATTTTTCACTGTACACACAGCAATGGTATATGTCATAACAGGTTTACAGATATCTTGCTAGCAGGATCAGGACAGAGTTCCGTCCTGATCCTGCTAGCAAGCCTGTGTGACATATACCATTGCTGTGTGTACAGTGAAAACTTCTGATGATGGACAGAGGAACTGTCCGAAACATGTAGAGTTTTGTTCCAAAAATAAATTTGAGAAATTAATGCATCTAGTTGGTTTTATTATAAGAATTTATCACGATGCACTGTCAGCTGAACTTCAAATTAATTAGTGGGAGTTTGTTTACTTGCTTAATTAAACAAAGGCCCTTCTATTAATAGTGTTATATCCCTACTTAAGCAAGCAAACAAACACCCAGTAATGAGCAACTTTTAACAGTTCTATATCTTGTAAAGCCTGCGGGTTACTTTACTTATACTAGGATTTAAATTTCAACAATTCTACAGGGCGATCACATTGTGTTTACGTGTTTTGTATGGACCTCAGAACAAACAGAAACTTTTTCTCTTTTTTTGCATTAACAGATTGGTTTTTATAACCGAACTGGAGAGTGTTTACGAACTGAGTCCTATACATAACACAGATACGTTGCGTCTTGAAAGGGTTAAGTCGTACTTTGTCACATCAGAGTTGCTACAGAATAAACCGCAGACAAACGAAACCCAATGTACCACTTGGTATTCGACCTTCAATTACGTCACACAAGCACATGACCTAATTCGAAAGTCCTTCCTCCTGGCCATTTTCCCCAGTACGTCTACACGCTGCTGCGAATTAATGATACCTACTTTGCAACTACCGTTATATATTTACTTAATATTTGTAGTTGGCTTCTAAATGTAACCTGACATAATTTACCTTCTCAGTCATATTCGTAATAATAAGTAACAATACACAAAATATTTTGTATATTTTTATGTTATATATTTCAACGACCAGTCTAACTGTTCTGTCCGCTAGACGTATTTATTCCGTACGGAAGAATCCTCCCTAGTCTTCCACATATGCAGGAGTTCAAAATAGTGTTAAGTAATTGCCCTAAACAACAAATATCGATGTACTCCCTTACAATGCACCAGTAAGTTCCGCAATATTTAGGAGCATAACATTTTAAAAATATTTTAAATCTAATGACAATTGTATGCGTTTGTTGGTTAGAACTGTAGAAATATAATTGTACTGGCTACATAGAAGGAAGGCAGACTTGCAAGTAACCTTCACTTGTTCTGCCCTGAACCAATTCCTTTTTCTTTTTGATATTATTTTATTTCGCCTTTTTGTTTTCAGGCATAATTTGCATGCCTTACATCGTACATTTTATCTCTTTGTTTATGTAATTTTCTTTTCCTCTCATCTCCTTGTATTCCACATTACCAAGAATTCTTTGTAGCGCGATATTTTGGGCTAATTTCTGTCATATGTAATTATTTTGAACTACATTAACTATAATTGTTTATTCATTCTCTTTTGTCTTTCTTCTTTCAACCTCTCTGATCTCAGTTTTAATTCCTGAAGATACATTCAGTTTCCCCTGATGATCCCATTGTCTCTTCTACCTTGTACACTGCTTGAATTAGTGTCCTTAAGAGCTGTACTGCACACGCGTATCCGGCGACTTTCCAGGGCATGGACTAACAGTGGCACAATCAGTTGGTTTTTACCCCGTTAGTTCAAATGCTTTTTTAAAGCGTTCGTTATTCCATCCTGTCTTATTCTGTTACTGATAATAGTGGTGATAGAACCTGTAGTTTCTCTACTCATCAACAGACTCAGTAAAGGTATATGTAAAGTTGTCCTGTCCCTGTCATAAAGGCAAACAGGGGGAACAGGGATTCAGTTCGACTTGTGATGGGGGACAGTGGCCATATGCACACAACGGCCGCTTTACTTTCGGGGAAAAACTGCCCTGTGCCATTGAGTGGGAGTCTGATTGGGCCTCAGAGAAATCACATCACGCCCCACAAATAACCCAAATTACCTCAACAGAGGAAATGAGGAAAGAAAAAATAAACAAGAAAGTCCCAGACAACACAGAACATAGCAGCCACCAAGAATATTTAAAAACACACACACACACACACACACACACACACACACAGTGGTCTAATTACAGTACCGACTACACGCCACAAGTTCAGTATTACTTTGAAACTTAAAATTCGATTTTCTTGCTGGTAGAAGATTACTGTGTAGTCCTATACTGACAGCCTGCTTAATCGAACCCACGAGCTCACACCAATCTCACTAATATATTTAGAACATTATCATAGCACTAGGGAAGCCGTAATGAACCTTCAGGTTCCATAAAATGCAAGGAATTTCTTGACTAACTGGGCACCCGTTAGCTTCTAAGGAAAGACTCCGCTCCATTGAGGAAGTAAGTACCAAAACATTCAATATTTTAACAAAAAAAAACCAATATCAATGCAGTCACGCTCCGGCCGGCAAACTGCTCTTTTCCCTTAAAGTCTTGTACATGCATAAAAGACATCAATCCGCTTGGCTTCCATAGAACCGATCCACCTAATCTACTTTTCAGATAAGCTTGTAATGAGCAGTGGTTGCTATTTGTACCACAGAATTTAACGTGAAAAAAACAGGCAAAGTACGTAAAACGTAAAATTGTGACGCGTTCGCTTAACATTTGTTCCCTTTGTGATTTTTACGTACATATGTCAGCACTGCAATAAATACTGAAAGCGTTGCCATGGAAACACAGCAATATATTCTCTGTATTGTTGCACTGCAGCTGTCGCTGCCAAGAACATGAAACGTACTGAGGTCTTCATTTAAAGTGCCCGTTAATTTTGTTCATTTTAACCAAATCTGGAATTCCTCGACAGATTTTCGAAAGACTATCCAATATAAAATTTCACGAAACTCAGTCCATTGGGTGTCGACTCGTTGATGTATGCGGACAGACAGATAGACAGACAGACAGACGGACGGACGAGGAAAATCACTAAGTTAATAGACTCCATTAGCGACTCACGGGAAAGGGCATAAAATTCCTGACCTTAACTGATGAGTATTCCCCCAGTACGTAACAAACAATAGTGGCACGCAGTGGTGCAGTTGGTTGAGGCATTGCGCTACAAGCCGGAAGATCGCGGGTTCGATTCCCGATAATGTCATTGGAATTTTTCATTGACGTAATCCTTCCGGCTGCACTATGGCTTTGAGGTCGACTCAGCCCCTAACAGAAATGAGTACCAGTTATATTTCCCGGGGGTAAAGGCGGCCGGTGCGTAGAGCTGACAACTTACCACCTTCATGTTCAGACTGTCTTGAAACCTGGGAGCCCCAACCTTCTGGAACCCTCAGGGCCTGCCCAGGGCTGTAGTGGGATTGCTTTACCTTTGTATAGAAAACAATACAGATGTACTCAGCTCTTCATGAAAGTTCCCGATATTGTTGTCCGAATGTAGTGAAATTTGGAGTTTCTGGGCAAATTTTCTTAAGAGTCTCCATTATGAAATTTCACGAACATGGGTTTAGAAGGAGCTGCGATTATACATACAGAAAGACAAACAGACGGATGGACGAACGGACGAAGGGACGGATGGACAGACATACAGATATAAGGAGAGAAAGATATACACGGCGAAGCCCATGCGCGCTTTTTGGGCCTAAGAGAACGTGCCAAAAACTTCAGAATTTTCCTGCATATTACAATACCTTGGGTTTCATATGATTATGTGTGTACACAATATTAGTTATTTGATATTTACAGTGGAGAAGCAGGGCGATGCCTGCGAATTAGGCATCCTGTTTTTAAAAACAATTTTTGAATGAATGTCACATTTCTAATTGTTAATTGCATGTCAAACTTTTGAATACTTTCTTAACGAAGTGTTAAGTGAAATCCTGATGAAGAGAGAAAACTTGTAACAGATGTGGGTTTTTGTATCTTTGCGCAGTTGAAATTTTAGATAGGAATTATCGTTATTAAACGAAATGAAACCTTATAAGCCGGTGGAATAAACTGCTCGCTATGCCTGCCTCCCCTCATACAAAAAGCTTCTGACTTCCAGATAAGTCTAACTTTGAAGAAGTTAAGAAATGGAAGGAAAGGAAATGTCGAGTTGTGCAGTAAGGAAATCCTGAACTCTCTCAAATCTAAAATAGGGCGAATTATATTAAATTGCTTGCCACTCGAATACTATGTTGTAGAAACCGTTGCTAATTAAAGTTCTGTCTTCAGAATTGAATAGGCACTGTTCATTAATAAGCATTTTCAGAAGTTCCTGCATCATTCTTCATCCCAATATAATCCTGATATAATTCAATGAGGGGCGAATGGTGATGACGGTATTTGTAGCTGGTACTGCTTAAAGTGTTATGTTAATAAAAGGTAAAGCAATCCCTGGACAGGACCTGAAGGTTCTAGGATATTGAGGCTCGCAGGTTTCAAGACAATAGGCAGTTGAAGGTGGTAAGGTTGTCATCCCTACGCACCAGACGCCTTTAACCCCCAGGAAATGTTCCTAGTACTTATTTCTATTATAGACTGAGTCGACCCCAGGATTATGTCGATGAAAAATTTCAAAGACACCATCTGGAGTCGAACCCACGCCCTTCCGGCTTTTAGCTCAGTGCCTCAACCAACAGCGCCATCGCGTATCCCGTGACCTGTTATTTCCAAACCCAAATCGCATTTCCTCGGCAGTGAGAGTCACTAACTTTATTTATTTGTGTAACAAAGTTCTAATTACATGTTCACAAGGAATTTTCTGCAGCCTTACCGAATACAAGACAATGTACTGAGACAACATGCATATTGGTTCTCGTAGGCATATTTCTTTCTAAGTGTCCATGTTACAGCAGAATACAAAATGAAATAAATTCAAATATCTACGAAAGAATCAGAAGGCTTATGACAACAAATTCCTATGTACAAATCAACAGCTAAAGCTCAGAATGTTTGTTTAAATCCTCCCCGTAAATTAATTCCCCTTTTATTGTCCAGAGGAGCAAATATGAAAATGGTTTCTGCACAGGAAGAAATATTCTTTTATCCAGTTTCCCAAGACAAGTTAGTAGTTTGTGCTGTGAGCTGCGCAAACGCTAGAGAAAGGGCTTGCAATTAAGAGAGCCCTTTCAGTGTGTTGTGAATTACATAAAATTACACTCTTTTGCGTGTTACTGTCACAGCTATGCTTGGTCTAATCCCTCCACTGATTATTATTTTTTCCACGAAAGCAATCTAGGCATTTATAATTTACGTGGAAATACTAGCCCTGCCATGTGATTATTAAGTGATTAAAAAGTCCAGGGAAATGCACTTAAGTTTGTTTGATTAGAATATAATTATACGTATGTGTCACATATTTGTTCATATGTTTCTGTCTGATGTTGACTCATGTGGAAGTTATCGGTATTGTGGCTGCATATGCAGCCACAATACCGATAACTTCAAATAACGATATGTAACCGAAGTCAACATTGTAACTTTAGCGAAGCACAGGCTGAGAGCTCCCTGATTATGGTTTATGTAAACCGAAACATGTTGCAACAAGTATTATAATTTTAAATTATTTTAACTGTTTAACAATTTTATAAAAATTTGTGTGTATTAGTTGGACAAATAAAGGACTTCATACTGTAAAAGAGTTTATTTGAACTGTCTAATAAGTAACTAATATACGGAAATTATGGATCATTCTACGACACAATATATGACGTCATCTCTACGCTTCTGATATCCTGCCATGTTAGATAAGTGTAGGAGGAATCTAATTTAGATACACTAATAAGCATTCGAAAAATAGTGCAGGATATACACTGTACATGGCGGTTAGTTTAAGATTTTTGTCTGTTAACCAAAGTTGAGTTTTGGGTTTTTGTGTGTGTGTGTGTGTGTGTGAACAAAGGCTAGATTTGGGTCAGTATGTGCATAAGCTAAGGCTAGATTTGGTTTTTAGTGTGTGCGAGTGTAGTGGAATGTGTGTGACACGAAGTTAGGGTTAGGTTTTCTTGTGTATGAAGCAATGTTGCCCTTTGGACATTATATACCTCTGAAGAAAACCGTATTAGTTACCAAGACTAGTTAAGTTAGACATCTCTTTAGCCTCACTCCGAAACTTACCAGACACAAAGTTTATTAACTGCTCTACGCAACGGCTAAGGTTGTCTTCGTATTCCTGAAAAATATCCATTACCTCTTTGTATATTTCTCAGAGAACTGGCGGGCGACAAGGATCTCCTGTTCCGTAAACCAAGTTGTCGAGCGACTAACCGCTGTGTTACATACTTCCACTACTCTCGCAAAGTACTTTGCAGATAGTTTCTCTGATGTGAGACATGAAGTCGGGGCGCCGGCCTGCGCTTAAATTATGTCCACGCAATGTTGAATATGCAAGACAGACAGTGTACATGTAAGCTTAACATGGAGGCGATTTCGCGCAAAGATTGTTGCTGAGGAAAAGCATTAAGTGCTACATATTATGATTGTATGTCTGTACTTTTGCATTAGTTACCCAGCATGAGAAGCGCTTACGCCATAGTATATTGTCATATGTGGTCTGTCCGGCTGTGCCGTATTTTTCTACATTATTTCATAAAGGGTCTCATGTTTGGGAAAACAATTTGTTGAATGTAGAAGTTTTGATTTCCTCCACGACTATTATCTCAAGCATTTCTCACTGCATGATTAATTCAGGGTGAAATGGTCAAATATGTATATTGGTCTGAGTGTCAGTACCTGTTATTCTTATCAGGTTTTAATGGAATATGAATTTTCTCGACAGATTTTCGTAACATCCGCAAATATAACTTTCAAGAAAATCCGTCTAGTGGGAGCAGTGTTGTTTTATGCGGACGAACAGACAGACAGACAGACATGACGAAACTAATAGTCACTTTTCGCAATTTTGCGAATGCTCCTAAATATCAACGATGATGTAATACCGGCCGAAGACTATGTACATCTTCAGCAAGGATTATTTTCGCTGTATCATACAGTTCACATCTCGGATAACCGTCCCGATTGAAACACGCGCCCACGTAACATGTCTACCCGCAAGGAGGAGATTCTAGGTCGGCCAAGTGCCTCTGATGAAGCAGAGCGAAGTGTAAGGAGGCCTTTGAACACATCCCACTTAAGAAAGTCAACTTGTAGCCTTCGGCTGAATGTACTTCAAACAAGAGCCCACTCTGTGCTCTAAGCGTTTAATTCCGAAAGCTTGAATACAACATACAAACACAAAAGACACAAGTCCTCCTGTGAGGTTCAAGATAGACTGAGTGAGGCTTGTGCGGCAGCACGTCTTCACTTAAACGACAAAGTCATCCGCCACATCACTTGTGTCTGGGGATCTCAAAACACTCACTACGTCACTGAGCACGAAGATGAGTCCCCAAAAGTGTACAAGTCTTGTGACACTTCACGTCAGAATATTTATGACCCTTCTTTTCCAAAGAAGGCTCAATAAACGGGAAAATTTACTTGGGCGATATATTACATATTCAAAGTCCAATTATAACGTTGTGTACCATATCCTGTACTTAGAAACCCCGCATTTTGCCCACACCGCATATTTATGTGTTCCGTATGATTGTTAAAAATACCAACTTTTCCTCTATACGGCTGTTGTAACGCAATGGGTCTAACCTTTCAGTACTCTGTGCCAGTTCTGGAACATCAGACTTTGAGCCACTAGAGGGTAAGGATCCGGCTGTCGAACTCTGAGTCCTGGGACCCGATCCGATAGCATGCCGCCCTCTCTCATGTATACAGATCAACAATGCACGGACTACGAAAGATCAGATCCTACAGACTACTATTTTCTAGGCTCGAAGGCATAGGGTTCAGAGAGAGAAAGAGAGCAACCGTAAATAAAGTAAATTCTAAAACATAAAGTATATTACTAAAAATGTCACATTGTTAGAATGAGGAACGATACTTAATCTGACAATTCCCTAGGTCTATCTACGTTACTGTTTAGAACCATATTGGTCAATTCAGAAGTAAATCTTCCTGAAAAGGCGTAGAACATCAGGAAGATGTCAGGTAAGATTACGTAACCTCGAGTATAGTAAATTTCTCGATGATTCTCCCAAAATACACCACAAACTTAATTTTTAACAGCGTTTCTCTAAATTTTGTCACTGAAGAGTGTTTTCGAAATTCACTACAATACATTACACCATTTCGCTCTTTAAAATTGGATATAATCCTTTAAGTTTATGTGCGATTTCCTCTTCAATAGTTACATTCAATATTTACAATATATACAATTTCATTCATATTTATCGTACAATATTTAGATCTCATAACTCTTTACACTGTACGTACGGTACATTTAATTACCGTTGGATTTTGCAGCGGGGTTCTAGCTGTAGAGCCCCGGGTTCATCGTCAACATCAGCTATTACCTGAACTCCTTCATCTAGGCGCTCCTGAAATTTTCCTCATCACGTTCTTTTTCTCCCTTCTCGAGCTCTCTAGTTTTCTGTCTCGTTGTCTAAGTGCGTGCGGAATGATTGCGTTTTCTTCCACCAGTTCTGGTACTGCGACTTCCCAGTCACAATATCGGTCATCGTCTTCCGGTGCTCCTCTCCCACGACCAGTCTTCTGGCTTCTTCGTATCTGGAATCATCCCCCTTTTTTCTTCTCCTTCTGTTCACTTCCTCCTTTCTTAAAAGTCTGGAACCTCATTTTCGCCTTATTGTCCTCCGTAATCTGCACATTACGTCTTCTGCTACAGCCTGCCTCCAGCTGTGTCCTCTTCGTTCCGGCTTTCAGCCCTCGCAATCCTTCGTCACGCCTTGTGACGTCACGAGTGACCATGTCCCTACGTGTAACTTCGCTACTCAACTTTTCCTTTCGTACCCCTACCTTCTCTTCCTCCGGAGGTTTCCTTTTCGGGCTGACTACTGCCACAATTTTTACTGATTCCACAAGAATTACCTCTCTGCTTGTACGAGAACTAGCAGGAGGCTTAACACAACTTGCGCAATCAGTTTATCATTCTCCATCCGGACGTACCTTACGTCAGCATCACTGTATTGCTCTGTAGCTATCTTACTCAGCACATTCAGCTTAACTGAATCGCACCGTCAGCTGGCTGTTGGCTTCCTTAGTTACACAATTTTTCTCGTCCCATCTTTCACTCCGTCTCCACTGTCAACTGTCCCCCGAGGTTCAAAATCTTCTACACTATCATGAACCTCAGACAGAGTTCGTCCTCGGTGTGACCCGTATCCGTCTGTTGGACCCTAACTGTCTCTTCGTTCTCCGAAGTGTTTGTTGTGGATCTCGCAGATTTTGTGCTGCTGGAGGTCGTAACTCCACGCGTTCTTGTTCCTCCCCACATCATACCTTCTCGGGGCTCAGATCTTCGGCCTAATGTATACACACGGTCATCATCCTTGTACGACATAGTTGGTGTAGTTCGAAAATTCCTTATCCTACAGTTTGTCGCTGGGTGTCCATATTTGTCATATAACCAGCACTGTATCTTGGTTTTCTCCATACTATTTACCTGCCCATTTCTTTGCGGTAATTGTTTCCTGAATAGACCTTCCTGTCCAGTTTACAGTATTTTTCTGGTATGTCCTCGTTTGTTACATCTATAACACACTATTTTCCTAGCATCCGTCTTAAAAAAATTTTCTACTTTTCGAAGCCAAACCACGTTGCCTTGTATTGACGAACTGTAAAGTAGTGAATTTTTAAGCATCCTATCTACTTGCCACAACCATCCTTGATAAAATAATGCAACAACTCATAAATGTCTTATTTTCGTTTTGCGAAATTTGCGGAAAATGTCGCAAAAATATTCGTTACCTGTTTGTTATTCAAAAGAAGGCTGCTTCAGGAGCACTTACAGTAACACTTCAGACAGTGCTTCGAGGCCTGGAAAACTCGTGTGGAGCGGTGTGTAGGTTCCGGTGGGAAGTACATTGATGGCGATAATATTCATCATCATCATCATCATTGGCTGTGCCAGCTGTCCCTATTCCTTGCAGCATTCCTCCAATTTCTCTCCTCCAACTTCCTGACATCTTCCATCACACCATCTTCCCATCTTAGTTTCGGCCTGCCCCTCTGTCTTCTTCCTTCTACCACTGCAACCAGAACTCTTCTTGTAGGGCTCTGTTCCTCCATACGAA
>Ga0131853_10020651_pt1 | contig 11957 bp, 8 predicted proteins | sample TergutLab28metaG_FD_92764 | JGI IMG/M metagenome (GOLD analysis project Ga0131853, IMG submission 92764) | Labiotermes labralis P1 segment gut microbial communities from Petit-Saut dam, French Guiana - Lab288 P1 (version 2) (version 2) | ecosystem: Host-associated > Arthropoda: Insects >...
CACTCGATAGATTCACTACAAAAGACAGCTATACTTGGAACATCACACACAATATGGAAAGTACTGCAATGTGAAGCTTGAAGCCTGAGCGGTGGGGATCACCGCTGGTTCAAGAGAAGTACCGGGAAGAAATGACTGTGACAGGAGACATACATATTGTATAATGATAATAATAACCTTCCAAAGTGCTGATGTAAAATTACAAAACTTACTGTATATCACGTGCGAAATAAATTTACATGTAGCACAAATTGTAAATACGGAACAGCTGCAACATTGCATACCCAAGAGACAAGGTTTTTTTCAGACATGTCAATGTAAAAACACTGCATAAAGTGATAACAAGTCTACTAACGATATAAAGGACACGGGCGGATTTCCGGAGCAGTAAATTCAGACGCAGGACTTCTGGCTAGAAGTAAGTATCCGGAAGGTCCTGCAAACGGCCACCTCGACACAGGTTATTCTTGGTTTCCCTGCGTCTATAAGCAAATGCTAAGATGGTTCCCAAGATTCCAAGTTGCCACTACATGCTTCTCATGTAGCCCTCCCAACCTATATTTCTTAGATTCTTATTCCATACTTATGTACATGCATAATAACCACTGCCACCGGGATAAAACCCATTTGCAGTGAAATATATGACTAATAATATTATTATTATTATAACTCTGCAAACTAGTGTCCTGAAGATGCCAGGTTCTTTATACGAGAGGTCATCACTCACCTTCACCTCGCCCAATTGTTTTATTTGCCTCAATACCTGCAGACAAACAGCTGTAGGATTTTCGATTAGCCTACAAAGGGATCATTCCTAACTTCCTCCCAAGTCATTATTCAAGAATCGCCCAAACTTGAAGTTATATAGTCGATGTAAGGGGTGGCCATATCTAGGGCGCTTGGTCGAGAGGGCCACTGGGATGTTTAACAAGGTGACGCAAGAAATTTTCAGCGTAAATATTGCAATTGTTTGCCCTCACATAAAAGAATGCTTTTCATTTCACATGTGCCGAACAGAAAGCGCCAGTTAAATGTGAGGTTCACAGGGCACTACGGAAATCTGCGTCCTTGTTATGCAACTTGATTCATGTCACTAATCTGGCGCCTGGAATTTTGGGGTTGCTTCTAGAGTTGTGGTCGAATTGTGAGCCAGTGCCGCAATTTAGTTCAAGAATCATAACAAAACTTCAGAAGACAGAAATTAGACAGATGTTGAGGTAATGAGCGTGCAAATTTGATTGTGAGAGTGGCCTAAAAACGAAATAGTGAAATGTAGTGATGAATTATTGTAATGTAGTAATGAAATACTGTAATGTAATAATGAATTATTGTAGTAGAGTAATGAATTACTGTAATGTAGTAACGAATTACTGTAATGTAGTAATGAATTATTGTAATGTAGTAATGAATTACTGTAATGTAGTAACGAATTACTGTAATGTAGTAATGAATTATTGTGATGTAGTAATGAATTACTGTAATGTAGTAACGAATTACTGTAATGTAGTAATGAATTATTGTAATTTAGTAATGAATTACTGTAATGTAGTAACGAATTACTGTAATGTAGTAATGAATTATTGTAACGTAGTAATGAATTACTGTAATGTAGTAACGAATTACTGTAATGTAGTAATGAATTATTGTAGTGTAGTAGTGAATTACTGTAAAATAATAATGAATTACTGTAATGTAGTAATGAATTATTATAATGTAGTTGTGAATTACCGTAAAATGTGTGGTAGTAATGGATTACTGTAATGTAGTAGTTAATTATTTTAATGTAGTAATGAATTGTTTTAATGTAGTAATGAATTTTAGACATTTAAAACTTTACCTGCTCAGTGAGTATGAAATTTTCAGAGAGGATTCCCTGCCGGTTGGTCGTTTGTTTGATGAAATTTCTTTGCTGTAAGCTAGCACTGAAAATTCAGTAAGACATTCTGCCGGAACGCTGTGAAGAAGCGAAGAACTTTTGCCCCTTTCCGTATTTCGGATTGAATTGTATAATCAATTCTCAAGTTTTGAATGAAATTAAGTATTTTATTTTGTAAAATGTGTGTGCTTTTGACTGTTCGCATTAGCGAAGGCTGTAAACCAGACAGCAGGTGCTGCCACGATAACTGTACGCGGTCGCCGTAGGAAACAGCAGGCTTGAAGGTTGGGTTATAAATTGTCGAATTCCGAAGTTACTAACTCGAGGAGACATTTGGTTCCAGTGCAAGTCTAACTGCTTAGAAGAGAGAGTTTTGGACTTCTCTGGAATTTTATTTGGCTTTTTGTTTGTTCCACCCCCTTGTAGGGTTAGAACGCCCAGTGTTTGCCGCAAGATTAGGGGAAAGGAATTTAAAACCGCTACGTTTCAACTCCACAGGAATCGCGGGAAGCAGTGGTGTTAGGATAGATATTCAAGAGAGATTACAGTGTAATAGTACTCTGTGTATTAATTCAGTTTTCTCGAAACGACATACCTACTTATTCCCCCCCATCCCAATCCAACCCCCACCACCGCCCCACCCCCCACTACCACCCCCACACCCCCCCAACCCCACCCCCACCCCCACCCCTGTTTAATACACCCTCAGCTCATAGAAAAGCCTGCTGTAGGATTAAGCTCTAATGTTAAGAGACGTAACGAAATATTAATTATCTTATATAATTGAGCATTAACTGGTAGAAACAAGATCTACAGGTTCCCCAGAAATAACAGTACCGTACTTTTTGGCTAGGGGGCACGCGGTGGGCGCAGTTGGTTGAGGCACGGCGATACATTCCGGAAGGTCACGGGTTCGATTCCCTATGGGGTCATTGGGACTTTTCATCGACTAAATCCTTCCACCCCCATAATGGCTCAAACAGAAATAAGTACTCCGGTTATCTCCTGAAGGGGTAAAGACGGACGGTGTGTAGGGCTGACATCCGTACCATGTTCATGTGTAGACTGCCTGGAACTTGAAGGAGCCTTACGTCTAGAAATTGCTTTATCTTTACTTTTTGCTCGTTATATCGCATTGTTGCCGACGCGAGAACTTGATCCGTCTTTACGTGTCTGTAACTGCAACAGCAAATCAATAAACTTAAACCTGCCTCTAAGACACAGAAGAAGATTAGACTTGTAGCTCTACTCTTTTCTTAACACCGGCGCTCGATGGGAAAGGTTGATCATCGCTTTTCCCCCAAGAATGGTCCGATACTCGATTGGATGGGACGGTAGTTGGGCCCCAGTGCCGGTCTGTAGAGGCGCGAAAAATCTCGCCTCTCACAAGGGTTCGATCCCCGGACCGTCTAGCCCGTAACGAGTCGCTATAACGACTGAGCTATCGCAGCCCACGATGTAGCAGTTCATATTGTTTAGAAGTGACATGATTAACCTTTTGACGCCTAATGTCAACTATAGTGGTCGTACCGCACCGCTAACCTCTAAGTTGCATTTTATATATATAGGTACTGAATATTTTAAACATGGTATATACTCTCCTTTTTTTCTCTTCAAAATGCGGTTTGTTTCATAATTCTAACGTATTTGGTTCCTGTATTATTCACATTTTATATACAGGGTGTGCTAAAATTTAAAAAAATAATTCCGGCGTCAAAAGGTTAATGAGCAAGGAACTGTAATTATCTGGAAGCGTAAAGAATTTATTTTCCCCGCAGTGAGTAATACACAGATAGGATCTATTCCAACTTATTTTTCAGTCTATAGCATATACCTGCTGCTTCAATATGTTTCAGCTCATATGGCCACATATCTTAGCCGAAACATGCTGCAGTAACATTTATCTGGTATAAGCTGTGCAATAATTTGGAATGAATTCTATGTGTATATGAATAACCTCATTCAGTGTGGTCGGTGTTTGGTCCGATATGCGAACAAGATATCTTCCGAATACAAAGCAGCACTGATAATGATATTAATATCGACAGCTTCTCTGTGATATTCTCAGGTGTGAATCATTAAACGTGTAATGATTACGTCAAGACGCAAGACCAGTAAGCGTGCAGTGTATGGCACAGAAAGGAAGGTTAGAGGTTATTGGATTCTGTGAGACGCTGATCAGCCCCTCGTACAGTGAATGCCAATATTTTGTGTGCGTGGTTGTGGTTCGGTTTCATAATTCGTTCACTGGAGTCGTTTAGTCCGATTTTAGAACCGAATGACCTAGGATTATTTTTTTTGCCATAATTTGAACCATTCCGTCCGTCGTAAATATTGTGATGGAGTACCAAGGCGATCACAAGAGCTGTCTTCCACTTCCTGACACTTACTTCAACTTCTCACCACTTGTATTAGACACTCTGATCTAATCCAGTAACATTTAATCGTTTAAATGCCTAGTTAAATCCCATCCGCCATCTGCTGGCATTATTAGGAGTTCACCATATTCTCCACGTTACCAGGATATGGGTTAACCTCTGAAGTTATTATATTTAGAAATCGGATGCTTTTCTGTGGTCGTTAACTTGCCCATGTCAAAGCCAGTACCTAAAAAATCCTACATTATCACGCTGAAATAGGGTACAACAAGTATATTTTTGTCCTGTGTAGAATTCGAACCGATGATCCTAGTGTTCGAGTGGTAGACGTCACTAAGGAAAATTGGATATCCACTTATTTAAGATAATTTTTCATTTTCCAGGGGCGAGAAAAATTTTTCTGCTCTTAAAGGCTTAGATTGGCTCTGGTGGCCACCCGTCCTCCTTCACAGTGTGTACTGTGGTTCTCTTGCGGGAGTAAAACAGAAGGGACGTGAAGCTAACTACTCACCTCCCTTTAGCGACAAAGTCAATAATGAATTGGATCTGCGCCCTTCTGGGATATTACTCAGCTTAGAGTGGTAATTCCCAATCGGTCCCATCATCAAGGATCAAGATACGGTACCGATAGGTTGTCCCGAAACGTCGGTATGGAATTACTACACTAAGTCGCATGATATTCCAGAAGAGTACAGGTCTCTTATACGTTGCAGCGGACGCCCGAAACCACGGAAGAATGAGTGGAGCTGAACTTTTCCTCTCCCAGTACGCCTTCATGGCGTGAATAGGGGCACATTTACCTTTACCGTTACAAACATTCTGCCATCTATCGGTTTGTAACAAAAATATGCATTTCATAAACAGATTTGATAGTTGAACGACAGATGATCTTGGAAATGGCAAGAAATATTACCAACATATGGGACCATTTATGATTTATAATTTACTTTATGTAATTTTGATTTGGAGTTTATATGAATGTTCTAGAATGAGATGGGCTGGGCATGTGGTGCGTATGGGTGAGTAAAGGGGGGTGTATAGGGTCTTGATGGGGAAACCGGAGGGAAAGAGACCACTGGGGAGACCTAGGCGTAGATGGTTGGATAATATTAGGATGGATCTCCAGGAGGTAGGATGTGGGTATATGGACTGGATTGGGCTGGCCCAGGATAGAGACAGGTGGCGGACGCTTGTGAGTGCGGTAATTAATCTTCGGGTTCCGTGAAATGCGGGGAATTTCTTGACTAGCTGCAAACCAGTTAGCTTCTCAAGAAGGACTCTGCACCGTGGAGTGAGTAAGTAAGTGTATGATTGTATTATGTATTTAATGGCAAAAATATCTGTGATTATTCACTACAATTTTCACTTTTACGAATCGAATAACACTTGGCGTCAAATGTTGAGTTTAAAAGCAGGTGTGGAGGGGGTTAAGAAAAGAATGAGGGCCAAAAGGAGAGACGAAGTTTGCAATATAAAGAAAGGTCGGAGAAGCGAAATGAAAGGCTCATATTATTGTCTGTCACCTTTGACATGACAATGAAGCTTTCTCTTCCTCTGTTTATATATGTAGAAATAAAGGAGAGTCTTTGGTTTACAGATTCTTGTGGGTTTCAAAATAGATAAGACGATAGACAGCATACGTCTTGCCTTTAGTTTCCGTCAGAATAGCATTCTTGATGAATATTTCAGTGAGACGATGCGACAGACTGAAATCTCTTTCACATTCAGTTACAACCCTCTCCCCATACTCCTGTTCTACCTTTACAATCCCTCATTTTCATTGGGTAAATACAGGCAGCAGAAGATTGAGTAGCTGGTTGAAACATCATCTGTGACTTGAACCCTGTTTTTGCTCTTTGGTGAAACTTTTAAATAGCCTTGTCTGCCTAAAATACGATTTTGTTAATCCTAGAATAGGAGCTATAAGACGCTCATGATGGCAAATTAATATATATATATATATATGTGTGTGTGTGTGTGTGTGTGTGTGTGTGTGTGTGTGTGTGTGGGAACTAACGCCGTGTAGATTGGTATAAATCTGTTGACGTTTGAGTGGAACCCGTTGCTCTGTTATAACGTTGCTTAACCAGTAGAAATAAGTTTTGACATAAAATACGCTAAAATATTGACTGACACTGAGTGTCACTTTGATATTATTGCTAGAATTTCATGAATTATAACATTATAGCATGCTAGTTTTAAGTATATTGACACAAATATTACTAATGATACTATTTGTAACATATCCTTAGCATAAGAATACTAACCTACTTTGACATATGTACATAAACAACTAATGATAATTCACTCATAACAGCGCTAGGTCATGGTACCCACTATTGAAACAACGAGAACTCTTTTCCCCCACCCAAACCCAAATACCCTAAAAGAACACCCCACACATCTTGTATAGCTTCTCTGTAAGTTAAATCACAACCTGAAGATGGCCCACATATAGGGCCGAAACATGTAGTTGTATTCGTACTGCACTACTGGGTGAAATATAGTTCTGTTCGACTGTACGTGTAATACAATAACATTCTTTGTTATACGGGGTAGAAGATTATTTAAAGTTCGAAGAACCGTTTGGGATATGGGAACTGGATGAACATGGATTTGGGCGAAACATACTGGGAGGCGGCGAGTCCAGTAGCTGGCGGAACTAAAACAAGTGAACACAAATTTGAAAATAAAGTGTGTTTATATGCAGCTTATGGTGCACAGAGTAGTGCTCGGAGATTACTTCGGCATTCCCTTATCAATTATCATTTCACAATTGCTCTATACCCATTCATCTACCGTCCTTTGAAAGAGCAATGGGCCCATTACAGTGTGCAGTTCCACCACAGCCATTCCCTCGTCCCACTATAGTACAAATAAAAAATGGCATTTGAGCGAGTGCAGGACACAGCCCGAAGAAGCCCGTAATAAGGACTTTGGATAGGTGTGTTTAGTGCTGCTTCCTCCTCCGCTGTCCTCCCCCCAACCATCCTGCCTTCATATATTGCCTGCTAGCAGATATAAGATAGCAAAGACCTCTCCCTGAGCCACCCATTCAGGACCCGCGCGAACCTTTCACAGGTCAGTGATTTCGCAATGAGATACGGCGAAGTATATTAAAACCCAAGAGGGTATTCTCTGTTCTCTTCTTTGCCACCGCACTCTCCTTTTTCTTCCTTTTTATTTTACCGTATTTTGGATTTTTCAGTGGTGGATTTTCAAGTAAATTTCGGATAATAAATTCTAAAAACAGCAGTGTGTCATGATATGATATATGATACGATATGATATGATATGGTATATGATATGATATATGGTACGGTGTGATATGATATGATATGATGTGATACGATACGATATGATATGATGTGATATGATATGATATGATACGATATGATATGATATATGATACGATATATGATATGATATGTTATATTCGTTAACTGCAATTGGGTTGAAACCCGGTGGCAGTAGTACAGTACAGTACAGTACAGTACAGTACAGTACAGTACACATTCACACACATAAACAATAATCAGAACAACACAATGAAACAGAATACCCAGAACAGAAAATACGCAACAATAATAATATATGAATATAATAATAATACATAACTTAACAATAAGAATACATAAGTTACAAAATTAAACAAAATAAATATAAAATATTACGAAGAGAAGAATTGTCTTTCCGCTGTACCCACGTGTACAGCCATTTTTGCGTAAATCGTCAGTAGTTGCTGAACGCGGTCTCTGGTTTTGACTCAGTGGAGGGGCATTTATTTAGGCCGACATTGCAAATGTAATCTTTGTCGGCAAGCGTTTGTGTTTAGGTTGCAGCTCTTTTCGTTCTACGAAACTGTGTTTCAAGAAACTTTTAAATTGCGCGGTAAGCATATTGAGTGAAAACTCCAAATTTCATGAAATCCTTTACAGACTGTGATGTGTAAGTGTGGATTAGTTGAATGGTTGTCTGTGGACATGGAAGCTGGATGCGTGCATTGTCTGATTTTTACTTTGGTGTGTTAGAAATTTCTTTTGCTTGTGTGTCACCGAAGACAAATTTCGACTCTTCTAATACGAATGAAGGAGTGAAAAGAACGAAGGTCACAGACGTCTGGTTTGTGACATCGTGTCGTTTAATAGATAAACATAGACGTTTCGGAAGTATCTGTAGGGTATTCCGTGCCCGGAAGTAGCAAGTTCTTAAAAATATCTCACATCCTCTTATTCCAATACACGGCGTCACTGCTCAAAGTGACGTAATCTTCGTAGCAGTGACATCAACAAATGTAACAAGTTATCTGAATAGAGTAGGGTCTCGTTTTGCGACGGTTCGTTTTACGACGATTCCCTTTTACGACGCTTGTCCAGTCGGACCAGCACTCCCGACGTGTGGTGCATCTCTGTCGCAACTAAAGCGTCCTTTCTCTATTTAAGTACATTACTAGCTCTTTTCCGGTGTGCATGTGTTTCTGCTTTTTCTATTTTAGTACAGTTCTTTGAAGTTTATTTTGATTTTTCCACCCATGACTTCCATAAAAAAGACAGAAAAGAAGAAAAAATCAAAACAGTTGACGTTACATTCTGTCTTGATGTCTTCTGAACCACGGCCTGGGCCTTCTTCAGTAAAATAAAAAGTGATTTGATTGATAATTTTTTCCAATTATCTGTGCAATTTTCTATATACCTAATTCATTAAATTAAAATTGTATGTCATAATGTAAAGAAATATTGTAAATTATAAAATTATTAGACTAATTTGTTTGGCCCATGAACCTATCTCAATTTAAATAATACTCGTTTTACGACGATTCGATTTACAGCCAAACATTCGAGAAAGTACCCCCGTCGTAAAATGAGGCCCTACTGCATTTATAAAATTCTTCCTCTCAAAGAATGTTTAACCTCACAGACTATTCTGTGTCTGTAGCCGATCCCATTCGCTGCGCGGTCTAAGGCGTGGGTTTGCGGCCGCTCGTGTGCTGGGATTGTGGATTCGAATCCCGACTGGGACACGGATGTTTGTCTATTGTGAGTGTTGTGTGTTGTCAGGTAGAGGTCTCAGTGTCGTGCTGATCACCCGTTCAAAGGAATCCAGGCGAGTGTGGTGTGTCTGAGTACGATCGTCAAGACCCGTAAGAGGAAGACATGACCCGGAATCGGGGCGAAGCGCCGCTGAAATAAACAGTAACACAGAAGACTTTACATTTAACAGCAGCTCAACAGCTATTGTCAAAAGCACAGTCGAGCGACAATTTACAAATACAGCGAAAAAAAAAAGGTTACTTAAAATACCCCAGCTAAGTAGCGATTTACAAATCCTTTGGTTAAGTAATTATTTCCAAAGGTGCAACTAAGTAACTGCTTAAAAACAAGAAGTAAAGATCAATTCCAAAGAACACAGCTAAGCTTCTCGTGGAAAAAACAGCAGAGTAATCTCCTTCTCGGAAATCCAAACGTTATTTTATCTATATATTGCATAAGGTTAGATGGTGGGGGAGGGGGGGGGGTGCCAACAATTTGAAGAAAGCTGTTACTTTCGTATTCCGGTTAATAGACAGTCAGATATGAAGATGGGTATAGCATATTACCGTCAAAGTTGAAACCTGTCAACCAGAAGGCACAGAACATGTCAATCTCTAGGTAAAGAAAATATTCACCTTCAAGCCTGAGTTCGTTTTGACAAGTACGTACATACTTTAATAATTTTTAAACAAATAATTTTTTTCTGGATAAAAGCAGAAACCAAAATGGATAATAATATTAATGTTGTTTCTCAAATATTAATAAACCTTTGTCACAGCCTGGCCCAAAATAAGTTACACCTTCATTGCTACTATTCTTCCACATAAAGAAACTTTCGTTCTTGCACCTCAAATTTATTTAGCAAGAGTTCTTTGCTTTTGCATCAATCTATATTTGTAATTTGTGTATTATTAAATCGCTTCTCATCTTCATATTTGCCTTCCTACTGCCAAATTCTACGTCTTGAATTGCAATCTAGTTTTGATTATTACATCTGATTTTGTACATTCACGATAACGCAGATATCGTTAGAGTTGCGTATTTTAGTGGCAGGGTGGGAAGTTCGAATTGTTCTGTGCACCGTACACTGATCCTGTAGACATTATACCGCACTACACGATTTCAACAAAAGACGATCTAGTGGTGATGTTCTTGAAGTGTAAAGATTTCTTACACTATCTCCTGTTTCCAATAGATATACTTCTTTTTTGTATCAGTTTTATGCGACTTCCAAATGGCCACCCAAGTTCTTTGTGTGCGGCTAGGAGCACTATCGGTTCACCGCATTGCAGAAGATGATGCGATGAAAGGGTGACGAGGGCTTGTATCTCTGAAGAACGACGAAGTGGAATCTCTTTTTTTTTTCCAGAAAATCTGATTTCATTCCCTCCCCTTTTTCATATCATTTTCTCACTTGCTCTTCATCTATATCCTTAGCGGTGGAAATGGGAAAATGGGCCTTGTAAGACGGAAGCTGTAACACGAGAAATTTATACTCTGAGTACTTGTCGTGTCAAAAATATTCACTTCGGTATTTACTTTTAGAGTTTAGTACAAGAAGTACGTGGACCCGATAGCCCATTCGGTACAGCGATTGACTACGGACTGGACGGTCCGTGATCGAATCCCGGTGGAGACGAGATTTTCCGCCCGTCCACACCGGCCCTGGGGCCCACCCAGCCTCCTGTACAATAAGTACCGGGTCTTTCCCGGGGGTAAATTGCGGCCGGGGCGTGCTGCTGACCACTAACCCCCCTTCTAGTGCTGCGGTCATGGAAGAGTAGAGCTATACCTCTACCCAACCTCTGGGCCACACCGGGTCTGTAACGGGAAAATATTTCCTTTACTTTCACTACAAGAAATACAGTGTGTCGTTTCATATGTGGGGCATCATTGGTTGTAATAAAGCGAATAGAGGAGATGAAATGTTAATTGTTCTAATATAATGGAATTGTAAAATTTGAGGTTTGTACTTCGTATGAAATTTAAAATTAGTTGTTATGGCTGTTAAACATTCTTTGGAATTGCTGATATTTAGGTTTTGGGCGAAGGTAAAGACCTCCTCTTCTCTTAAGATGTTAAAAAGCAGTGTAATAACACAGACGACTGTACATAACATGAATTCTGAATTTTTTGTTATTAATAATGCTGGATATTTCTGTCTTTTTTCTGCTTTCTGAGACAAAAGAAAAGAATATAAAGCAAGAAGACTTGTAGTGTTTGAGTGTGTTAAGATTTGGTCCCTCTAATCTATGGGAAAGAAATAAATTATAGACAAATTATATAGCCTTTTGGGATAGAATACCCTGCGATAAAACGAAAATTCTGTTGCTTGTGTAGACTGGTTGGATGGTTTAGGATAATATGTGTTGACAGAATGTAAGGAAACAAGAAGTAATACTCTGATCCCTGTATCAGGTGGAAGGGTAAGGAATTAACCTTTTGACGCCTAATGTCAACTATAGTGGTCGTACCGCACCGCTAACCTCTAAAGTTTCATTTTATATATTTATTAAACAAATATAGGTACTGAATATTTTAAACATTGTTTATACTCTCCGTTTTTTTCTCTTCAAAATGCAGTTTGTTTCATAATTCTAATGTATTTGGTTCCTGTATTATTCACATTTTATATACAGGATGTGCTAAAATTAAAAAAATAATTCCGGCGCC
>Ga0131853_10020653_pt1 | contig 11956 bp, 5 predicted proteins | sample TergutLab28metaG_FD_92764 | JGI IMG/M metagenome (GOLD analysis project Ga0131853, IMG submission 92764) | Labiotermes labralis P1 segment gut microbial communities from Petit-Saut dam, French Guiana - Lab288 P1 (version 2) (version 2) | ecosystem: Host-associated > Arthropoda: Insects >...
AACCTGTGTCGAGGTGGCCGGTCGCAGGACCTTCCGAATACTGACTTCTAGCCAGCAGTCCGGCATCTAAAGTAAAAACAGCAATACACACACAGTACAGCAAATACACATAAGATGACAACAGTACACACAATAAAACTACAACAATGCACACAACGTCTATATAATAGTGTTCGGGTGTTCTAGGGTCGGATTTGAAGTCTTGTAAATTTGGTTGACACATTGTTCCGAAACGTCGGGAACCACTGACCCAGCGACGTGATGTCACATTCAGGAAGACTGCAATCCTTGGCGCTCTCTGTCTGCATTTAGCCAGTTTGCCAGCTGAATGACTGTCTAGTCAACTGTGCGACTTAACGACTAACTAACAAACGAACCCATCAGCTAATGAACTAAGTGATAATCTCTTTGTTATCCAACTAATGCACAATATACAATATGTAGATACAATTAAAATTATAAACTATTTAAAAGTGGAGCACTTTTAAATATTTATAATTTTAGTTGTATCTACATATTATATATTGTGCATTAGTTGGATAACAAAGTGTTTAATTATCATTGATGCACGGTGCAAACATGAAGATTGTTGATGCTAAACAGGCAAAAACATGCTACACCTACAAGAGCACTAGGCTAAAATTAATTAAAACCAACGCTGCTCTATGGTTCAACAAAATGTGTCGGATCAAACAACTGAAGCCGAACTACATCCTGTTTAAATCCAACAGGAGCACTTTTAAATATTTTTATAGTTTTAATTGTATCTACATATTATATATTGTGCAATAGTCGGATAACAAAGTGTTTAATCATCATTGATGCGCGGTGCAAACATGAAGATCAAGTGATAATCCAATTTGCGAACAAAGTCTGTGGCAGTAGGACTCAAAATTTTAGCACCGCTACAACATGTGCCGCTTTTACCCGCAGGATGCAATGCGAGGCGGTGTGGCGTCTCACCGACCGCTCATACATCATTATAGGGGTGGTTTTCTAAACCATTACTTGTTGTGTTCATAGAAACACATAAAAATGGATTTACAAACCTATGGATTGCAGAGCAAGAGTTTTGAGTCCTGCTGATGTAAGTACCTAGGAATTGGGGTTTTTTTTTGCCAGCAGGGACAGCAGACTGTTAAGCCTCCATACCAGTTTTGGAGCTCATCCCGCTTCGTATTCAAAGGTAGAAATGGAATCTTTTCTCAGGGGTTAAACAGCCAGGGCGTGAAGCTGAACACTCACCTCCGTCTAGTCAGGGTTAAGAATGCGTGCATCTGCACCTCCACTCCATATGCTTTCATGCCATAAGCACGGGGAGAGTTTTTATCTTTGAAAACCTTATCAGCTTCTCAAATGTTATACTTTCAACTGTGATGTAACATATCGTCTTTCTTTCATTCTGTCTGTATAAAGTTGTCTTTGCTCATGTCATTAAGGCCTGTAGGAATAGAGGTATTGCTCCACTCATTCTTAATCTCAGCACTAAATGTAGCTCTGTGGTCAGCTTCACGCCCTGGTCTCTATTACGTTTTTGGAATTGTTCCCGATACCCTTTGAAAGGGTGGTTGCGTGTGCCCCAAAACTGTCCTGGAAGTTTTCAGCAGTAACTCCCTTGCCTGTGCCGGGAATCGAATCCCCTTATTATCCAGCCCGTAGTCCAGTCACTGTGTGTTGGAACCGGTGCGTTTGGAAGTGACCTATTGTGTGCAGGATGTCAGATATTGCTGTTTCTTCTGGATTATTTGGTAAGTTTACGTTCGTCTTATCAACAGCATTTGATATGTTTCGAGAACTTCATTTTGATATGCTTTGAGGACGTCATTTTAATTGTCTCATGGCTCCTCTCTTGTTGGTTTAGAGGTTTCTACAGTATCCCGACTCCAAAAAGGAATAGAAATGTGGGAACGCCCGTTATTTTTGAAAACTTTGCAATACGAGATTTGAAGTTCTCTTAGCGTTGTTGATGAAGGTAAAGGTTTTTGGGATGTTGGGCCATGTCAGCTGGCGAAGAGTTACAGACATTTTGGAGGACCTACTTTCTCCATGTCCAGGGTCAGAACTCTTCAAGTCATTTCCAGATTGCGCTGTTTTCGACTATGAAGATGGACGCATCAGACTTCTCTTGATTAATCGGCATGTCGTTATGTACCAGAAAAACTAACATCCTTACAGACGTTGTTGTTGTCTTCGAAAAATTCTGTCACAAAGTAATACACGGATCCGAAGTCGAAGTTTGCAGTCTACTGGGATGTCAGGCTGTGAAGACTGATATATAGGTATCATCGCCCAACAAACTACCCTGAAGACAACGGTGTCAATCCCCTCCATAACATCGGTACTTACGTACCATCTACCACGGCCTGATATCTTAAAGAAATTCAATATATTTTGACACAGCTGTGGGAACTTCAAATATGTATATGCAAGCCATTTTCTTACAAGATTTCACGCACCTTTGTTGACACCACAATTCTGCAATTACTGTGGCAGGTGAACACAATTTGCAGGGCACTAAGCATAGATCCGGTGCGTAGAGAGGAAGTCATCATTTCCTCTGCGGCCGTCAGTGCTCTATATTGAATGTTTAAAAAATAATAATTGCGTACTTCCAAAATTCTCTACAAGGGCATCCAGTTGCCCACGGACATGCGATTGCCGGTCCCAGCCCTATATAAAGACAGTGTTCCTGCACACGTCATCAAGGCGTATAGGGGAGTGGAGGTATCAAAATATAAATTTCTCCTTATAACATGCCATGATGGCACATAGGTGGAGTAGGGGTACAGCTCTATATTTTCTTTTACCCCGGCAGTAGATGGGGGTGGGTAGTCGGCACCAAGCCTAGGCCGATTTACGCCCGGAAAAGAGACCCGTACTCATTGTACAACCCCAAGGGCTTTACGACCAGGGAAGCAGCCCCCGGGGTCCATTGAAGAGAACGCTGAGTTTTCTTCATTTCCTGCCAGGTGTCGAACCGCGATTCATAGGGCTCGCAGGCCGTAACCTAATCAATATACCCATTACGCTGTCCCGGTTCTTGCCCCAGGAATTGTAGCCGGTGTGATAAAATGTGGAGGCAGTGTCGTGTACCTTCGGTGACGGGGCTTTAACTGATTCATTTCCCAGTAAATGTGAAATATATTCGAGGTGGGTTTGCCCTGTAGCTTGGCGTCTTTATGGACATTTATCACGCCGGCGGCTCTGAGTTGAGAGCCATCAGATGCTCCCCACCACAATGTGGGAACCAACAACAGACCACCAATTTTATCTAATATATAACCCAGCAAATTGGGCCCCACTGGTCGGGAGAACTTTCAATGATCCAGTGTTCTGGACTGCGTCACTTGTCTACTGGCACTTTTCTAAAAAGGTTTTCGTGACCCACAAGTGCGGACGTTATAGTAGTTTCTATATATAAAATAGCCCTGAAACACTGCAAGAATGGCCTATCTTTCAGCGACTACGTCGTCATATAGCAATGCAGAAGGTTTCAGATGAACAAGAAACAGATCGGTGAAATACATGTATCACAAATATCAGACATTTCAGTTTTAATGTATGTATTCTCAGTGTCGGTATAACTTGTTCCTTATGTATAAATACAACGTGTCGGTCAATAACACGGCACTTTATTTTATATACAATAAAAATAGTATGTTGTTAGGGCGATATGTTTCGACCTTTATTAGGTCATCTTCAGGCCCTCTGGGAATACAGATCCAGGAGCTATCTATATTCCAATGCATTATGGGATCCCAAATGCTTACAGACTGTGTTACATGAAGGTGAAATACATACGTTTGTATATATTGCAATCTGTTTGGCGGTCTGAGCCTTAAAAGTTTAAAAATTATCTGAGGTGGTGGTATAGTAAAACCAGTTGTGTGTAAAAGACTGTATTAAAACTTGGTTTTACTTTTTAGTATTTAAAATGTGAACTTTTATTCTTCATTTGTCGGTGGAATGAGGAACTGGTGTTTATCTCCCTTCGATGGCGAGGAGACTAGATGATATTTTCACTTCCCGTGAGATTAGTTATTTCTTGGTGGTATACTTGTGTGTATTAAATTTGCTGACGGTGTGTCAGTATTCTCGCCTTAGTGTTCCCGGCATACAAATCGCATCTATTCTGTGCCGTATTGTCATTATGGCCTGTATGGGCTGTACCACATTTTTGCACAATATCTCATAAACGGCACGATTTTCTGTAAAAAAAATTCATTCAATATAAACTGCATGTTTCTGTTTTCTATGCAGCTTTTTTTCCGAAATATTTTTCGTTCTTGGATCACTTCAGCGAAATGTTATCATAAATGTTCATAGGTCTTCATGTGAAATATCCATCCCCCCCTCCTCCGATTTTAATTAAACTTGAATTTTTCGATATATTCTCGAATAATCATCGAATATAAAAATTTACTGTAATCCCATCCAGTGGGAGCCAAATTCCATGCGGACGGACAGACAGTCGTGACGAAGCAAATAGTCGCTTTTCGCTATTTTGCAGACGCTCCTATAATGGGTTTTAAAATGAATCGATCCCGCACAATCGACTCTATGACTGTATTCCTTTCGATATCAATTGAAAAGAATCAGGGTACCAAACAAAGAGGGTTACTTATACTACTATTGCATGAAATGGAGGCGTTACCTTCGTCTATCAGTTTGTAGTGGTTGTAGAAAATATTTTACGTGAAAGTGGTGCAATTTATCCGCAGTTTTTTTTCTTTTTTAACAGCCCATACGTTACCTTTTCGTTACAATCGCTGGGCTGGCCCGGTTTATTTACCGGCTTCTGTGTACTTTCCACGCAAATTAATGTATCTGACTGCAGTTACACAACGTTGCGTGTTCTCTTGTTTCAACAAATGTCGCGTTCGAGAGCTGGAAGTTTCGTAATTATTGGTCAGTATTTCAAGAGCTGAAAGTTATGGACACGCAGCATGCTAATATCACTTGTCAGATTTGGACCTTAAGAAACTGAAACCGGGATGAAACTCTTGATCTGTTCGAACAGAAGTTAATCATCGATACTGGCACAATGAGTAAATGTTTCTATTTTAAATGAAATGGATTTTATGCTATTTAATATGGTTAATACCGGTACCAATGGCCGCGCGTTCTAAGGCATTGGTCTGCTGCCAGTCGCCTGCTGAGATGGTGGGTTCGAATCCCGCCGGGGACATGGATGTTTGTCTGTTGTGAGTGTTGTCAGGTAGAGGTCTCTGCGACGAGCTGATCACTCGTCCAGAGGAGTCCTACCGACTGTGGTGCGTCGCTGTGTGTGATCTAGAAACCTCAAGAATGAGGAGGCCATGGCCAGCGTTGGGCCGCAGCGCCACAGGGAAGAAATATCTATGTATATGGTTAATATTTCCAGCATAATGAGCAAAATAAACAAAATATTTTGGCACAAATTGAATTTTATTTACTTTTTGTTTTCATTTGGCAGAATATGACGTCCTTTATAAACTGAGCACTTCTGAATGCTTTATTAGTTAAATCATTCAGAAGCAACAAATTATGACCGGTTTTATATTTTTTTTTCTGAACGAGTTTTAATGAACAGTTTGCAGTAGCTTTGGGTTCGAGACTGTCACATGTATAACGTCAGTCTGAGGCCCACACCGGTTCTGCTTCCTCTCTGGATTGCTCTACGGTTTTCTTTGTAACGGTGTAACATTGTGACTGCCTGCCGTACGTATGGCCAGTCCTAGGAGAGAGAATTTACGTATTAGTTTATTGTAATTAAAAACACTGGAAATTTTTGCTAGCCGTTTATGAGTTAAATAATTTGTCTGTGAATATGGCTTTATTCTAAGCCGCCCGTGTGAGGTAAGCATTTACATTAAATTTCAGAAGATAAATTAAAGGAAAGGGCCGACACAAAACACTTTGAATTAATATACAGTAATCGTCTGTTCAATAAGAGGCATATTTGTTGCATTGCAATGAATAATATTTATTTTCGTGTGTTTCGCTTTCCCGGTAGATGTTCTGGTATTCCACTTCTTTCTGAATTTGACGTTCAGGTGACCGTGCATCGTGATAAATTCTTATGATAAAACCAACTAGATGCACTAATTTCTCAAATTTATTTTTGGAATAAAACTCTACATATTTCGGATAGTTCCTCTGTCCATCATCAGGAGTTTTTCACTGTACACACAGCAATGGTATATGTCATACAGGTTTGCTTGATAGCTTGCAATCAGGATCAGGACGGAGTTCCGTCCTGATCCCACTCGCAAGCTGTTAGCAAACCTGTATGACATATACCATTGCTGTGTGTACAGTGAAAAACTCCTGTTGATGGACAGAGGAACTATCCGAAATATGTAGAGTTTTATTCCAAAAATAAATTTGAGAAATTAGTGCATCTAGTTGGTTTTATTATATGAATATTGTTTACCAAATTGGAAGACCTAAAACACGTTGGTAAGATGACGTTTTGGAAGATATAAAGGGCACAAACATAAGCAATTTTAAGAAAGTAGCACAGAATAGAGATAGGTGGAAGAAAGTAGTTGAACAAGCCAGAACCTTATGTAGGTTGTAGCGCTTTATAAGAAGAAGATACGAATGTTGTTTGTGATCGAACAGTCAACAGTTCAGGCCCAGTTTGTTGAAGCGTAACATGTTGTTTTGTGTGAGACGTAATGTTGTGTTAATACATATATATCTAAGGCACTTCCTCGGTCTTAATTTTTTTTAATAAGAATTTTCCGAAAATAATGTAGCAAATTTTATAAAGTATTCCACAGAATGTGCAGCAGTGGCAGAGTTATATAATGGAAGACTATACAGTGTTTTCCCCTTTAGTATATTTTCCCGCTGTTTTACTCGTGCGGAAGTAAGCTACACAACTGTACGGATAAATATGCATGTTTAGCCCCATTGCAGATCTAGACGAAAGTTCAGTGGTCAAATGCCCCCGTACTTCGCAATGTTCCTACCTGACTGAGTTCTAATCCTGATGTGCGTCATCCCCGTTGTGTTAGTACAATATTAAGGAGCTTGGTGTATTAATACTTACAGTCGAACACAACTATATTTGCCTCTAGTATTACAGGAGGATTATAACAATCTTATATTATTATAATCCTCCTGTAATAATAGAGGCAAATATAGTTGTGTTCGACTGTAGTAATACACCAAGCTCCATACTACTGACTGAGTCCTGTTGCCTAGTTTAAAGTGTATAATGACTGTCCTGGAAACGTAGGCCGTTGCGTTTTTGGAAGCGTTTTAATCCCAAATATTGATTCTTACTACAAAGTATTTGATCCAGCAAATTGCAAATCAATAGTAAGTACCTGTCACTTACGTCCCTCCTACAGAGTCATCATTAGGGAGGAAAGGCACGCAAATACAGCAAGTTCTGTCACAGATGCACGGCTTGTAGAGGTCGAAAATTATGGAAGGGAAATAACTGGCATTTATTATGTAATTCTAACTGAAATTTTATTGTATAATTCTAAGAGAAATTATCGTAATTTTTAATTGGTATGGAGTGAAGACGACACAGCTAACCACAATTGTACCTTTGCATTCTTGTAATAATACCACCCTGAAGATGACCGCAATAGCGGCCGAAACGTGGTGAGAATTTAGTGAGTAAGAAGCATCATAAACATTGCAGTGCCTTTTGTTGGTTATTTATGTGTTGTGGATATTTATTATTGATTTGCATTTCGTTGGACCAAATACTGTGTTATGTGTGTATTGCAAGGAATGTGGACTACGTTGAATTAATTCTGACTTTTCTTGATTGGTTAACCTTGCATGTATGCCAGCCTCTGGTTTTATATTGATGTGAATAGCAGAACGACAGTATGAGTTTTAGAGACGCGCCTGTGTATTTGTAAGCTGCGTGCAGAAATTCCTGTTGAAGTAGTAGGGGCAGAAGACAGTGTCTTTTACACAAGCAGTATTCCAGTACGCTAGTTAGGTTATCGTCGGAAACTCCCTAAGCTCATCAGTTCGTCTTTTTCGTGGCCTCCCAATTCTACTTATTTCTTTAATTATGGCAGTCACTATTTTTTGAGGGGGGCTTTCTGTCATTATTCATCTTTCGTCGCCTGCATAGGCCAGTAGTAAAACGATATAGAGAGGGGTTTTGAAAGACTTACAACTGCTATTTCTCGCATTTGATCTGTTCGTAGTTGAACAAAACCGGGTGAAATTAGAGAACATATTTAATATTAACATTCACTGACGTTTTACTGAATAATTGCCTCCGTAAAATACAAGGTTTTGAATAAACTTCAGTAAGCGAGATTTCAGGCTTCCACCTAGAAGTGTATGGGAACTGCGCTCTTCTGGGCTATTACGCAGCTTGTGGTAGGTAATTCCTTACCGACGTTTCGAGACGATCTACCGGTCCCATCTTCAAGGGTCAAAAAGACCTCTTGACACTTGCAGACGAAACCGGTAGATTGTCCCGAAACGTCGGTAAGGAATTACCACTACATGCTGCATGATAGCCCAGAAGAGCGCAGTTCACAGTTTCAGTAAGTTTTATCGTCAATCATGAACGCAAGTTCCAATGAAGATGGATAAGTGAAGTCCAAGTTTATAGTGAAAGATATTGTACAGTACAAGTATTGTGCTGTGTCGTGAGTCATTTCAGAACAGATGTACGTTTTGTGACGCTGCAGATTTATTGTTGCCAGCCATGGCGATCTGACTGATCAACTACCGTACACGTGTGTAGATATTTTGCTGTATGTAACTGCACCCAGTATACCGACACGTGCTCGGCAAACAACATAATTTAAATACACAACCTGTTTCTCTGATACCATCAGCTTCTTCAATTAACGTGTTAACTTTCTTCAAACGATCCACTTTTTTTGTACCTCTGTTAAATTCTGTAGTGCTGTTAAACCGTAACGCAAATGTTTTACTCCGAAATCTTTGTGATTGCGTAGGTTTGTCAAGTGTTCCTTGTCGACTTACATGAGGACCACTGTCAGCCTGTCGACGGCTTCAGAATAACGAACTGCAAGCGGGGACCTGGCAGTAAGAGCCACACTCGAATCGTAAGTAGATTTCAAGACATGCAATACGAATTAGCGTACTTAGCACGGATGTTTTGTGGGGGGAGTTGGCCCATAACCGGAAAAGAGTATTGAAATTCGAATAGGTTAATTCTAAGGTTTTTGTGTGTATTTCTGTACAGTAAGATTCACAACTTGACGGATTCAGTGCCACCAATGCGCGACAGGCAAAGAGGTGTATACCCTTTAAGTAACTAAACAATTTTATAATCAACTGAATGATGTAAATTAATTCAAATGTGCAATTAATTGCAACCATTGATCTGCTTGTCATGCTAATTAACAATAACTGTATTCTTTATATATATACGGTATGTTTCAGCCCCTAGAGTTATCGTCAGGTTTCGCCCCTGTGGCTGAAACGTGGTGTATATATAAATAAGATAGAAATAAACAAGTGTGTTGTGATTGGCCGGTGTAAAATACCTTCCTCATTAATATCACAACGGAATGTCTAAATTAAAATGTAATATCAAGTGCCTTGAATATGCGATTTAATTAAATGCAGTCCATCCTGTTGCGCTGTGACATAAAGTATTGGTTGTGTATTATATATAACCTGTTTGACGGTAATATATATGGCAATGTTGAATATTCGAATATGCGGTCCTTATTAATCAGTGATAATTAAGTATGCACAGTCTGATACTAATTTTAATATTTGAATGGAGGCATCACGATGTGCTTGGATGCATATTATGATATTAATAGTGCACGTCAGCACAGCTGTTTTTATTACACAAGGTAATTACATAGGCTACATGTTTCGACTGTTGAACAGTCATCTCCAGGCTGTTCAATATTCGAAACATGTAACCTATGTAATTACCTTGTGTAATACAAACAGCTGTGCTGACGTACAATATTAATATCATAATAATATTAATATTGTTGCGAGCAACAAGTAAAAAGAATTTACAATTACTCTAGCTTGTATATTTGTATTCTTAAATATTCCTTAAGTTCGAAGCCTGTTTTGCACAGGAGTGTTAGTATTACCGAAATATGCCTTGTATGACAGAGCGTGTGTAACTGGTTCGCTGCGCAACATTAGGGTATAACTACTGTGAAGGAAATTTACTTTTATCAGCTGCATACAGAATGTCATCCAATGTCTGCTGTCGAGGTTAATTCCGTATGTACACAAAACTGTTGGAAATCATCGCTGTGAATGGCCGGTGTGACAAATCGACTACTGCTGAGATATTCGGCATTATTCATTGAGAGAGTACATTGGCTGTTTATAGACTTAAAGAGAGCCCGTGGCTGACTTGCAGAGATATCAACGTTGTTGTTTGATGGTTGTTTGACCGTGCATCTTCCTCATGAAATAATGTGGAATGCCAACTTGATGCAGCAAGGTTGTTTTATTGATATATTCTTAGCTGGACATGTTTCGGGTACATACGCCCATCATCAGGAACATTAGATGTTGCGTTGCAGCATATGGTTTTCTGCACGAAGTTTGTGGAATGGTGGTGGTCTTGAGAGCCTCTGCGTAGGTCGTGTGTACGGTGCGGATGGCGCCTTGCGACTGCAGCATCCGCACCGTACACACGACCTAAGCAGCGGTTCTCAAGACCACCACCCATCCAAAAACTCGGTGCAGAAAACCATATGCTGCAACGCAACATCTGATGCTCCTGATGATGGGCGTATGTATCCGAAACATGTCGAGCTAAGAATATATCAATGAAATTACCTTGTTGCATCAAGTTGGCATTCCACATTATTTCATCAACATTGTTCTTAAAGTCACTGTGCCAGTTTAAAAAGTTGAGACAAACACTTCAGAAGTCCTTTGGAAGCCAGCAATGAATTGTCGTTGACCTAGGTCGTGTCACTAAATGTGTATCGAAGTTCCTACTGAGGAATGCACCAGAAGCTGTAGGATTTGTGGTTAGAAGGAAACTGCAGGTCGTTATGGAATTAATTGGAATGTATGGTGATACAGTGCCCAAAATGGATGCTCGTTGAATGATTAATTTGTGTCAGCGTTGATTTTGTATATAGTTACTTTATTTTGTATGTAGTGACTTTGTAGTGTCGCAAGGCGGCAGTAAGTTCAAATAGATACAGGATGACGGAGGCAAAGCCGGCTGCCGAAACGTCGTATTTCATTAAAGATTAGGCGATGGACAAAGACCAAAAAGAAGAAGAACAAGATTATGTCACTGAGTCATCGGAACCCTACAGAGTTGAAATAATGGAGAGTTAATACACTAAATACGCGTTTTAAGTCGTAGAATTGCGCTCAGAAGTTAGGAAGAAGGCATGTACCCACTTTTTGGGCGCGTTTGCAAAATTGCGAAAAGCGTCCGTCCGCCCGCCCGCCCACATGGAACAACTCAGCTCCCACTGGACGGTTGATTGATTGATTGATTGATTGCTTACATGTGGATTCGGGACCCCACGGTCCTCCCACTGGACGGAGTTTGATAATTTGAAGATTTTTCGAAAATCTGTTGAGGGGATTCAAGTTTGGTTAAAGTCTGACTAAAATAACGGGTAGTTAACATTAAGACGTGTGTTTGAGACAGAATTGCAGAGAGAATCAAAACTCACATTTTATATTCCATATCCCCCCCCCCCCGAAAATCGTGCCGTTTGTGAGGTAATGTGGAAAAATACGATAGAACCAGACAGGTCATAGATGACAATAAGATACGGCTCATGCTGTCTGTAAGCTAGGTAACTAAGGCCACAAAAAACACTCAGAATATGTAGTACTCACAGCTTTTCCACTGCAACATTGATTAGGCGAACGCGCCTCAATAGTACGTTTATACGTATTTTGTCTATCTTGTTTCTGCTCGTTTGTCTGCGATACACAGTTCGTAAACCGATTAGATGCCCCACCACCATCATTATATATATATATATATATATAT
>Ga0131853_10020654_pt1 | contig 11955 bp, 5 predicted proteins | sample TergutLab28metaG_FD_92764 | JGI IMG/M metagenome (GOLD analysis project Ga0131853, IMG submission 92764) | Labiotermes labralis P1 segment gut microbial communities from Petit-Saut dam, French Guiana - Lab288 P1 (version 2) (version 2) | ecosystem: Host-associated > Arthropoda: Insects >...
GAGGGTGTATGAGAACATGGTGTTGAGGTGAATATTTGGACCTAGGAGAGGCGAGGTAATGGGGGAATGGAGGAGACTGCATAACGAGGAGCTAAATGATTTGTACTCCTCACCCAATATTGTCCAGGTGATAAAATCGAGAAGAATGAGATGGGCTGGGCATGTGGCGCATATGGGTGAGGAGAGGGGGTTGTATAGGGTCTTAGTGGGGAAACCGGAGGGAAAGAGACCACTGGGGAGGCCTAGGCATAGATGGGTGGATAATATTAGGATGGATCTCCAGGAGGTGGGATGTGAGTATATGGACTGGATTGGGCTGGCCCAGGATAGACAGGTGGTGGACGCTTGTGCATGCGGTAATGAACCTTCGGGTTCTGTGAAATGAGGGGAATTTCTTGACTAGCTGCAAACCAGTTAGCTTCTCAAGGACTCTGCACCATGGAGTAAGTAAGTAACACTACTACTTTTCCTGAATGGGGCAAAACAAAACGCGGTGTTCCTCAAGGTTCAGTGCTTGGTCCTTTGTTCTTCATAATCTATACAAATGAACTTTGAAATATAGCAGATGAGCCACCAAAACCAGTTCTATTTGCAGATGACACAAGCATAACAATTACAAATCCTAGGCCCTCAAAATTTAAAGAAGATATTAACAACATAATTGATAATATAAATGACTGGTTCAGAGGTAACTCATTATCATTAAATTTTGATAAAACTTACTTTTCACAATTTAGGTCTAAAAATAGTTACGAATTTAATATAAAAATAAGTTGTGACAATAAACTGATTAAAGAGACTAAAAATACTAAGAATATTAGATATAGATAGATGGGGGCCGGGTAGCGTAGTCGGTATAGCGACTGGCTATGGGCTGGGCGGTCCAGGGATCGAATCCCGGTAGGGGCGAGATTATCTGCACCCGTCCAGACCGGCCCTGGGGCCCACCCAACCTCCTGTGATGTGGTACCGGGCCCTTCCCGGGGGTAGAGGCGGCCGGGGCGTGGGGTTGACCCCCCATCCCATCTAGTGCTGAGGTCCTAGAAAGAGTAGAGCTACACCTCTACTCACCCTAAGGGCCTTTGTGGCCTATAACAAGGGTGAAAACTATCTATATATAGATAGTTCCTTGTCATGGAAAAGCCATATTGATCAAATGATGATTAAACTAAGCACAGCATGCTATGCAATTAGGTATGTCAAACATTTTATGTCCCAAGATACACTAAGGAAACTTTACTTTTCATATTTTCATTCCATCCTATCATATGACATAATTTTCTAGGGTAATGCTGCATACAGCTCTAATATTTTTAAAATTAAAAAAAGGAGAATTAGAATAATTATGAATGCCAGAAATAGAGATTCTTGTCATCAGTTATTCAAGAATCTAAAAATTCTACCATTAAAATCACAATATATTTTCTCCCTTTTATTATTTAGGAGATTTATATGAACCAAATCCAGAAATTCATAATATTAACACCAGATTTAGTTCTGACTTTCATACTCTAACTGCAAACTTATCAACTTTCCAAAAAGGTCCCTTTTATTTTGGAATTAAAGTTTTTAATCACCTTCCTACTAGCATAAAAAATACATCTCATGGCATAAACAAATCCAGATCTCTTTTTAAAAGTTTCCTTCTTATAGATTTATTTTACTCACTGGAGGAATATTTTGCTTGAAATTCCAATAGAGATCTTGGCTCAGTGTAATCATGTGAAAAGTAAACATCTAAATATTCTTACATGTAACATAACTCAATATCATTCTATATTATTACTTTTAATTTGAATTCTTAACTCTTAGGTATATTTATATAAATACACATACATCTAAATGTAGTGACAAATTCAACTTCCAATTGGTCTTTAAATTTTGTATTGTTATTTATTATATTGTATTTTGTGGATTTCCATATAGTACAAGTTGTGTTGTAAATTGTTATCTGTAATTGACATGTCCATTGTTACGTATGTGACTGAATGAATGAACAAATAAACCAAACCAAAACATGGCTTCCTCAATCACACAAGTACGGATATACAGTGCCTTCTACATAACTGGTACCTTTAAGCACAGATTAGACCACGGTTTATGGTTACATACCTAATGCAATGCCTTGATTAATGTCAGCTGCTGTACATTCTATCTATAAGAGAGAAATACTACATAGATGCATGGTAGCTGAAAGCAATGGTGCATAATCCTTTAATAACTATATTCGCCTCAGAACTGCCGTATGTGAGCTTGTGAGCTCAACACAGGGAAAGATCATGACATAATGACAGGGAACAAATCCTTCAAAAGTGTGGCAAGGTTCAAATATTTAGGAACAACACAAACAAATCAAAATTGCATACATGCAGAAATTAATTACAATTTGAATCACAGCTAGCATTTGGTCAAAAATCTTTCTGGACATTGGCAGCATCAGATGGTTTGTTGTCCTGTTTCATGAAGGTCCTTTGTATATCTCGAATGACTGCATTTTACATACATGGCAATGAAATAAAATGTTTATGTATTTATTTATTTCATAACATTCCACAGATCCATAATAGGTAGCAAAACCAATGAATGTAGAATATGTCATCATACAATGTATAATGGTTCTGTATTAACATATATTTGGAACTAGTCATCGTGCATACATAGGATTTGATCTTAATTCAAATCATTAAATGTATTGCATAAACTGAAACATATAAGATACAGTTGTCTCCATGTTTCATTAGGCACCACACAATGAGGGAATAAAGGTGATGGCAAAGAGTTTCTTCACTTTGTTAATGCCAGTGTTCTCTCATTTGGTGACTTCTCCTACAGAAAACATAATAAAGAGCACCATAAAATATACACAAATAGACACACAGAAATATTCTGTGGTACAACTGAAATAGTAACACTTGTCAAACACCAATTACAAAAATAACACTCACTGGAACAGTGATTTTTGCCCTTTGTGATTTGATCATTTACATCATTTAGGTCCTTAAGGTCCTAAAGTTCTTTAGGTTGTTAATCTGTGGAACAAGTCCTGGGGATGGGACAAGGGACAGGGTGGGAAAAGTATGAAGGAAGTATTTAGGCCAAAATCAGTTCTGACTTAAAAATTACACATGCCATGTCCAAAAACACAACACTGGACTGTAAGCTACGAGCTGTGCATCAGAACATAATGATTAATCTTCAGTTGTAACAAGGGGGCCAAAACAATTCAAGAAGTACACGGATTTCAAATCTATATAGTGTGCAGAATCACTTTCGTGATCCACCTTAAATGAACTCCGCAGAAAACACTATCTGAACCTCAAACCTCAAACCTCTTGAGCTTATGTCAACTTCTTTGTAATGGCCTTAAACATGAGAAGGGCTATGGATAGTAGAAAGGATCATTGTGCTCCCTGCCAATGACTGCATATGTCACCTTAATTTCACCACACAACTAAAGACAAAATTTCAGACTCTACTGTAGTACTGGTTGACCAGAGTGTACGTACATACTGACACAGTACATGCACTGAAGTTGCACACAAAGTAATTGTGAGGCTAATGATCATTACAGACATCATAATGAAGATGGTTTAGACGGATGAGACAAGAAGAAGAAGAGCGCCTACTATAAGACAAGCATAGCCAAGACACAAACCAAATTCCATTTGGATTGGTTACCTCAGTTTGAAACTAGTGCACTGACAATAACAGAGCTACCCTAAACAGTAACCATCGTCTGCCTTGATTGGTTGGTTCGGTTGAAAAGGAGAACACTAACTGTTACAGAGTGATCGCCTAAATGTTAACCAAAGTGTCTCAATTGACTGGTTCCCTTAAAGGGAGATTTGGTAGGTGCAAGTACACCCAGGCATGGCCCACAGCAGTCATCTGCTCCAATACGGCATACTCAATACAATGTGGCCGACCAGTACTACAGCTGTGCCATAGTTTCAGCAGAGAATGAAGCGATAAGTTTTAAAAAGAAACACAAACTGTAGGCACTTATTTCTCAACACACTAGGACTTCCTAGAACAACCACCAAACTTTACAAGCCACCATGAAATTCTTCTCCCCCCCCCCACTCAAACTAACAAAAATAAATATAATTTTTACCTCAATCGTCAACATCCTCCACCTTGTAATTAATATATATACTAATATAAATGCACTCCTCCCTTTTCCCCTCTATATTGTGTCGGGCCATATATACTTCACATGCTTCAGACAAAATAGATACAGATCTGAGCTTGTACTTGAAGAGGCTCACTGTCATATAGTTTTGGTGTCACAGCATTATGGGTTTATGCTTGTAAACTTTATTGTTCTACAATTTTAATATTTTAATATTTTGATGATGACAGTGAGGGTGATTAATACTTGGACTGACATGCTGGACTTGTGATCCTTAGTGTTAGAAAGCACCCCGAGGCTGGCAGTCCAGTGCCAAAACATGTAGGTGTTGATACTTATCATGAATTGAATTTCATGATTTGTACTGTATCATATTTTATTTAGTGCAACTGTTGGTTAATATGAGAGTGAGTCAAATGAAAACCTTAAATATTTATGTTTATATAAATACAAACTTTCAAGGTTTTCATTTGACTCCCCCTCATATATTGAAAAAAATATATAAGTTAAAGAGGAATACATATGTAAGAATATCCATTAACTTAAAGGGCAATTCCATCAACTGAGTATAAATACTGGACCACTCATACCTGGACAAATTTTGTTAAGATTAGCATAATCACCAGTATCACAGTCCTCTAACAAACCAGACAGTGGTTACACTGAAAGCACTAGCAGTTTATGACAGTCAGTAGCCAGAGAATGGAAATAATCACCACAAAATTATAAACAGCAACACTGATGTTGCAAACATACTAAGTGAGACATGGATTGTGGTTTTATTCTCTGTTCTTTTTAATTTGATGGCGTTTTCAGGTGTTAAGATGTGTAGAACCGGGTGATAGGATGAGCTTAATGAACTGCAAAGAATGCAGAGAAAAGTGGTCATGGCCTGTTTACTGTATTATTTCAGTGTGTGCCTTGAAGAACCGAGGAGAACAATAGCAACAACAATATCATAATAGTAACAACAGTAAAATAAATGTGATTGTTCCTTTTTGTCAAGTGTTTAAGGAGTTCAAATACAAACTGTACCAGTTTCAAGGCATGCATCCTTCACCTTGATAATCTGTTGCAGACTAGATATTACCTGCCCACATTAATTGATGCATGCTATTCTGAGCCTTAGCACTGAGATAAGCCTCATGCATCACACAAGGTCATCCCCTGCATTCCATATAATTCGCCATTAGGTGGTTCCAACATCAAATTCCACAATGGACAGTTTTGGTAACAGACCACTTCTTAAGCAGCCCTAACAGAACCATTTGTAGGCAGATGTATTAGCAAGGAAGATAAAATTCCTCCATTAAATTGTCTTTTTTTTTGGAAAGGGGGGGGGGGAGGAGAAGAGGCTACAGGCTAGATATCAGAGGTACTGTGGTGCAAATCCTGACAGGACCAAAATAATTTCTTTTCTCCAAAACATCCAGACCGCCTTTGAAACCCACCCAGCTACCTATTTAGTGGATGCTGGGGGCATTCTCCAGAGGGTAGAGTGGCTGGGGACGTGATGCTGATCACTCACACCCATCTTGTGCCAAGGTTAAGAATAAGATTAGCTTTACACCTAATCTCCTTTATGTATCTGTTGTGTAATGGGATATTTTTTCTTTCTATTAACTGCTTATTAACTGGGTAATTAAATTAAGAAGGCTCATATCAAGGTTGAAGCAAACATCAAGAAATTTTTATCTTCTCCAAAACGTCCAGATCAGCTCAGGGACCCAGCCAGTTTCCTTTCCTGGGTGTAAAGTGGCTCATTGCACCTTTCCTACCATGAAAGATTTTTTTGACTAGTGTTGGACAACAGGGCCTTGAGGTAAAATACAAAAATTGCAAATATACTATGTGTGTTACAATTAGAAATGTGCAAGGTGGACCCCTAGAAATATCAGTAAGACTACAAATGCTTAAGTACAGGATGTAATGTGTGAATGGATTCAGGAATTGCTGTGTGAAAACAAAGTTAAATTACATTTGTTGTTACAGAAGATTCAGAAGCTGTTGCAAGAACAGTGGAAAGTTGTGCACTAGTCATTACAGATGTCACAGTGTATGGCATTCGCTGCTGCTGCTGATACTACCGGTGTTGGTGCTAGATGCCATCACCATTGCTGCCGTTGAGGCTAGCTGCCCTCAACGCTAACTACTCTTTCTTCTTCTTCATCTTCTTAAATATGGTGTGTTTTGTATAAAAGTTGCAGGCTATAATGTGCTAAAAATATTCCATGTCATGTATCACTGCTTTGTATTGTGCGCTCTTGAGGAAAATAAATAAATTATGGTCCCAGCATTAATGTAAAATAGGGTTCACACTGGAATCTTGATTTAGGTAATTTCAAGAGGATTTTTTTTGGCAATTATGTACCAGGATATGCAGTATGTTATGCTTCAAATATGATTATGCACAGAACACTTACATTAGAAGTTTGAAGTTTGTAAAGCATACAACCTCAAAGTATAATCTTACAAAATTTAAAACTTATTGATCAGCCAGGTGTGCTACTTATTCTTGTGACTGCAGGATTAAGAATTAACAAATGGGGCACATATGTTTTTCTTGTGCTAAGTTTTATTGTAAGAAGTTCTGGTTATGTCACTAGAAGGTCAGGTCGAAGCACTGACTCCAAAACTGATCCATGGAGCTGTACACATGTAGTAGTACGCTGCGGAGGCTGTGGTTCTCATCCGGGTAGCTCTGCACAGTCAAAAGATCAGGATAAGAATTAAATGGGGGAAGTGCAGGGAAATTCCAGCATAAGATGTAAGTAGCAGCAAATTCAGGAAACAGTGTAGCACAGGCAAGGGTGAGTGAATTATAACAGTTTAACCCTTATCCTGCTAACGTGGAAAATATGGTGAGCTCCTAATAATGCCAGTAAATGGCAATGGGATTTAATTCAGCGTTTAAAGGGTTAAGCATTTCTGACAGATGCTGGAAACATGAGCAAACAATTGAACTTAAGCAAGAAGAAACTGCAAACAATCAATGAATCAATTGATCGACCAATTTTGCACAAGTGATAGAAAAATGTAGGCAAAAAATTTGGTGTAAACAATTGATAATCCAAAATAAATTAGAAGGCATAGCAACAAACAATTAATTTTAGGAGAAAAACATGAAGAAGTGCAAGAAGAAGCTGTTTTGATGTGAAATAAATGAGAGATCAATCCTGTAAAATGACATGGTAAATACTGTAGAGGAAGCAGCCATGTCGTATTGGTATGAACTACACTCATATGGATTATCTGAGAAAAACCAAAAATCTTAAGATAACTAATGCACAAGTTTCACTCTGGGAGAAAGAGCCCATGGTACATATTTCATAGGAGTTTAGATGGGGCGAGCAAATTGGATCTAAAAGCAATCACAAAGACAAAATTCTTTCCCACACATTCAACCGCTTGCCTGTCAGTATAATGACTGAGGTGACTGAGCTGTACTCAGGTCTGTTCATGTGAGAAACTTTACAAAGTATCCTGTCTTCTGAGCATTTATTAATAACAGGAGTATTTGCAAGGTTCCTGTAATTTTTTAGACCCATAGGCTTACCATATCTTAACTTAAAAATGACTGAACAATCTACAACTTTTTAAATTTTAAAACACACTTCCAACATGTATTTCGGTACATCAGGAAAGTAAAATAAGCAGGATATACAACATACCACTTCTGCCTATCACCATCAGAGGTCTGTCAACCTTTCACCATCGAATTCTGATACTTAAAACACAAAAAGTGCTGAATATTGTCTTGTAATTAGGTAGCTGCAACTGTATTTGACAGTCTGATTTCCACTCCATTACTACTTAGGCCAACAAAAACCACCTTCGCACTTTTTGAAGTGCTCGGATTCATTAAACTCTGACTAAGATATGATCTGTCATCACTTATTAAAACTGACTAATATTTTTATAATGAGCATATGTTTTTATATACCTTAAATGTTACACAATATTATTTTTTAAATTTTAACATATATTGGTCTTTAAATCTTCTTAATATATTTTAATGATCCCTGATGATGGCCATTTAGGCCCAAACATGTTGGATCAACAGTAAATGAGCGAAATACTGCATACCCTTTTGGTTTTATTTTCCTGATTAATTTTTAAAAGTTTATAAACATCAATTTGACAAATAATTGTGAACACATATTTATGAATTTCATGTCATATTATTTGCAGCTTTATATGCAGGTAGGTCCACACTCATCAAGTTACCAGACACACACCTGTTGCCTGAAGAGTACATTGGAGAGTTCCAGAGCCCTGCTGAGTGCCATGGCCTGCAGGTAATGTACATTGTCATCAGCATTACCATGCAACAAGTAGAATTGCTTTCCTCTGAACCCTTCTACCAACCTCGTGACATCACTGTCATTGTAGCCTTGTAGATTGTCTTCTGGCGTGGGCAGCCCCATGTATCGTTCAGTATAGATGGAGTCTGAAACCATATAATGCATGCTACTTCTAACTAAAACATTACGATGCCCAAGCTTTCCATTTTAAGACTAATAAATATGATATTTATTTGCTCCCCTATTTCTGAGAGAGATACTTTGTTTGAAGGTTCATTTGTCCATCTTGTCAGAGTAAATATAATGTTCTCCCTGTCCACACCATGAAGGCATATATGGGGAGCAGAGTTAGAGCTCCAATCATTCTTAACATCAGTGCTACATGGGGGTGAATGGTCAAATTCAGGGGTATACTTGGGGAGGGGGGGAACAAGTGGTGCAGCTGCCCCAGGCAGCAGAGTCCAAGGTGCAGAAAAATTAATATTGGAAATGCAGAAATGTGTTATTTGCACTCAAAAAATGTTAAATTTTTGGAATAAAAATAAATAAATAAATGTAATTTTTTAAGATTCATAATTTCTGTTAGGGGTGGTTATTGTGATTAATAATAATAATAATATTATTATTATTATTATCATCATTATCATCATCAAATTTTTCACTTCTCAGCTTTGGCTAGGAAATATTCACCTATCCTGGGATGAAGTAATCAACAGGATTAGGCTCGGTGGTCTTACTTGTAGTTTAAAAAGTTTCTTACAATTGAACATATCCCAAGAATGACAGATTTTTGCAGTTGTATATATGTATTCGGGTGCAAGTTAAGTCTTGTTAGACTTTGTGATAGTGATTTTGGAATTACTCCTGTAGATGATATTACTATTGGGATCACTTTTGCTGCCTTTTGCTTCCACATAGCACATATTTCACTCGCCAGTTCTTGGTACTTGTTTTGTTTGTCAGTTATTGTTTTGGTGAGATTATGTGTATTTGGGACAGCTATGTCTATCAAGAAGGTGTGCTTTGTTTTCTTACTTATAAAAGTTATGTCAGGTCGATTAAAAGGTTTTTTTTGTCCGTAAGTATGCTGTGATTCCAGTACAGCTTGAAATTTTCATTCTCCAGTACATTGGCTGGTGTGTACTTAAAATATGGACTTTTATCGTCAATCAATCCAGCCGCTTCTGCCAGTTTCTGAAGGATAATTTTGGCTAGTCCATCATGTCTCTTTACATACTCAGTAGGTGCTAGTTGCTCACATGCTTTGGTAACATGTTGGATTTTCTCCAATTCTTCTCCACATCTTCTGCATAGCTCTTCGGTGTCTGGCTGCTTCAAAATATACAGGGTTATTCATAAGTCCGTGAAACATGTTAGAAAACTGGCTGATGCCACAGTTGAATGAAGACAGTAATGATTACATCTTTCAACAAGACGGCTCTCCGGCTCATTACAAAGACGTGCGAGGGTGTCTCAATCGAAACTTGCCACAAAGGTGGATAGGACACACAGGAAAAGAAGATGACGCGTTAATGCAGTGGCCACCCCAGTCCCTGGATTTAACCCCGTGCAACTTTTTCTTCTGGGGGTTTGTGAAGGACACTGTCTTTGTGCCTCCACTCCCCACTAATCTCCAGATTTTCGCAACCGTATCACCGCTACTGTGGCTCTGGTCGACCGTGATATGCTGACACGCATGTAGAACCAGATGGACTATCGCACAGATGTCTGCCATATTACCAAAGGTGGAAACATTGAGCATCTGTGAAATATGTAAAAAAAAACTTGGAGAGTTTCTCTCTCTACCGGCGTAAGAACTACCATGATCCGTTGAGTAGTTTATTTGTTGTGAATTTTTAAAATGTTTCACGGACTTAGAAATAACTCTGTATTTCTTGTAGTTTCTTGTTAGTACGACTTGGTCCTGTATTGCTGTTAGAAGGCCCTCTGTTTCGGCAAACAAATCCGCGTTTGTCAGCCATTTGTTCGACGCTTCTATGTCTACATATTGTTGGCTGAAGTCATGTGGATAGTAGCCACGCAAGCCTTTTCTGGGACCATTGTCTCTTGACTTTGTTACTATTGTAATGCATGTCAAATTTACATATACATTTGTATTAGGTAGAAACTTTGAAATTTTAATACTTTGAATTCAGGAAGAGATCGCTCAGTCACAGCCGCTAAAGTCAGCAATACCAATCAGTTTATTACTCATTCTTACGCTTGAACCCGGCAGTGACTTCATCAGATCATTATACTTTTAGGAATGCATGACTTGTCAGCTCTACTCTATAAAGCTTAGTGTGACCTGGTAAATGCCCTCACTCGCTAACAAATTGATCATCGGCTGTCACGTATCTACGACTGAAGAATTATAGTGATTGAATATAATTATTACAAAGACTGTTGTAACGATACTACGATGCTGTGCCGTCTACTGTTTATTCAAGGTAAGGCATATTGACAGTATTCAAAATTCACCTTATTTCGAGTTGAGTAGTTTGGCAATTATATTTAGATTTTATTCCAAATTTACACGCTTTGACTTATAGAGAGAGAGAGAGAGGCAAGTTAATTATTTAAATAACTTACACTTTATTTTGGCAGAGTTTGATTGATTTAGTTGATAACCATATGTGTTACTTATTGTAACGTAATATTTAGTTTAATAGAGTAGAATACCCTTTTTACTTTTACCAAATCGGGAATGAATCAAACGATTATTCAGCAAATCCTTGAGTCCTTCCTATAGCTAGATTTGCCAAATCTGCTTGGCTGGTGGCAGCGAAATTTCTACCATAAGTTTTAGTGTCTTTTCTTGGAAAACTTGATGGAAGTCAAGCCATCGTTTAAGTAGGAAGGCACTACAAAATTTGTGGCTGTGGTGGGATCCGAACCCATGCCTCCGAAGAAACTGGTGCCTCAAACCATTTGTGGGGAGTTCCTTCGCATTTGCAAAGACTAAGTCCAGTGGTGTGCACCTATCATCTGCTTTTACTACTGCAGCATGAAGAGAGGATGTGACCTGCTTGTTTAAGAAGTATGTCTGAAGAAGCTTCACCTGTTTATCATGTTGTTGAGTCATATCAATCAGTCCTCTGCCACCCATTTGCCATGGTAGAGTAAGTCTTTCCTTTGCAGCACGGGTTGGTGAAATCTATATCTCGTGAGTAACGTTCTCATTTTGGTTTGGAGGTTCTCTAAGTCTGTAGGTGTCCATTTCACTTTTCCAAAGCTAAAAGTTAGTACTGCGGTCACATAAGTACTTATAGCTTTTATCGTATTTTTTCCATCAAACTTTGTCTTTAATATGCTTTTTGTGTGATTTAAGTATTCTTCGCCTAGCTTCTGTTGCATTCGGGCACGCTTAATTTGTTTAGCTTGCATGTGGCCCATGTATCTATACATGTCATCCTCGTTCATGGCTTCCATTGTGTCATCATCCTCTGTTGTGAAGTTTCTCATCTCTAGTTTCCCCTTTGCAATACATAATGTTTTGCACTTTTCAATCCCAAATAC
>Ga0131853_10020655_pt1 | contig 11955 bp, 10 predicted proteins | sample TergutLab28metaG_FD_92764 | JGI IMG/M metagenome (GOLD analysis project Ga0131853, IMG submission 92764) | Labiotermes labralis P1 segment gut microbial communities from Petit-Saut dam, French Guiana - Lab288 P1 (version 2) (version 2) | ecosystem: Host-associated > Arthropoda: Insects >...
TCTTATAAATTTTCTATAGAGGAGATGTATAAAATGACCCAGAAAAAAACTTTAAAATCTCTAATTGTAATAGCAATGCTAATTGCCGCATTTGCTACAGCCTATTTTGTACCTGCATTCGCCCAACCCGGCGACACAAACGACCCTGTGGTTACTCGCAGCTATTTAAACCGCAGAGTTGGCGAGCTTAGTGCAGAAATTGATGAATTGCGGGCAATAATTACCGGCGGTACACCTGCAAACTTCCCAGACATAACAATCCCTGGCCCAGGCGGCGCCCAGTTTACCACCCCGCAACAAGAAGATTTATTTATGGACTTTATAAGATATTTTGAATCTTTGTACGGGGAAGTGCTAAACGCTGCACTTACCACCATTTGGGCGGCAGAAGAAGGCATGGTTGTTCCTTTTACACCACTAAGCATACCTGCTGGCAGTACATTGGTTGCAGAAGCAGGGGCAGAATTTATTTTACGCAGCGGCTCTGCAACAGCAGTTTCCGGCCCGGATGGCATGGTTAATGTAACCACCGGCGTGGATATAGTAAACGGCAACCCAATCCCAACTAACCATTTGTTACTAGTTCCACGTTCCGACGGGCGTGGCTTTGTTGCACTAACAGATGTTTGGGTAATGATAAAGGGCGGTTTTGAAATTGTTTACTAAAAAATTTTCATCTTTGATTCCACTTCTTTCACACTTTCTGCTAGTTATAGCCCGCTGGATGAACGGTAGCCTGTTCTTCCGTGGGTTAACTGCTGTGTTTGATTTTATTAAGAAGATTTGTGCAAACAGTTTTACAGGCAGGGCTTTTGTTGCAGATACCGAACCATTAAACAGCAGTATCAAACGCAGTTTTTTTGGCTCGTTTGTTAGTAAAACACTTAACGGCTTCCCAAAGCCACTAACTTCACCCAGCCATTGGAATCCCATACTTTCTAAGCTGTGTTCTGGTTCTTGGCTTGTTAACAGTTTCTGCAATAATGTAGATATCTCAATTCCTATGCCCGGGGAGCGCAGTAAAGTTGGTTTTGGCGTAAGCGCACTTTTTCAGTGGGCATTATTTGCATTCCCTGTAATAGGTATTGTGGCAGTTTTATTTGCTACGCCTTTTCTCCCCACAATGGTATTGGCAGGGCTTATGCTTCCTATTTTAGTTTTACTATTTTTTAGCCGCAAGTTTGTTGTAGACAGCACTGCGGTTTTTTTGTTGATTTTTATTGTAGTATCTATGATTGCGGCAGTTTTTTCTCTTGCTCCGGCATCTAGTATTCAAATAGCGCTATTAACCTCGGTGTTTATGCTGTCTACTCTGGTAGTTGTAGCCTGTTGCACAACTGCAAGGTCTGTAGATTTTTTCATAAAGGCATTTATTATTTCCGCCGCCTTTACAGGGCTTGTTGGGCTGTGGCAAAGAGTTGCAGGTTACGCCAGCGGTATTTGGCTGGACCAAGAGCTGTTTGCCGGGCAGGCAAGGGTGTTTTCCACATTTGGTAACCCTAATGTATATGGCACATATCTGCTTTTGGCAATCCCCGTAGCGGCGGCCTGTGTTGTTTATCTTAAAGGGGCTTTTGTTAAATTGTGCGCTGCAGGTATTACCGGATTGCTTCTAATTAATTTGCTGCTCACCCTTTCTCGGGGGTGCTATTTGTCTTTAGCACTGGCTGTTGGGGTGTTTGTTCTTATTATGGAAAAGCGGCTGGTTGTTTTGTTTGCTCCTGCAGTTGCAGCAATGCCTTTTATTTTGCCGCCGGCGGTTTTTAACAGGATACTATCTATTTTAGACACAACCGATACTTCCACAGCTTTTCGTCTAAACATATGGCGGGGCTCTGTTCGTATGTTGCAAGATTTTTGGCTGGGCGGTGTTGGGCAAGGTATTGATGCTTATAACACGGTGTATCCGTTTTATGCATTGGCGGCTATATATTCGCCACATTCCCACAGTTTGTACATTCAATATCTTGTGGAAATTGGTGTAATTGGGTTCCTTGTGTTTGTAGCTGTGCTGGCCTGTTATTTTAGAACTATGGCTAACTTCTTGCGCCGTGCTACAGAGTTCAGGCACCGTGTAATGGCAGCGGCAATGGTTGCAGCAGTAGTTGGCTTTTTATTTCAAGGGGTTACAGACTTTGTGTTTTACAATTACCGTGTGCTGCTTACTTTTTACTTGTTTATTGGAATAAGCATTGCTTTTGCAAGAGCAAACATGTCCCCTACCCCGGCAACAGACAAATCTACTTTAGTGAGTAATTACCATGAAGAATAAAATCAGAGTTATGCACGTCTTGACAGACAGCAATATTGGCGGGGCTGGGCATCACTTATTGGCGCTACTGGATAAGGAGAATGGCGTTTGCCGCAACACGTTCCATCTGACGGTTGCATTACCACAAAACGCAAAATTAGCTCCGTTATTTAAAGAGCAGGGCATTACTTGTATAGAACTACCGCATTTGGCAGAGCGTTCATATTCTAAGGCCGCAGTACGCACACTGCACAACGAGATGATGAAATTCCAGCCCCACATCGTACACACACATGCGGCACTTTCCGGACGGTTGGCGGCCCGGCGTTATAAAAAATGTAAAATTGTACACACCCGCCATAGTGTTTTTGAGCCGCCTGGCTGGCAAAAGCGTTTTCCTGCACGTAATTTTTTCGGGCTTTTAAACAACCGTTTAAGTGACGCTATTATTGCTGTGTCCCCAGCGGCGAAAGACAATTTGCTCGCACTTGGCACACAAGAAAGTAAAATACACACAATATTTAACGGAATGCCCCCGGCAAAGGAGTATTCCCCTGCCGAGCGGTTTGAGTTACGCAAAAAGTACAATATCCCACAAGATGCCTTTACGCTTGTGCAAATCGCACGCTTAACAGAAGTAAAAGGCCACGATTATGTATTAGATGCCGCCAAAAACTTACCAAACGTATTAATTCTATTAGCCGGAGAAGGAGAAAGGCGCACCCATCTAGAGACCCGCATTAAAAACGAAAATATAAACAACGTACGCCTACTTGGCTTTATTACCGAAGTAGAAGAAATTTTTGCGATAATGGACGCCCAACTTTCCGCATCATTTGGCACAGAGGCAACTTCCCTTGCGCTAATCCATGGTATGAGTGTTGGTAAACCAGCCATTGTTACAAACTACGGCGGCAACCCATATGTAATTTCTGACGAAGAAAACGGCCTGCTAATTCCTACCAACAACTCAAATGCGTTGGTAGATGCAGTGAATAAATTGCAAAAAAACACCGACTTATATGCATACATGTCTGCAAAATCGCGGGAAGTGTATGTAGCCCGTTTTACATTAACAGAAATGGTTCGTAAAACAAAAATGCTATATCTCAAACAGGGAGCTTTCGAATGAGTAAAACAAAAAACCAAAAAAAAATACTTCATATCATTACAGACAAAGAGCTTTCTGGTGCAGGGCAGCATATGCTTACTCTATTTTCAGCCAATGACCCAACTTTTGCCCAGCAAGTTCTTTTACCTACGGAATCTAAGCTTGAACATTTGCTGAAGCAGAAAAAAATCTCTTATGTAACTTATTCCCCACAAAAACCGGAGATAAAGGCAATAAAGCAAGCAATACGAAAAGCATCGCCAGACATTATTCACACACACTCTTTGCTGGGGCGAATTGCCGCACGTAAAGCAGGCAGGTTTAAACGCATACACACCCAGCAAGAAGTTGAACCAGCAGGTTTTTTTGCCCGATTAATAGCCAAAAAGTTAAGCCATGCAGTAATTGCCACGTCTATGACAACACGCAATAACCTTACCCAAACAGGCACCCCAGCAGCAGCAATACGCATGATCTACAACGGCGCCCCCCCAGTAAAAGAGTATAGCCAAAACGAACGCATAAACCTACGCAAAAAACTACAAATTCCAAAAAAAACATTTGTTGTCTTATGTACTGCAAAACTGACAAACGCCTACGAACACATACTGGACACTGCAAAAGAAATGCCATACAACGTATACGTACTAATTGCAGGGGACGACGGTGGCTACAAAGCAAATATTTTGGCAAGGGTTAAGGAAGAAAATTTACAAAACGTAAAACTCTACGGCACAAACGAAATAGACGAACTTTTCGCAGTTTCCGATATTCAAATAAACTTATCCCTAGCTAACGAGCCAATTCCCGCACCAATACTTTCAGGCATGAGTGTGGGAAAGCCAACAATATCCACAACAATAGATTCCCATATAATTAATTACGACACAAATGGTATTATTATTACATTAGATGAATTAGGCAATTTAGAATATTCAGAAGCCCTGGACGAAGCAATTACTAGGCTAAAAGACGACCAAACCTTGCACAAAAAACTTTCCGAAGGCGCAAAAACACTTTATAACAAGCGGTTTACAGCCAAGCAAATGGTTACAGATGTACAAAATATTTATAAGGAGCTGATGTAGTTGAAAAAGTTTAGATTCTTAAAACTAATAAACATTTTTGACATACTAATGATAATAGCTTGTGTTGCCCTTATTTACGGCGCATATTTATTTGCCGCCCCGCAGCAGGTTATTGCAGAGGGGGGCACTCGTGTACGTTTTACCGTAGAGCTAACCGGCCACCCAACAGGCTTTTACAGCACAATAGAAGCTGGCCCTCTGGTATTTGAAAGTGCAAGAGATATAGCTATTGGCAATGTTGTAATGGCTTACGGCCTGCCATTTTTGCAAGACGTACCAGACGAAGCAAACAACATCATAAGACGTGCCCCAGTTGAAGGGCGTGAGTTCACCTATGTTGTGATTGAAACATGGGCAAATGTAAGCGATTTTGAAACAGAAGTTAACCAGTTCCGCATTGCGGTAAACCGGGATGTATATGTACGCTCCCGCGATTTTGCCGGGCGTGGGTTTATTACAAGTTTGGAATTTTTGAATGAATAATAGACTTCCTCAAGAATTCGTTTGCATGCAACTGTCAGATTCCAAGGGGATCTAATGCTAAGAAACAAATCCAAATGGTTACTGAGAGTAACCTTTTGACTAGGAGGCAATATAATGATTGACAATAGTGGAAGAATAAAAGGACGCATTAGTATTGTAGATATTGTTTTGGTGGTTGCCATTTTGGCTGTGTTGGCAGGGTTTGCATACCGCCATATGTCAGACCGTATACAGCAAATTCTTTGGGCGGATACACCTATTCAAGTTACTGTTATAGGGGAAGGACTTCGGCATTTTATAACAGATTCCGTTAGTTATGGGGACGTGTTCTTCCGCCAAAATGAACGTACTCCCATAGGTACAGTAGTGGGAATTGAAATAGAGCCTGCAGAAGATATAATGTTCCTTTCCGACGGTACAGCAGTTATGGCCGTGTCTGAAGCCCGTTATACTATACGCATTACACTAGACGCCACGGGTAGCGTTGTTGATGGGCGGGGTTATTTCATTAACGGGTTAGACCATCTTGCACCCGGCGGGGAAATTGCGTTAATTTCTAATCGAGTGTTTATACCGCGCGGACGGATTTATTCTGTTGAGATAAATGATTAAATAAAACAAAGGGGCTGCCTCACAACGAGACAGCCCCTTATTACTATATTACCCCTTACGCACTACATCAACCATTGCAAAATACCCACTATGCGGTACATACTCTGGCACACTGTTACCTGTACCAAGGGCGTACCCTCCGTCTTTTTCCGCACGTTTTATCATAGCTGCAGACCTTGCGGAAATTTCCTCTGGTGTGGCTGTACATACAAAACCTACATCTATACCACCAAGCAGAGCAATACGACCTTTGTATTTTTCATAAGCTTCTTCTATCGGCATAATGTTATCTTCAAAAGAATGCTTGGCGTCAAATTTAATATCTTCAATTATATCTTCCATAATTTCTTCTGCCTGCCCACAAGAATGCAGAATTACGGGCTTACCATGTGCATGACCTGCGGCTACAATTTTCTTATGCCATGGGAAAACATATTTACGCATGTCCGCCGGGCTTAACATAGGCTGGGTTTTAAATCCCCAGTCATCGTTAGAAATTAGGGCGCAAATAGCATCGTGAGGAGCAGCCATCTGATAATATTTTAGAAGGCGGCTGCCTACATCGTCAAAAATTTGTTTGGCCAAATCAGGCTCGTCGTAAAGCATAACGCATAGGTTATCGTAGCCTACCAGGTTTATTGTATTTTCCAATACGCCGCATGGCCCTTGCGTCATAACTTTCATGCCTTCAGGCAGTTCCTCAGCCATTTTGTCTAAATGGGAAAGATCATAGTCTTCCGGGTTTGGCCATTTGTATTTCTCATATGTTTCCCAGTCGTATATTGTGCTGGAATCGTTAAGAGAAAGGGTAGATTGGCTATGATCTTTACTGTTAGCCGGGAAATGAAACCTCGTGCTTTCACTAGTTACATAGTCGTAACCTGCGGCCTTAAAAGCGTGAATTGTTTGGCGTGTCCAGTCGAAGCCGTCGTTTTTTGGGGTAAATTCACCTTTGGCCAGCACTTCATGCAATGGGCCGTTTAGGAAAAATTCGAACAAGGTGGGGCGGTCAGGTGCTTGTTTGTTAAGTACCTTTAATATTTGGGTGTAATCCGGTTTGCGCATTCTTTCATCTCCTATAGTAATACAAGTTTTTTTGTGCGTGCGCTTTCAATGGCCTTATATACCATTCTAATGCTGTTTATGTTGTCCCGGCAGTCTGTTTGCGGGCGTGTGCCTTTTGCCAGTGCATCAAACATTTCTGATATACACATATGGTGGCCATTAAACGGCTGTGGCGCAATTGGGATATCTGTATAATTTGCGGTAATCTCGTTTTCGCTTGCAAGGCCTGTTTTTGGCGTTCCGGTGGCGGTTAAATCGTAATACAGTTTTGCATTGCCGTCCCAAAACACTGCGCCTTCCGCACAAGCAACACGCCATTCAGCTTCCCAGGATGTATTCATCCCATTAGCGCACCAGCTGCCCCTGTAGTCGAAAACAGAACCGTCTTCCATTTCAAAAATACAAACAGCCGCCGCATTGCCTTTGTACCAAGACCATGGCGGGTTATATTCGTGGCAATAAACAGAAACCGGGTTTTTGCCGGTAATAAACCTTGCCGCATCAAACGTGTGAATGGCCATGTCCGCTATAAGCGGGCTTTCCATTTCCTCTCTAAAGCCGCCAAAGTGCGGGTCTAATTGGAAGCTGACAGACACTTGACCAATTACGCCAAGTTTGCCTGTACGTAAAAAGTCTTTAATAGAAACAATACCCGGCACAAAGCGCCTGTTTTGCATAACAAAATATTCACAGCCGGTTTCCTCCGCTATTTGAACCATTTTTTCCGCATTTACCAACGTGTCGGACATTGGCTTTTCGCTGAAAACGTGGCAACCTGCTTTTAAAGCCGTTGTAGTTGTATCGAAGTGGGATTCTGGTGCAGTAAGGTCGAAAACTAGATTTGCGCCTTCCTTCTCCAACGCCGTAACAAGGCTGGAATACGTGTTTGCTGATATATTAAACTGGAGTTTTTTTGCATCTGCTCTGGTTACGTCCCTGTCTACAAGGCCAACTATTTGGCAGTCGTTGCGTTTTTGCACAACTTCTATCCATGTGTCAAATACCATGCCGCAGCCGGCGATTATTATTTTATGCATAATTATGCCTCCAAATTAGGTACCCATTCCCCGCCGCGGCAGTTTTTCAGGTAATTAAGCCCGTGGACTTGGCCTACGTATTCCATATCACCCCTGTAAACCGGGTCGTGCCAGCCTTCAATGTCTATACTGCCTTTAAAGCCTGCCATGCGCAAAATGGAAATAATGTCTGTCCAGTTGCTGTCGCCAAAACCTGGGGTACGGTGCCATGCGTATGCTTCGCCGCTGCGTATGCCTTTTTCTTTTATTACATCCCATGCAATTGTTGCGTCTTTGCCATGTAATGTGAAAATTTTGTGTACCCATTTGCGCAATTGTGGGATAGGGTCTACAAGTTGCACCATATGGTGGCAAGGCTCCCATTGCAAGCCTACGTTGTCGTATGGAACAGCTTCGAACATAAGCTCCCAAGATTTTGTACAGAAGGCAATATTCCAGTCGCCCTGGTTCCAGTCGCCACCCATGTCGCAGTTTTCAAATGCAATTTTTAAGCCTTTTTCACGGGCAAGTTCTGCAAGCGGTGTGAAAACTTCTTTAAATTTAGGGATAGATTCATGTACAGGCTTACCAACAACTCTGCCGGTAAAACCTACAATAATGTCTGTGTCAAAAAGATGTGCAGCGTTTATTAACGCCTCCCAGCTTCTTCTGCCTTCTGCGCCTCTTTGGTCGTCCATTAATGGATTGCCGTAAACCCCAATGCTGGAAATTTTGCAGTTTGTACCTGCCAAAACGGCCTTTGTGTCTTTTGCCAATTGCTCTAAGTCCCAGTCGCCAATAGTTTCCCAAAATGTAATTGAGAAAGTTTCGAATCCGTATTCGATTAACTTTGGCATTACTTTTTTTACATTACCTGCGCTTACTAGTGTTCCAATTTTAATGTCGTGCATGGAAATTCCTCCTTTTTATTTGGTGGTGCATGAAAAATATCTAGTAACCTTTTTCCATCAAATTATCACATATATGCTCCACTTTTTCAAGACAACAAACCTATCACCAAACCACATCATCGCCAGATGCATTAAATATATATTCCATTGTCATCGACATGTCCACGTCTTCACCTAGTACTGAAACCAATAAATACATTTCTAACGCTAATAATAACGGGTTACCATAGCTATCCGTAATAATTTTTATCATTGAATCTGCCATGTGAAGGTTTCCGCGGTCCAGCATGCCTATTAAGTTCATGTCCACATTCTCATTCATAAAATGAACCATTGCTTGGCCATCTGTAATAATTGAAATTATGGTGTTGCCATCTATATCTTCGGTAACGGTGGCATACCTGATAACATCCCTAGTTATTTCAGGTATGCTAACCAGGCTGTTTAACAAGTCGTCTAACTCGCTGTCGTCGAAGAAATCGGGCATGTGCGTCCCGTTAACCACAATATAAACATCTGTAAAAACATCGTCTTCTATTGTCATGTCCATTTCCATAGTAGTACTTCCAGTACCCCTCAGGTTAACGTCCATCACAGTTGACGAGCGTGTAATATTGCCTTCTACCACCGATTTTACATTGCCACTAGTAACAGAAAACATAGACTGTCCCGGAATGGTCGAGCTTATGTCCATTACTATAGTAAAGTCTGCATCATAGGTACCGCTTGCAATTAACTGTAAAATCTCAATATATCTGTTGAAGGCATATAACTCAAATGTAACCCCACCCCCGATAATTTGGTCGACAGGTAGCGATTGGGTTTGTAAAGCGTTTACAACAGCTCTTTCTGCATTTAACAACCCCCTGGACATTCGGCCGCCATGCCCGTCTGAAAAATAAATATTTTGGGTAGTAGAGGCCATAATTATTCTTTTTACTTCTGGCCCAGAAAGGGACGGATTGCTTGCAAAAATTAACCCTGCAACTCCGGAAACATGCGGAGCAGACATGGATGTGCCGCACATGCGGAAATACCCTCCTCTGGATACATCTCTTCCATTTCCACTACCATAGTATCCAGCAACTACAGTGCTGTAAATTTCCTCTCCGGGGGCTACGATATCAACACGTGCACCTATATTGGAAAAATCGGATTTCTCATTGGTAATTCCTGTCGAACCTACAACTATAATTCGGTCTCTCACTTGCTCTAAAGTTATGAGATTAATAAAATTATTGTATCTTGCTTGAACATTTCCTCTAGCAGCAGTCCAAAACGCTATAGTTTGCCATAACGCAGGGTCTTCAGTAAAACCAAATGTTGCCCAGTCGTTTTGCCAAAATATCTCGTTATTTGTATTCCCGGCCGACATTACAATTACAAAATCGGGCCTATTGTCTCTTTGCCTCTCATTGATTATACGGCCTAAAGCATTTTCCATAATTGTAGCCCTGTCTTGAAGGTGCCTAATTGCATTCCTATTGCCTCTGCTAGCGGCAAAACCAACAAGACGCCCTGTGTTTTGGCTTATATTAATAACTTGCACATCATGGTCTAAAAGAGCTCTTATGGCAATTAAGTACCTGAATGGTGTATAATAAGACCCATTCCACATACTAAAATATAATTCTGAGCGGTTGCCCATAACGCCTGAAACACCAACAGAATTGTCAAACCCAGCAGCCATTGTACCTGCAACATGTGTTCCGTGCTGGAGCCTTCGTATCGTGTAGGTATTATCCCAATCTACACTGTAGCCATTTACAAATACACCTGCAAAAGTCAGATCTTCATGGGTGATGTTTGGAAGAAGATCAATAAGCCCTACACGGACTGTTTCCATCCGATATAAGTAACCCCACGCCCCTGGAGCATTAATTGCCTCCATACCCCAATTTGGGCCGCCGGGCCTGGAAACATTCCAAGTTGCGCCACTCCATGGGTCGCTTCGTGGAATTAATGGGGGTGCTGTAGTAAACTCGCTTGATGTTTCGCTATCATGCTCTAATTCAAAAACGTCATTGAAAAAAGCATTTTCAACAATTGCATCATTTTTTAATGTGTCAATTAGCCCATTCAATTCAGCATACGACATAGAGCGCTCTAGCCTAAATTGATAAAAGCCTATGTCTTCCATGGCGTAAACAATTTCGGCATTTATTCTTTCAGCCAAAGTAGCTACACTCTCGAGAGGCACATGCTCATATACCATAACAATTACTTCATTGTTAATATATAACGAGCCTGTTTCATGATTAAAATCAATATGTTCGTGTACTCTGGCTAGTTCAGGGTCGTTTGCATCAGAAGTAACCGGCGTTATGAAGTAAGTAACTACCGAGAAAATAATGAAATAACTAACTGCCGCTATTGCCACTAAGGATAAAAAAGTAAGCAGAACTTTACGAAAAGCCCTACTGGGTGGCTTTTGTGGAGGTTTTAAAACCGATGCCCCACAGGCACTACAAAACTGTCCTCCAATTTTGGTTTTTGCACCGCAGTTTGTACAAAATTTTGGCAAACTGCTATTGGTTGATGTAGAGCTACTAGGCACCTCACCGCACAAATCACATACAGTAGCGTTACTGTTTAACTCATGGCCACAATTTTTACATATCACTGTATTTTACTCCTGTCTTCATAGGTTATGAACACAGGTTCTTACCACAAAAGCCTTGAAATACTTGCAATGTCGTTAAAGTCGTCAAGTACACGCCAATTTCTGCCTATTCTAACCATTGTAAACCATATGGTATCTGTATCATGGTCGTCGCGCCCTCTAATGGTCATTTCAAGGCGGAGCTCAACCATTTCATTTATTCTGTCGAGATCTATAACTCTGTCTGCATTTACGCCAAGTCTTTCAATATCTCTTTCCAAACGCTCGATATAATCCCTCATTTCGCGGGCTCTTATGGTGTTTGAATCAATTACTTCAAAGGAAAACCTAAGGTTTCTGCCAAACTCACGCTCCAGCTCCCTGCGCATTTCTTCCATGTCTTGGCGCATAAAATCTGCTAAATTGCGTGTGCCGGTTTCTTCAAAAAGAATGTCTCTAAATTCTCTTTCAGAGAAGCCAAGTTCGGCCATTATTTCAACCAACAGCTGCTCTTGGTCAATTGCAGAGTATCTAGACATCCTGTCAAAGTTGCCGTCAAAAAGTGCAGTTACATAATTTACAAGTACCCTTTCAGGGTTATTTCCCCTTGAAAACATTGATATTACACCAATAAGTACAATCAAGAGAATAGCTCCACACACAACAAGGCCTGTCTTTTTACTATTAGGCTTTTTTGTATATAACATAGAACCTGCAGCCGCATGTTGCGAAGCCTTGCCTGCATGGTGTAGTGAATAGGTAGCAGCCCCACAATTTGCACAAAATTTTTCGCTTTTGTCCATCTTTTCACCACAA
>Ga0131853_10020657_pt1 | contig 11954 bp, 3 predicted proteins | sample TergutLab28metaG_FD_92764 | JGI IMG/M metagenome (GOLD analysis project Ga0131853, IMG submission 92764) | Labiotermes labralis P1 segment gut microbial communities from Petit-Saut dam, French Guiana - Lab288 P1 (version 2) (version 2) | ecosystem: Host-associated > Arthropoda: Insects >...
CTGCGACTTTACTATTGTATCACCACATTGGTCGTGTGTTCTTGTGCTTCAGCCTGCTACACGGATACAACCCCAACCCAGCCACACCGAAACTCCAACACACATCGAAACAAGAACACACGATCAATGTGGTGATGCAATAGAAAAGTCGCAGACTCCTGATGGTGGATGTATTAATGTCCGAAACATGTTGAGCATAGAAGAAGTTAAATAAAACTTAATAACCAGTGACATCAAGTTGGTCTCTTATTCTTCAACTATAGTGGTGACTGTTAAGGTTGCCGTAATCTGAAATGTGCCTCCCATTTAGCCTGGAAGCAGTTTACCCACGTTTCGGGGCAATTTTTTGCGTAAATATCGCATCTCCCCGAATAAACTTGTTTTAACTTTCGGTATTTTATTTGGGCGCCGCTTTTTTAACTTTGTCCTGAGGATTATAAAAGAGAGGTTTATGTTTGTGACAGATTCAAAAGAAAAATTTGGGAACATGTGTGGTGGATTCGTCTGGCTTGGGATACACACAGGTGACTGATCCTTTGTTAAATGTGTAACGAAACGCCGCGTTTTGTAGAATGTGATGAAATCCTTGACCAGCTGAGGAACTGTTAACTTCTGAAGAAGGATTGTGCTCCATGGAGTTAGTTACGTGTGTGGGTGTGTAGTTGCAGTAGCAGCACCGTGTCTGTAAATTATTTCGTTCTTTCATATCACTTTCGATGGCTTCTACGAAAGTAAATATTTTAGTCGAATTTCTTCATTCATTGTTTTGTCTCTAATTAAAATCTTAAACCAAGAAATTTTGAATTCAGAAATAAATTAAGAACTGTAAAATCCGGAAGTCTGTTCACCTAGCAATCAATTCCTTTCTCTAGTCGAGGTTAAATTTGTGGCGACATTGGTGCAAAATTCATAGGCTATAATTGTTTAATAATAATCACCCCCAAAATAAGAGAGCCGATATAGCATGTATAGTTTAGTGACCAGAGTACGGACTGGATAACCTAGGAGCTTTGGTTCAGTTCCAGGTAGGATCAAGAGTTTAGTCGTTTTCGAAGCGCCTTGACGGAACCTGTGGGATGGTGCAGCCTCTTATTCAGTACCCCGGAACGTAGAGCAGTCTCTCTGACCACTTATATTCATTTAGTACCAGTGTTAAGAATAAATGGAGCCGAGCCTCCCCCTTCATGTAATTTTTCAGACTAAAGGGAAACAACACTTCTTTGTTTACCGTCACAACCGACAGACTGCCAGACTTCAGCCTAACTTACGTGAAACTAGAAAATATTAGACTAGCAAGTAGGTATGAAATCAATAACACAAATATTGTCTAATTAGATATTATATTCTAGGTCAAAAGACTATACGTTTCGGCCGGTAGTAGCCATCATCAAGTCTTTGTTATTCGACACACTTAAGTTTATTTATATAATTATGTGACGGCTTGTTTGATGAGATCTCTACATCAAGGTCTTTGTTTGAGTGTAGTATATATATATATATATATGAAGTGTGTGGGTGAAATACTAGTTCACATATATATACTATACTCAAACAAAAGCCTTGATGTGGAGATCTCCTCATCAAACAAGCCGTCACACAATTATATAAATAATCTTAAATTTGTCGAATGACAAAGACATGAAGATGGCCACTACCGGCCGAAAATTGTAGTCTTTTGACCTAGAATATAACATCTAATTAAACAATAGTTGAGTTATTGACTTCATACCTATTTGCTAGTTTATACTACACAACGGGGATGGCACAATTCAAAGTTAGAAAACATTATACAGGGTGTTTAACTTAAAAGTGGACTGTTAACTAAACCTTAAATATATCACGTCAGATGCTATTTATAATGGTTCTGCTGGTATGACATTATGCTGCTACATGTGCAGGAGTTGGCAAGACTGTTGCAGGAGAGGGGAGAACCGGACAGTGAGTGCTGGTGTTTGAACAACGCCATTTTTTACGCTGTCATAATACGGTTAACTGTGGAAGAACGTGTATTTATTTTGGAAAGTTATTTAAAAACGATGTCTTACGTCCACTGTAGACAAAGTTTTTTTGGAAAAATTTTAAAGGCAAGCGCCAGTGAAAAGTGCTATTGTGAAAATTATTAAAAAATGAAGGAACGTAAAGGAAAGTTGTGAGGAGCATGGCGAAACGTGTCGATAAGTGCGTTGAAATGAACGGACACCATTTCCAACACTTACTGTAAATTCAATTTAGTTGTGTAATATAACATGTTGTAAATCTTAGTAAATAAATTACTTATATTAAAGTAGGTCCACTTTTAAGTTGAACACCCTGTACTTTAATATTGTCCATATCGCCTGAAAAACAAGCCATATTCTCTGTTGTACGTACTTACATGGTCTAGAAATACTTCTTTGCATAACACGTGTTTTATTTTATGCCACTAGTTAACCATTTGGCGCCGGAATTATTTTTTTGATTTTAGCACACCCTGTATATAAAATGTGAATAATACAGGAAACAAACACGTTAGAATTATGAAACAAACTGCATTTTGAAGAGAAAAAACGGAGAGTATGTACCATGTTTAAAATATTCAGTACCTATATTTGTTGAATAAATATATAAAATGCAAATTTCGAGGTTAGCGGTGCGGTACGACCACTATAGTTGACATTAGGCGTCAAACGGTTAATTAACCTGGAACTAATCTTCCTTCTCCGAGATATTGAGTACGAAATTACCCTGTGTTTCTATGTACTTACTGAATATTATATTGTATTTTTTTACCATGGCGCAACAGCCATTGTGGGCTCCTTATTATCGATGATTCACGATCACACTCAGACACACCACACTCGGTAGGACTCCTCTGGACGAGTGATCAGTCCGACGTAAAGATCTCAACTTGACATCACACAACACTCACAAGAGATAAACGCCCATGCCTCCGGTGAGATTCGCACCCACATTCACTTCAAGCGAGCTGCCGCACATCCCCACATTCGACCGCGCGGCCACTGGGATCGGCACTGAATATATTAGGAAATGGAAATCCCTTGTAGGAATTTTAGTAACTGGAAATTTGAACAGATATAACGAAACTAGAGAGAAAAAATTACAGCAGCAGTGAATGAAAGTGAAGCTTGTACTGTAGTTCTGCTAGGGAGGCCGTCGGCAGAACTCGTCGTAACTGGATCGTGTCCTGACTTTAATGAAAGTTGAAGAAGGTACGGGAAGAATACGAAGTCATCGTGAGACATTTAATGTTTCTCTGAACCTAAGACATCAGTTAAGAAACAGGACGCCACCTCTACAGCAATGGCAAACACATTTCCAGTCTTTGAGAATCTCGGTTCTTACAGTGATAAGAAAAATTATTACGTTTTTAATGTGACATATTGGTTTATAGTACGTAACTCTCCATATGTATACGTGGAGGTCAGTTTACCGAATTTAAATAACGTCACACCACAGAATATCTTAATCATGTGCCATTTCAACCATTTTTAGGCACGTCTGAAATATTGCGAAAGTCGACTCTTAGCTTCGTCATGTCCGTCTGACCGCATGGAACAACTCGGTTCCCAGTGAACAGACTTCCATGGGATGTGGTATATGTGTATTTTTCGAAAATATATCGATAAATTTGTGTATTTTTCGAACATTTATCGATAAATGTGTGTATTTTTCGAAAATCTATCGATAAATGTGTGTACTTTTCGAAAATCTATCGATAAATTTGTGTATTTTTCGAACATCTATCGATAAATTTCAAGTTTAAGATTAATAGTTTATTTTTATTAAGATATATATATATATATATTTGGTCGTATTTCGCTCAGTTCTTCTTAGAATCAGGTACAGTTCAGACAAAAATTGTGAAGAAAAAATAAAAACACGCATTTTATGTCCAATAACTTTCTTTTTTCTTTTCGAAATGCGTGCCGTTTATGAGATAATGTGGCAAAAGTTTTTAGAGAGGGTCAGACCACAGAGGGCAATAAGCCTTATGGGCATTTCACACTGGATACCTAAGGCTACAAACACACCGCCAGTATTTGCAACTTTTCCACCACGACGATGGTTGCAGGAACGCGTCTCAATATTACGTTATAGCTATATTGCTTGTCTTATCTCGAATATAACCACCACGGAGATGTAATGATTCTTATTTGTTTAATGACGCTGTTACTTCATCACTTATAACGTCGAATGACAGAATGGCTACTAGTAATAAGTTTTGAAGCATTTGGAGGAAATCCAACGTAGCTACGTTTGAGACAATATCCCTCATCATCTGTCTGTATTGATTGAGAAAAATCACGACATTTCAATCACTATATTTGATGTCACGGCAGATATTAACAGACAGCAACCCAGCTCTAAAAATTCCAAAAAGTTACAATTAAAAAAAAAAGGTAAAATGACACCTTTACAGGCCCGGTGTGGCCCAGAGGGTGGGTAGAGGTATAGCTCTACTCTTCCATGACGGCGGCAGTAGAAGGGGGTGAGTGGTCAGCAGCACGCCCCGGCCGCACTTTACCCCCGGGAAGACCCGGTGCCCATTGTATAGGAGGCTGGGTGGGCCCCAGGGCCGGTCTGGACGGACGGAAAATCTCGTCTCCACCGGGATTCGATCCTGGACCGTCCAGCCTGTAGCTCACTCGCTATACCGACTGAGCTACCGGGCCCATAAAAGGTTGCAATTTAGTTTAACATCGAGAAACTAGAAAAAGTTACCATTTAGTTAGAGTTCCTCAATGCTAAAGTAATCTGGAATATCAAAGTTAGTAAGCAGATATTCATAAAAACATTATTTTTGCTTTGTTTAATTTTGTGCTAGCAAACACAGGTTTCAAAGTAACTGGTGTGAACCATATTTGCCATAGCTTTTAACTTCTTGTTTCCTTCTTACTTAGTTACTTAACTACTTACTTACTTACTTACTGAGAGAGTAAAAAAAGGGAATATGGGGGCTACTGCTCATGTGTGTTTTCAGTGCTTAACTGCCACTCTCCAAATTCATTGTTAAGAAATGAATTTTATCATTTGTATAATGATATACAACAGGACTATCGCGATATACAGCGGAATTATTGTTGTGTAAACCGTAGATAAATCAGCTTTTGAACTTGTGTTGATCTGATTGACTGTCATTTGTGAATCAACAATTTATGCTTATTTAAAGTCATGGAAACTGAATTCTAATATGATTTTACGTGCTGGACTCAGAGGAATAATAAATTATAGTAAAATCACCAGATGCTGTAGTAAAGTCTTAAGTAACATTGATTTAATCAAATTTATGGGAACAGATGTTCAAGGTTACTGCAGTAACTTTATACTTACTGTGCTGTACGAAATATACAACTTTATACTTACTGTGCTGTACGAAATATACAACTTTATACTTACTGTGCTGTACGAAATATACAACTTTATACTTACTGTGCTGTACGAAATATACAACTGTTTAGATCAGTAGTTCTGAACAAGTTTTACTTACTTAATTACTTACTCCATGTAGCACAGTCCTTATTGGGAAGCTAATCGGTTCTCAGCTAGTCAAGAATTTCTCCGCATTTTGCGGAACCCGAAGGTTCATTACCGCATTCACAATTGCCCGTCACCTGTCCTTACTCTGAGCTAGCTCAATCCAGTCCATGATCCCATCTCCCACTTCCTGAAGACCCATCTTAATATTATTCTCCCATCTACGCCTCGGTCTTCCGAGTGGTCTCTTTCCCTCAGGTTTCCCCATCAAAACTCAGTATACTCCTCTCTTCTCCCCCATACGTGCTACATGTTCCACCCACCTCATTCTTGAAAAAATTATACATGATGGTTTGTATGAAATACATTAGATGGAATACTTTGCTTTGTCAAAGACATGTCCGAAGGGCTTAAAGTACCCCGAAAATCTTTATTACCCTACAGCTCTTCTGTATGGAATAAAGTCTCGTTAATAGTGCACGTTATCACGTGGTATGAAAAGTGAATTATCATATAAGCCCTTGTGTAAAGATTTTTCTTTGCGAGTATCTACAAAGAAGAGTGGGGGATCGCACAATAAGTGAGGTCTTGCGTCGTTTCCTAGCAACTAACGAATAATACAGAATGCTGTAGCCCGTTTAGTACGGTACAAAAGTTTTAGATTTCTGTGACCGTGCATCGTGAGCAAATTGTGATGTGGTTTAGTTCAACCACATCCAGCAGAACCAGCGCAGCACACCACATGCAGTGACACACGTCTCGTTCTCCTGAAGATGGGCATAATGATGGCCGAAACATGTTGAGTAATTATTGATAATAAAATTCTAACTGTTGCATCTTGTTGGTTTTCTCTCTCACGGTACAATAGTTAAATCCCACCTGTGTTAATATTATTAGTTTTATATCTGCCTTCCTGGGATTGTGTCAATATTTCAATTCCCTTATCTAACTTTTCTGATTTTCTTCTCTAAACAACCCAAATGGGGAAAAGAGGGTGACCTGTTATTCGGAGCCGCTTCATATTACGGCTTATAATTGAAGTCACCTTTCAAAATATGTGTGTCAAAAAATACCATGAAAATTACTTAGACCCTCATATATTTATAACGGTTATACAGAAAGTGAGATGGGTAATTCTGCGTTCTTCTGGGTAATTCCCCGGCGTCTGACGCCGGAGAATTACCCAGAAGAAGGCACACAACATTCAGAACACGGCGAAAGTTTGAAATCAAGAATCTTCCGGCTTTTTCACACAAGTATTTTGGATGGTGACGTCACTTGTAAGCCCTAATATGAAGGGGCTCCGAATACAAGGTCACATTCCCTTTCCCATTTGGGATATTTAAAGAAGAAAGCATACAACCGGAAGACTACTTGGACTGTCAGATATTTATAGCGGTTATATATAAAGTGAGATCGGCAAAATATAAGGCGATCAGCGTTTTATGCTATGTTGTGTGCTACATGATCAAACCAAATATCTCTTTTCCTGTAGCGCAATAACTCAACTCGGGCGGAGGTGGCCTCCTTTAACGTTTCTAGATCACACACTATTAGACACGCACGCACACACACACGCGCACACACACACACACTCCTCTGAACGAGTGATCAGCTCGTCGTAATAGTGGCTAAGTACACAGCACACAACGTCCAAGAGAGACGAATATAAATGCCCTCAGCGGGATTCGAACTCGCTGTCTCGATGATCAAACGGCTGCCAAAAACCGCATGGCCACCTGGAGTCCAATATCTATTAGCTGAGTCAGATCGCACAAAGGGATGCTAAGGACGCTTCTGCTGAACACCGAAATGTGATCCATTAGTTACAGACGCTCAAAGAAATCATTTAAGACCCTTTAACGTGAATTCCACTTAATGGATTTCCCCTTCTTCTGCTTCAAAAATTTTGACGCAAATGAATAGCTTATTGGTCGCCAAGTCATTTTTTTTCAACCATCATTTCCACCACTTTCCCTCTAGCGTTCTACTTCATATTTTTCTCCAGAAACCTTCCGACACTGAATCATCATCGTCATCATTACCATGTCGTAGCACGATGACTCAAGTTTAACGATTTCAGGTAGACATTTCGCTCCGAATTTTGAAAGCAGAACTCTTAAGTCCTGAAGACTGGATAGTAGTCTAATGTAACAGAGTTTACGTTGGTAAATCCAAACAACTCAGGTTACGTACTTATGGCTTAATTTTGAGGTGCGTTCGTGTAATCACTGTTCCAGCGGAAAAGCAATCAATATTACATATTCTGAGTGCGTGTCTGCAGACTTAGGTATCCAGCATGTAATGCGCATGCGTCATGTAGCTATCTGTGGCCTGTCCGGCTCTACATAATTTTTTTCCACATTTTCTCACAAACGGTACGATTTTCGGTAAAAAAAAATTAAAACTTATGGAACATAAAACGCGTGTTTTGAATTTCTCTGCAAATTTTGCCTGCAACATTTCTCGTTCTAAGAAGAATTTAGTCATATACTTTCCAATATCTGCGTAGGTCCCCATAAGAAGTGCCCGATGGTCTTGTCAGATTTTAATGATTCTTTGATTTTTTCGACAGATGATAGAATGATAATCACATCCAGTTTCACGAAAATACTTCCAGTGGGAGACGAGTTGTTCCATACGGACGGACAGACGGACAGACAGAAGGGCATACTTGACGCAGCTAATAGTCGCTTTTCGCAATGTCCATAATGACTACCTCGAGAAAACAAAATTTTACTTCCTCTAAAAACGGATAGCTTGAGTAAAATTATGTAGTTAACAGTACACCGGCTTCTGTGTTGTAATGAACGGTATTAGTCTGTTACCCTCAGGTAATAAAACAGGTGAAACGCGGGATTATGGTAATTATAATAATAGGTAAACTGTGGGCGAGCAATGAATTTAAACTGAACTTTTATCCCACAACTTCAGGACACAGTACCCTGCGGAACAGGGCTGTAGTGGAATGGAAACAGAATGTAATAGATTTGTTGTGAATACAATGTTTGTTAAAAAAAATTGGTGTTGGATGAAAAGACGATCAGTGAAGAATGAACGGGTGAATATGTGGAAAGAAGCGGTCATGGTTTTGGTTCTTGCGTGGTTGTAAACAAGCACCCTGCTATATCCTGTCAACAGTATGTAACGTAAAGATATAACCAGCCAACTAGATGCAAAAATAACAAATCTTATTGATAATTACAATCACCTCAACATGTTTCGGGCGATAATTTCGCCCATCATCAGGAGCACTAGACTGAGTTTACAGCTTGTGGTATAATGCAGCGACGATGCTGCCTTCTGGTGACATGGATGAGTTTCCACCTCATCCATGTCACCAGCAGGCAGCATCGTCGCTGCATTATACCACAAGCTGTAAACTCAGTCTAGTGCTCCTGATGATGGGCGAAATTATCGCCCGAAATATGTTGTGCTGGTTGTAATTATCAATAATATTTTTTATTTTTGCATCTAGTTGGCTGGTTATATCATTGTATCATGGATGCACGGTCATACAAACGTCAAAAATAGGTAATGTTTCGTATGGGCATATGACAAATGCTAAATAATTCCGCACGCTAAATAATGAAATAATATTCTTCAAGCTTTATTCCAAATGAGCGCGTCTGAAGACCTTGAATGCACTTTGTGGCATTAAAGAAACGTTTGCTTAGAAGAAATATACAGACGTGTGATTTGCTCCACTTTCTTTAACATTGAAAACTCCTATATTCTGAAATCTTTTTTTTTTCTGGTCAGAAACCTTACACGGCAAATTCAAGATTATATTTCCTAGGCACGTTTATCACTCACACAAGTGAAATTATGTGAGAATAACCGTCAAAGAAGATTTTAAAAAGTTCTTTCAAAATGTATCCATAATAGCACTCAATTTCGGGGATTCCATGTGCTGGCCACTTAAGGGACACGAACAAACTACTTTCAAAATACAAATAGTTCTGTCACCGAAGTTACAGTTGCAAAGAAGTGCACGCTCCAAAACTGTACGGGTTTTCGTAGCACAATTATGAAAACATAAGGAATTTTACTCAACTAGGAATTTTGGAAATTCCGTTCTTTTTGGAAAATGCGTCTCGCACTCCCCGTGTTAAAGTATCTTATGCCTTACCATTACTGATTTTAAATGATAATAGCGTGGGAAAAGAAACACAAAGACGTATTTTGGTCGGTAATAGAACTTATTTTGCCGTTATAAGTCTCTTCAGGAGTCGACTTTTATCCAGAGTTACTAAAATTCTATTATACAAGACACTAATAAGGCCGGTAGTGTCGTATGGAGCGGAAACATGGATCTTGACGAAGAAAGAAGAACAAGCTGTGCTAATTTTTGAAAGGAAAATGTGTAGAAAAATATATGGTCCTAAATATGAAAATGGGGAATGGAAGAGTCAGACGAATCGAGAACTAGAAGAGATGAGCAAAGGAGAAAATATAGTAAAATGGATAAAAGGGCGAAGGATAAGCCGGTTAGGCCACCGAGAGAGAATGGAGGAGGATTGGATGCCCAAAAAGATCTTCATTCAAGAACTGGAAGGGACGAGAAGAAGGGGAAGACCCAGGAAAAGATGGAAAGAGGAAGTAGAAAAAGATCTTCAAGTGCTGGGAGTGAGAAGATGGAGATAGTTGATGGCAGATAGGAAAAAATGGAAGGACATTGTTCGACAGGCCAAAGCCCACAGTGGGCTGTATTGCCAATGGAAGAAGAAGAATATTACTGATGTTATGACAACAGAAAAGAAAGCAGTTGTCTGTAGATCATTGGTCAATACAGTTGTTGTTGAAAATATATCAGTTGTCCAATGATAGGCTGTTAGAAGAATTACTGTTGTACCGCAAAGCCTGACACAATTGTTCTCAACTGAAGGAAGAAACGTGTTTCAGTTAGCTTCTTACCTTCGTTCCAACAACCGAAGAAGAATATACTTCCATCAGGCAGACAGCACCTTCTTATGAAATGCACATAATACTTTACGATGTTTAGCGACAGGAAGGATTTACAAAAACATGAATTTATGAAATATCATATCTTTTAATCATGGACAAAAATTACCGGAATTGTGCCCTAAATTAAACGAGTCCCGAAGCAAAGAAATTTTTCATTTGTTTTAGAGCTGTGTCACGATTTACATCTTGTTCTTTTGTTTTAAACTTGCGTTATTTCGTCATTTCGTCGCGTTGTGAATGAGATCTTGACTCTTCTGGGATGTTACACAGCTTAGATTTATAGTCAGTGACGTTTCGGTCAAGCAGTCCAAGACGACTTGGAGTGTTTGACTTTTGTTGACCGTTAGGTTGGCCCGAAACGTAAGTAAATAACTACAAACATACGCCGCGTAACATCCCAGAATAGCGGAAATCTATTTTCACTGTGCTGACCAGCTTTTTATGACAGTGCTCCGTCTCGCTTCAGTGGTTAGTATCTCTTGACTTCACCCTCCGATCGCATTCCTGGCTCTGAAATGACCCAGTGCACAGCAAGTGATACTTCCTTGCAAATTCTACTGTGATCTGAAACTGCGAAATTAATATCAAATACTGACTGAAGTCAGTCGATTTGCCACGGAAAACATCAGGGCAACCGAGTTAATACCGTAAGAATTTCCGTACATGACGTCATGTGAATTGCGCAGTTAACGTATCAGGTACAAACAGATTTAATTGTTACGGATTTCAAACTTTCGTCGTGTTGTGAATGTTGTATGCTTGCTTTCGGGTGATTCCTCGGCGTCTGAATTATTATATGTCGACGTTTCGGAACACTCTGTTCTTCTTCATAGACATCTTCATATGCCGACGTTTCGGAACACTGTCTGTTCCATCTTCGTAGGTCGTGTTCACACGACGTATAAAAATGCAAAATAATGTTATGAAATGTCAGCTTATAATATTCCGACGACGGAGAATCATCCAAAAAAAGAAAACAAGATTTAATTATATTTGCTAATTTTAACTAACAGCTGAGCGCTTTTTGTTCACACATTTTTCGTTTGTAATTGCACATTGTTAACTGCGCATTTAGAAACGGTGTAAATAACTGACCGTCTGTGGGGGCCGTTTAGGGAAATATGGATGAAAATTTGTCAAAGGAATTGAAATTAAATTCTCAGACACAAATCGTGCGACATTAAGTTATCCGGGTCCATGTCTGTGACGAGCAGACTAATTTAGACTGCCGTACTGGAAAGTCCTTATGTACTTTTGTTACAGTCGATCCATAATTCCAGATGTTTTCTGTGTAAGGCACACAGGGTAGAGAGGATTAAAGATAGTCGTAAAAAACGGGATAGCCTATTGATATTAATATTATCCTTAGTTTAACTTAATTTTAATTATACTATATTTTTCTTTCTCTGGTCTTCATGAATTAACAGATATTTTCGTAAAATTTACTATATTTTTCTTTCTCTGGTCTTCATGAATTAACAGATATCTTCGTAAAATTTACTATATTTTTC
>Ga0131853_10020658_pt1 | contig 11954 bp, 9 predicted proteins | sample TergutLab28metaG_FD_92764 | JGI IMG/M metagenome (GOLD analysis project Ga0131853, IMG submission 92764) | Labiotermes labralis P1 segment gut microbial communities from Petit-Saut dam, French Guiana - Lab288 P1 (version 2) (version 2) | ecosystem: Host-associated > Arthropoda: Insects >...
GATGACTCAGCCATCAAAACATACATATATGTACCAGCCCACTTGTTACATGATGACTCAGCCATCAAAACATACATATATGTACCAGCCCACTTGTTACATGATGACTCAGCCATCAAAACAATCAGTCTCAAGAGCACATGCAGTAGGCACACCTTGACTGTGGGTTTATATATCACGGTTTTGCTTATTTGCAGAAGAACTACTGTGATTGCATGCATGTTTCAGCAGTGTAGTTTCCTAGCTTCTTAGTGGATGAGCCTGGAAAACAGAACAGAAAGGAGAATCAGCATCTGCTGATCATTTGACTGGCACTAAATAACCACAGAATTGCACAGAGATAATCAAGGATGACTACTCACCACAGAAAATTTTTGACCTTGATGAGATGGGACTGAAATTTAAGCACATGATGCAGGTTGCCACAGAACCATACTGGGAAAGGCACAATAACATGCAAAAGAAGGCAAACCAATTGAACTTCACCTCTTTCTTCACAAAGGTTTGTTCCCGCATTTCCCATGCACGCAACATTATTAACCCTTTAAATGCCAAGTTAAATTCCATCTGCCCTTTGCTATCATTATTTGGAGTTCACCATATTCTCCATGTTAGCAGGTACAGGGTTAAAACACCACGACACTTTAAAACAGGAACACTGACACTGTCGCAAAAAAAGAAGAAGAAAAAAAAAAGCACAAATACACATGTTCTTTAGCATTAAGGTCTTAACTTCACATGCTTTGGTTTCACTGTCTGCAGTTTTTCATGTAAAACCCTTGCAAATGGTGACAGTTTCATGTACTACTAGGTAAAAATAGGAGTTATTATTGGAAACATGTGTACGGCCACTGTTTAAAAGTAGGGAAGAGTTCTGACACTTGCTTAGGACAATCTAAATAGAAAATGATTATTCTTTAATAACCACATTACCCAACTAGGCATAATACTGTCAAACAACATGATGGTGAAAGGGTGAAGTACATTTATGCCTTGTTTCTGCTGTAAGCTCAGCAATGTGGAGTAGCACACCTTCGTGAAGGAAACACATCTGCAGTGACATACAAACACAACAAAACACAATAAGGCAAATAATTAAAACATATACTGTATCATGTTATTTCATTTATTCGAAAGCAGAATGCAGCAGCACTGGTGTTGAGTTTTCACATGTGTTGGCTGTGCTTCTAGAAAACTACTGTATCATTGTCACTAGAAAACATATATATTAACTATGAATAAAGCTTTGATTGTTCTAACCAATGGAAAATAAACCCTTGTTACTGTTTTCATTACAAGATTGGTGTCAACTAAGGAGGCATTTGCATATTCTTTTGTACAATAAATAGTAACATTGCATGGGCAATTATATGTCATAAGAACTTCTATTTGTCTAGGTCACCATTATAAAGGCACTGCTATGAATGTGACTCACTGTTTAGTTAAGAGCCATCCTTCCTATAAGAACACGATAAAACATGCAAGGAACTGGAATTTACAAAGACTTCTGCACTTACAATGAGCCTGTGGTTCTGCCCATCTATCACGAACATGGGAGAGCTTCAGGTGGTTGGCCATTTATTTATATATGTTTGTAAGAATACAAATTTTTTTTCATTAGTATTTGTAAGTGGCGTGGGGAAGGATATGAATTTCATTTTAACACATTCATTGACTGGTACTTAAATAACTGCCTCTATGCAGCAGAGCCCTTCTTAAGAAGCTAACAGTTCCTCAGCTGTCCCACAAATTCCCCACATTTCATGGAACCTGAAGGTTCATTATCATGATCAAAACTGCCTGCCATTTGTCCCTGTCCTGAGCCCAATTAACCCAGTTCAGTCCATGTCCCCTCCTCCCAAAGACAAATTTGAAATACCAGTTTAAATATAAAGACTAAGTGACTGTGTCTAAAAATATCATGAAATTTTAACAGAAAGGCAGAGTCCTGCACTGAATGAATGTCAAAAATATACTTTGATTTCTTACACTTTGTGTAACAATCACTGAAGATTCCATCACACATAAATTGTGTGTGTCACAGAAGAGACAAAATATTGTGACAATTCACGAAGATGGAGCCGGAAGTGGCCGTTCACATAAGCAGGAACTGCCATCAGTGGCAATGAATGTGTTAAGACTGAATGTATGTGAGCACAAAATTCAGATATTGAGTCCCAATAAAAGATTTCCAAAAACAGGGCAAAAAGAAAAAAATAACAAGTTCTTCCACTGAAATGAAAACTTTGGCTAGTGACTAGACGATTTAACACTGAAATTTATCTAACTAAGCAGTGAACATGCAGCATATATCATTAATTCATAATAATAAAAAAATTGTACAGCATGTACATCTAACAATTATCACTAAGCCTCTATTTTTTTTTATAAAAATATGGTTAAGACTTGAGGATGAGTTGGGTCAATAACTTTGACGTTCACAGGGCTGTGCATCATAATATCATTTCTATAGTAAAACCAACTAGATGCACCAATGTATCAAATTTATTTTATTTTGAAATGACACTCTACAATGTTTTGGATGGTCTTTCCATCCATCATCAGGAGTTCAAGACTGTACGTACAGCAACCAAGCAGACAGCAGTGTCTGACAAATGCCTGTTCCTGTATGTACAGTCCTGAACTCCTGATGATGGACGGAAAGACCGTCTGAAACATGTAGAGTGTCATTCCAAAATAAAATAAATTTGATACACTGGTGCATCTACTTGGTTTTACTATAGAAATCAATAACTCTGCATGCTAGAAAATGGACTTACATCACAACAGCATAGTACATAATAAATCTGTGACACCTGATGTCACATTACATGGATTACTGACTGTATCTGTATGTGTGCAGTAGTTTCATATTTACAAAGAAACAAATTATTCCATATGTGCATTATTTTAAAATTAAAAAAAAAGTAGAAGGATGTTGTTTATACAAAGTATTGGATTCAGGTCCTGTGAAACATACACATTTAAGTATTAAAGTACGTCACATGAAAATGCATACAATTTGCATTTAACTGGAAACAAAAAAGTAGAGATATTTTACAATTCAATAGGATTTAACCCTTTACACTCAAATTCTGGAGTATACAATCCTCTTTACCCATACAAGTTAAGACAATGAATGCCATCCTTTTCCTTCTTCTTACTTGCATTACATGAACTATAAAACATTTTACATTAACATTAGTACCTGTTTTACACTTCACACACTATTTACCACCCTTCTTTGTTACCACATGGCCAATGCAAAATAATTCAAGCTTCAGCAGGTACATAATCTTTGACGCAAGTTACAAATACTACAGGTAGAAAACACACATGTATAAAGAAATGAAATGGAGAGCGTTAACAGTACAACACTAAAGAACCTTGTGCTATTACACATATATTAAACTTACGCAATGCCTTAAGTTTACAATGACCTAATATAACACATCTTAAGTATGTGATGTATAAAACAGAGGTTACAAAATATTCTGGTTCCTGTCTTCATTAATTAAATACATGGAAGCACAATGAGGTATGATGACAAGGTACAGTTTGTACCGTCTAATCATCCAATGAAAATCCACCCCTGTCACACTTAAAAAAAAACTGAAATACAACTTGAAAGATCGGAAACAGGAACCAGATCGAGGTCTTCAGAAAAGAAATCTAACAACTGGTTACTGTGTATGCAAATTCCCCAAGGACTGTAAACATATGGGCAAGATAATAAAAACAAAAATACATCTGTAAATTTAATAATCTTCATAAAAAAGTGAGAAAGTGCTAGAACACATTATATTGAAAAGAAAGAGACAAGGAGACACTTGGCATTGTTACGAAGTATAATAAATTCTGAGAAATAGTCCGTCAAGTTGATTTGAGAAATTGTGCCAATGGCACAAATGACAGAAAATGAAAAAAGGATCCGCTCAATCCTAGCCTGTCAACACATACTGTGCTTGGTATAAACAATTATTACAATAAAATCCAACAATTTACATCACTCTTTAACTTATCTGTACAACTGTGAATGACTGGGTAACAAAACCACTTGAAAATGTGGCAAGGTGTCACATGACAGTGAGTATAAATTTTATCAGTATACAATATTTACACTGATAACATTAATGGAGTTTCACTTTTCCGGGTGATGGATTAGGATCAAATTCAATTGACATGATTATGTATAGCATGGTAGTAAAGGGTAATTAATATGTCAATTAGATAACAGTAGCAGTAATAATAATAATAGTTCTTTGGCATATAAAACGTTCATTTCACTAAACCAGCTGCTTGTACCAAAATAACGCTGACAAATTGATCTGGCCATGTCTCACACCTTTACAATGCTCAAAATATAAAACTGTATGTACAGTGTCATCTACTTTAATACTGATGATTTGTTAACTGCTGTCTACAGAGGATCAAGTTTGAACTATGCCCATGGTGTAGATAAAGTAACAGATGCTTGGAAAAATTGGTTTTATCAAACGATATCATATGGTATATAGCCATTCATTTAATCCAGCAAGATAGGTAATGTATACATAAGATTGTGGCATGTGTCACATAACTACTGTCGTTATAAAAATGCAGGACTGTGTTCCCTTCATATTGTCAATGACTTACATGTAGCTGTCAATAATATCACACCATTAAGTGTTGCCATAGAAACAAAAGACACTACTGTCACGCTACAAAATATTTTGTAGTGCCATCAACAATATAAAAGTAGTTAGGTCTGCCCACAAAGTGCCTGATATTTTTGACCAGTTTTACACAAATCTGGAGCTTCTCACTAGACTTCCATAGAAGTCCCCAATATCAAAAGTGATGAATATGCATCAGTGGAAGTCACGATGATATATGCAGACAGGCATGATAAAGCCAATAGGCACTGTTTGCTACTGATGTGAACACACCTAAAAACAGCAACAAGGCCAGCTTGCGAAATCTTGTCATTCTGTGTCATTTAGCGAACATACGGTGTTCAGAGACAAAGTATCATGATAATGTCAAAGCAGAGCACTGAATTCTCTCACCAGAAATATTACAGTTTCAAGAAAGCAAATTTGCTTTGCTATATTTATACCAAACACGCAATTTTGTTTGTACTGTTTGTCAAAAAAAAAAAATGATAAAACTTCCCCCAAAACAGAACTTAAATAAAATTCAGACGAAAATTATGTGGCCTTAACCCCAGATAAAAAAATAAATTCATACCTAGTTTTGTTGGAAAAACTGAAGGTGAAAAGAGGGGTTAAGACAGAAAGGAACAGAAGGGAGACTAACAGAGAATATTCCTTGGGATGGCAATGAAATGCAATGATCAAGACGGGTTCTTCACAGAAGAGAGAAAATGGAAAGTAAACATACAATTTTCATTGCAAAAAACCTTTGTCAAGTGACCAATTTTGACATTGCTGCACAGAGGATATAATGACAGACGGATATTACAAAAATAAATGTCATATGTGAACTGGACTGCAGCAGCTCCAGAACAGATACACAGACGGTACAGTAATGACACTACTAGTTCTCTGAATGAATGATGAACCTATCCAAGGATGACATTACAGAGAAATAAAACAATCTTTCAGTGACAATGGAATATAGTTCTTACAACGATGGAAGAAAATCAGACATTACTGAGAGTCAAACAACAAAACACAAGAATTTGTGAGATTTGAGATGATCATGGTTTCAACTGATATGTGGCTCTGTGTAGTCTCTCAGAAGTTCAATGATGCTTCGAAGGAAATTTTGCTGCCATCGTCATGGTACTTGATAATGAGGCAGCAAGTCCTCTGAAATGTCACAACACTTCTGTCAGACTACACAGTCACATCTCACAACACAGCAATCTTCAGTACAACATTAGTGGCAGGAATTAAGTCTGAGATCATCCATCAAGGCCTGGTCTTGACATGTCAAGATAAATATTTAAGCATATTCATCACTGTAAATTTCATAGTTTGGAAATATGTAGTCTGTAACAACATTTTGAGTTTCTAAGAGGTGATAAAAAACACTGTCTTACACAGGAAGGGACAACAGGTACACAAATCACACCATAATATAGCTGTCATTCCTGCATGCCTATGTACTCATCAGTTTCTCAGATCTTGAATTTTATGTGGTGATCTCAGAGCAGTTGTTCAAACTGTAATACAAAATCCATATACTGAGTTTCTTTTTATCCGCAACAAATTCTGAAGCTCATTAGAAGAACAAGATACTTAATTTGAGGCATGGAAGGATTCATACACCAGCTTCACCCTTTCAAGATGGCTGTCTACACTTACATTGTACTACAGATGCTGTTCACGGCGGGGTGTCATACTGGTAAAATTTCTGTTGCAATCCATCCGGCTGACTATTGATACACATCAACATTTTTTTATGTACTTCTGCACTGAGTCGCATATATCTATATTAATGTACACTACATATTCCATATGTAAAGCTTATAATGTCATACCAATACATCGTGATTGTCTATCTTGCAGGCTGGGCACTATACCAGCATGTCATTTGTGTTTATACATCCTAAATAAAAGTATAATTACACAATCTTACAATTTTCAATTTCATATTGTTTTTAACCCTTAATAATATTAAAAATATACAAATATGAAACAATTTATTTGATACAAAACTGATATTTTTTTACCATGACCAGCAGACACCCTAACACAGTCTTCTGCCCATCCTGAATGGGTTTAATTCAACAGTGTTGCAGTAAACCAACTGTTATTAAGTACAAGAGAAATCATTTCCTGTCCAAAGGAAATGAGAGCATGGATAACATAATGGTGAAATGTCGGAAAGATCAGCGCATAAACATGAACTCAACGTGACACCCACACTGCTTTGTATCTTGAGCATTGTTTACATTGAACTGCTACAGGAAGTCATCTGATGGGAGTATAACCTAGTTCAATGATACACCCTATGCTCACCTCATATTCTCTCAACATAATTGCCAGGGAAGGTACCAAAGTAGCCTGTTCTTTGACTTGACCCCACATACCAACCATCGTCACACTTCTCCATCACGTACACAGTATCTCCTTCACATAACTCCAGTTCATCCTCATTCTGTGGCCGGTAATTGTACAAAGCACGATACCTGTTATCACATGCAACAAAGAACAATGCTTTATTAACAGCATGATCCAAGTTCAACAAAGACTATATATCACATCAAGCTGTATCTAAAATCGATGCTAATCGAAACTCACAACTAAAGAGTATCAAGAATCAAGAAACAAATATAATATTGGAAAATCTCATTATATTTACAAAAATTAAAACTACTTATGTCACCAAAATCCTTGGAATTGATTCACTTATGCTCATGGCATATTTCAGCATTCAGATTTCTGACATTATCAAGGGGGTTTAAACAATAGAGCCAACTCCATACAAACCTGTCTCTTTCCATCCTATGCAGAACATTATAACATAAACTCTTACAATGAATTAACTTAATATTAAAATTCAAGAAGATACTAGCATGGTACAGCATGAGTAAATCATCATCTCACTTACACGTCATGACGGTTTACAAAAAATTCCCTGACTCTAGTATTTTTGAACTTATTTAGCTCTGAAGAGATTTTTTACTGTACTTATGTAAGTAAACTATCACACTTTGCTATAAGCTTCACAGTTTTATGATATAGACTCCAACACAGAAAACTTACGGAACAGGTTCATTGTGTGTGTCAATGTGCAGCGTTTGGTTGACAGGTGCCAGTGGCTGCTTCACAGTCTGGCTTTGACGGGGCTGTGAAATCAAAATGAAGGTCATTAGGCCAAAATTCGCATATTACCACTACCATTAAAGCGCACATGTAATTCTTTACAGTGGTATTAAATACCTGTCAAGCATCATATGAAAGTTTAATATTGAATTCTACAGGCTGGGCCACGAAAAAGTAGCTCACCTTCTGTTTTGCACGTGTCCTTGTGATATTCTCTCTGGCGTTAGTATGTATACTGTGTAGAGTGTTTGAACAGTTAGTCAACAGTCGTGCTGTCACATTGTTGAGGTATACCCGTTGTAACATAGTGATATTGATGGCTGCAACTGCGTGGCAATGTCCTACAGTTCCTGTATCATGTCCAGATATGATTCATGTACTGTACTTTTCAAGTGTCCCCAGAAAAAAATTTTCCCCCCCCCCCCCCCCCGCTGGGGGTGGGGGTGGGAATCAGCCACGCAGTTGCAGCCAACAAAATCAATATGTTACATCGGATATACCTCAAAATTATTAGACATGCACAGCTGTGCATTGAAGCAGGAGGCATCAACTTTGAACCTCTTCTACGATGGTATATCCTTTCAGTATTTGGCTACTGTATTAATTTCTGTATTTATGCAATGCTACAGACCCGGGTTACTTTTTCGTTACCCACCCTGTATCTGGAAGAACCCATTTTCAAGACCTATAAGCAGATGATATATAAGCTCTGCAGTGATGTTCACGCTTATTACCAGAAATTTAGTTGACTGGACTAAGCAATATTCATGCAAAGAAAAACCAACTTGATGCACAATTTATCTGCAATATATTTCGTCAGACCTCTACATGTTTCGGGCATGTAGATGACTGTCTGCTGTCCTGCAAGGACAGCAGACAGTCATCTAAACAGAACAATAAGTACCAATTGTTGTTTGCATACAGTGTGCCTCCTGATGACGGGCTGTAGTTACACCCGACCTGTAGAGGTCTGAAGAAATATACTTAAGATAAATTGTGCATCGAGTTGGTTTTTCTTTACACGAATATATCAAGTTGCATGGTCAACAAGACATAAAATTTGGACTAAGCAACTAGAAAAATGCTTCTGTTCATTAAAATACCATATATGAGCAACTGAGGAAAGGATTTTAAATCTGAAAAAGTGTAATACCAAATTTTTGTGTTATGTTTTGAACATTAACTGTCCAGGACAAAACCAGGAATGTGAAAACAGATATAGTAGAATATATCGAGTTGCATGGTCAACAAGACATAAAATTTGGACTAAGCAACTAGAAAAATGCTTCTGTTCAATAAATACCAAATATGAGCAACTGAGGAAAGGATTTTTAATCCGTAAAAGTGTGAGACCAAATTTTTGTGTCATGTCTTGAATATTAACTGCCCAGGACAAAACTAGGAATGTGAAGACAGATAAAGTAGAATGTACCAGTGTTGCATAAGGGTTGCTGGATGTGTAAGAAGAAGTCATCTTATTCTGACTGTAGTAAGATGAGGGCTGGTAGCTGTGATGTCCCATTGACTGCCTAATCCCACTCCCATTCACAAGAACTGTGTGTGATGCAGGCAATGCGATTGGCTTTGACGGTGGAGCTACAGATGTCACTGCAATTGCAAAAAAAAAAAAAAAACAAGTTTTACAGCAGTTCTATTCCAACATTTCCTATCAAATAAAAAATCACTGGCTGCTTAACCATCAGCAATTTTGATAATAATGCTATTCTCAACTCAGTGCTGCACAAAACTTTACGGTAACAAATGTTGGGGGTTACTCATACATGCAAGATGTCATCAAATGTATAAAACCACCTAAAGAGTATGACACAAGTTCATAGCAGTTTGTGAACTTCATGCCCTCCAAGTGCTAAAAACAGAGAAATTATTCAAACAACTTTTCTAATATTATTGTTCACAGCTATAAAAATCAGTACAAACAAAAAATGAAAATCTAACACGTGGCACTTAGAACCACGAGTGATTGACAAATGTTAATCTCTTTCTGGACATTAGTTATGCTGATAAAGATGACCATGAATTATTTTTCACTGCTTCCAGTTAATCACCTGGCTTTTCACCTGGTTCTGAAAGGACTTCCACATACGACACAGGAAATATTCCTTTCCTGTTTCCAATGCGACCCTCAAACCAGTTGTCATCCACACGTCTTGTCAGCACCACCAGTTCCCCTGCACACACAAGTGGTCATAAAACCCTAAAATCAACTACATAAAACAAAACATTTAATTCTATTTGGAACTTCTTTAAGAATTTTTAAACTGTGTACCATGTTTTGTATATAACCCACCCCTTCCAAGTCACAACCCCGTCTATCTCAATTTGTTTACATCTCTGTGAAGAGTTTGTGTGTGTGTAATTCAAACATGCTGAAATTAAAAGTTGAGGAACCCTTTTGGGCCTCACTTCACATGTTCTCTCCTTCCAAACTGTACCTTGCAGGTTACATTTGAATACAGGAAATAAACGACAGCTCTTCACCTGACATATCAAGCACTGTAGTCAGAGTTAAAGCAACACATTCCTTAGAAAAAATTAATTGGCCAAAATACATTGCATGAGCTTGCTTCAAGTTAGCCATTTTGTGACTTCTTGAGACAAAAAAAAATCCCTTAACACATACTGAGCACTAAAAATTTTGCTTCTGCTTAATCTGAACACTCTAACCTACAAAACTGTATTTTATTTTAAAAACAATGGTGCACTCTGGTGGAAGTAACAGAACTGGAGAAACAACACTCCTTTCACACTGTGAATGCACCAGCATATCTGCAGCAACATATTACTGTCACTGAGCCTCACCTTTGACCAGGGAGAGTTCAAGATGCGTTTGCGCAAAGAAATTGAACTTAGCACGGGCCTGGCCTTCACTGGGTCGTTTGGGTATCGTTCGAATTCCATCATACGGGATTATCTGCAGAAACACAATAATGATATATTGATGATATGAACAAGAAGAAGACAAATGGAGTATTACTTGCATGTAATTTGATACAGTATGAACAGGGAAAACACGACAAAAAGTACACAAACATTTTGTGGGAAATGTAGCAGACAACAGGAACTCTGAAGGCCATTCAGGGCACTGGAGGATATTTATTTAAACCTCTGAAACGTTGTGTTCTTAACAAGCCCAGATAACAAAGTCAGGTTAATTATAAAATACCATAATAAGAATTGCAGAGACAATAAGGTTAAACAGATTATGTTGGTTTAGGCAGCTACAGAGAATTGAAGAAAACAGAATTCCCAAAAGGGAATTTGGGAACAACAAGACTGAGTTGGAGACCAAGAAATAGATGGCAAGATGAGGTGAGAGAGGATGGAAGAATAGTTGGTGGAGAAGAGTGGCAGAAAAAATTACATAACAGAGAGGAATAGGAAGAAGCTCCTGAGAACGGCAAGGAATTGTTGCATTCTGCACATGCCAATGGAATGAATGAATCATCAGAATTATTCAAAGTAAAATTTAACACAGACGCAGTATTCAACAAACCAGCATTATAGGGGAAAAATTAAAGAGTTCAGTAAATGAAAACAAATTCTGTTAGACTACTACTCACTGAAGGTGGAAGCATCATGATCCTCAATTACTAGTCAACATGGTATCATATCCCAGCAGACTTAAATCTCTAAAAACTATAATTCTACAAATCTTACATTTCTGCCTGTAAATAATAAAATTAATTTATGTTAAAACCACTGAGATAAAATTATTTAAACCTGCCTTAAAAAGGTTGCTTAACTTATATTCATTTTATTCAGTGGAAAAGTATTTAGAGTACAGGTTTAATTAGGAATCATGGTTTCTGTATAGTGATCAATGAAATTGTATTTATAACTCATCTCTAATAATTTTAATTTGTATAGTATATAAGTGTTGTACACTTGAAATACATTTTAATACAAACTACTGTTTAGCGACAACAAGAATGATAATTAACATGCATGATAAGAAGCTGTTTTGTATTAGATATATTTATAACAATATGACAATTTCTATATCCTTAAGGTTTTTGTAACCTAATTTGGATCTATGGGTCAGGAAATGCTTGCTATCATTCGGTGCAGAATCTTTTGTCTTCCAGGTTGCTATCCAAGAAATTAAAGATTAAGATATATAGAACTATAATCTTGCCTGTTGTTTTGTATGGGTGTGAA
>Ga0131853_10020660_pt1 | contig 11954 bp, 6 predicted proteins | sample TergutLab28metaG_FD_92764 | JGI IMG/M metagenome (GOLD analysis project Ga0131853, IMG submission 92764) | Labiotermes labralis P1 segment gut microbial communities from Petit-Saut dam, French Guiana - Lab288 P1 (version 2) (version 2) | ecosystem: Host-associated > Arthropoda: Insects >...
GTATGTTGCAGTGTACCGCTGGTAATGCAGTTATGTGCAATACCAAGTGTTTATGTTGCAGTGTACCGCTGGTAATGCAGTTATGTGCAATACCAAGTGTTTATGTTGCAGTGTACCGCTGGTAATGCTGTTATGTGCAAAATATGTTGTGCAGAGATAATTACAATAATATTAACATTGCACTTGGATGGTTGTAAATACCTGAACTAAAGGAACGCGGAAGTTACACCAGCAAACTTGTGCACAGAAATAGTTCATAAACATGTCTACACAATACAGCCTACAAGAAACAGATCTGACATTCAGGTGACCTTGCATCGTGATAAATTCCTATAATATAACGAAACAAGGTGCACTAATTTCTCAAATTTATTTTTGGAATAAAACTCTACATGTTTGGGACAGTTCCTCTGTCCACCATCAGGAGTTTTCCTCTGTACACACAGCAATACATACAGGTTTGCTGACAGCTTGCGAGCAGGATCAGGACGGAACCAGTTCCATTCTGATCCTGCTCGCAAGCTGTATGACATATATCATTGCTATGTTTACAGTGAAAAACTCCTGATGATGGACAGAGGAACTGTCCGGGACATGTAGATTTTTATTCCAAAAATAAATTTGAGAATTCTGTACATCTAGTTCGTTTTATTATAAGAAGAAACAGGTGTTTGTATATCACCAACTGGAAGCATGGCGACAAGCCGAAATCCTATATTATACACAAAAAAACTGTGTAGATTGATTTTGTATTTTAATAACACCGTCCTAATGTAAATAAAATAGAACGTCTCATAGCAAGACTGCAGTATCTGAAACAGAAGCAGGTAATATTGTCGTCCACTCCACCATTATATTTTGTCGTTTTACTGTCACAAAATAGCCATTACCACCCATCTGTTATACTGTAATGTACGGGGACAGGAATCGAACAAAGAACCTTAAAATAAATCGTAATTAAACAGAATATGCACTCTGTCATCTGAAATATACTGGCTATGAATATCAGAAAATATTTTCCATTTCCGCATCAGGAAATTTTGATAGCGCCGGAACATGAAGGCAAGAATGTTCGAGTCAATAATAAAACAGTCACAGATATATCACAATTTGAAATTGATTGGTTTTGCTGAGAGGTATTATGGAGAACTTTCACAATATTGTGCAGTGACAAGATTCTTGACAAAGACAGCAATTGGCCGCAGGGGGTGGCGCTTATCCGCAACAAAATTAGTTTCTCTTTATTACACATTGGGGAGGGACAGCCCCTTTGTGGACAAGCGCCAATGGAAGAAATATTAAAATTATAACTTCACATAACACCATTAAGCTTTGCTGTATATCCTAAAATATATGCACAATATATGAAGCAAGATAATGGCAGATAATTTCCATGTATAAAAATTATATTGATATATTGCATTAAGAGAAAATTAGAATAGCTTCTTTTGTCTTTCTGTCTATATTAAAAACCTTAAGATCTAAATAAAAAAGATTTATTTTTCTATCCTCTTTTTTAATTGGTGTTTACTTCGGCTTCTTACATTAATGAAACGAAAAATATTGAGTGCCTTGAAAATGAGGTACTGACGGGAAAATTTCGACCTAAGACGGTGAAAATAGAAGGAATCTGGAGATATCTAAACAGTGCGGAACTCTACAATTTGTACTCTGAGATAAGCATCTTGAGAAAGATCAAATCACGGAGAACCATACAGGCGAGACAGCAGAAAGGTTACATCCTGAAAACACAAAAATGTCACTCTGCAGTACACACACTGCAGAACGACTACTAAACCTACAACCAGCTGTGCCAAGTGCAATGGCCTGACTGTACGATGACAATTTTCAGTGTAAAATCCAGTCGGACGAACTGTTGGTAACGTTAGACATTTTAACACAAAAGGTATTACGATAGAAAACCCGGGAAACATGAAAACGGAAGGCGTACATTTTTTCCAAACGTTTTTACATATTTACCAATTTACACGACGTCATATTCTAAAAGTAATTTATTTGGAGACGTATCTAAGTTTCGCATACTTAACTCCAAACTGGTCAGGCCTACATAAAACCGTACTCAGTCGTATAAGACACTGAAAATGTAAAAATATAAATACATAAATCAGAACTCATCGGATACAATTCACTAATACGTGTATGAACACGACAGGATTATTACCTTTCCTTAATTATTCGTCTTTATTACCTTTCCTTAATTATTTGTCCTAGTACAAAGATTAGCTCGCAAAAGTAAAACCACACGTCCTGATTTTCAGTGTGTAATTATTGATCTATTTCCAGGACAATATTCAATAAAACTATGTCGTACTGACTAGAGTTTCAGAATTTTACAAAAACAGTGCTTCAGTAATACAAAATGTCAACAATATCATAGATAGCGCCACCTTATCTGTACCTTAAAATTTCTATGATTTAAAACAAGAAATTCTAAAATTTACACACTGCTTGTCAGTTTAAAATTATGTTGCCGGAAAATAGGAGCTTTTAGAGGAAGGGGGATGTTTTAAAGACGCCGTCAAATTGCGAGGATTTTATGGAGTCGGTCTTAGATAAATGAATGGGAATGGAGCCATGGAGCGTTGGTAGCGTGATGGTAGGAGAAGACAACAAGAGTTCAGAAGAAAAGCTCCAGGGATGCTACTTCGACCACCAAAATACAACACGGACTGGACTGAAATTTAACCTACGATTCCGTGGTAAAAGGCCACAATCTAACTGCATATATATGCTAATTAACCTTTTGGCGCCGGAATTTTTTTTTTAATTTTAGCACACCCTGTATATGAAATGTGAATAATACAGGAACCAAATACGTTAGAATTATGAAACAAACTGCATTTTGAAGAGAAATAAACGGAGATTATATACCGTGTTCAAAATATTCAGTACATATATTTGTTGAATAAATATATAAAATGCAACTTTAGAGGTTAGCGGTGCGGTACGACCACTATAGTTGACATTAGGCGTCAAAAGGTTAAAATCAGGCAAATTAAAAAACTTAAACATAATGCAACAAAATAAAGACAAGAACAATAACCAAAACAACGGAAATTCTCGATGTAGTTTTAGTATTCGTGTTGGGCAACCCCGAAATTTCCGGACGAAATATCCACCAACAAATGAAATTAATAAAATATAATTCAAAACATTTATTAAAATTCCCACGTGTTTCGGGACCGGATTGGGGTGCCACTCTCAGGGAGTTAAAGAACAATTTATTACAAGTCCAACACTTTTGTCGAAGTCTAACACTGTCCGCAATAAACCGTTTGTAGTGCAATGTTCTGAATTATACAAGAACAAATTGATAAGCATAAAAATTACAATATCATAATATTAAAATTTTATAATAGTGCGCAGTTCCAGTTACAAGTTCGTGATTTTTTATTCTGTATGCAGCATGCATGAAAACAACTAACTCGATCTTACGTGATGCGAAGAGATCACGTCAGGACGAAGCGTATGAAACGTGTTGTGTCGTGTCGTGTCGGTCGGTGTAGTGTACCTTATAATATGAATATTCTAAACTTTTCAGTGTGAGAGGAGACAAACTTGTTTAAATTAGTTTCCTTTGTTCTGTAACTCCTTGAGAATTGCACACTCTTGCCGAAACATGTAGGCGTTTAACAATCGTTACGTGTATTTCATTAAATGCAGTAGTTTGTGGATGTGCTGGTTTGAAGAATATGCGCCGTATCGATAATGATACGATATCGGAAAATTTCGCGTTCAAGGTTTGGACCGGAGACCAGCAACATTATCTGAGAGGTTTATCGGTTACATCGTACCCTCAAATTATGACATAATTGCTTCGTCCCACGATTTCCCAACTAATTATTCACTTGCAACTATATAGGTAGGATGGCTCCCTCAGTACAATGATTAACTATGATCTTGACAAATGAAGGTTTGTTCCCCGATTCCTGGCTTGGAAAAGAGACCGTCTCTAGATTCCAAACAAGAGACCGTCTCTAGATTCTAAACAAGAGACCGTCTCTAGCCTCCAAACAAGAGACCGTCTCCATTCTCCAAACAAGAGACCATCTTTAGTCTCCAAACAAGAGACCATCTCTAGTCTCCAAACAAGAGACAATCTCCAGTCTCCAAACAAGAGACCATCTCCAATCTCCAAACAAGAGACCATCTTTAGTCTCCAAAAAAGAGACCATCTCTAGTCTCCAAACAAGAGACAATCTCCAGTCTCCAAACAAGAGACCATCTCCAGTCTCCAAACAAGCCAGACCACATCGGATTCCCATCCAGTTTCTTATTCGGTCAGTACCGGGGGTTCTGTACTAGGGGTTAAAGCGGCCGAAACGTGACTTGGCCACTCTTCATGGTCTATAGCAAAGTTAAGAACGAACGAGTCTATACCTTCACTCACAGACAAGAATTTATGGGGCGATGGGAAAGCTGCAATTCGAATAGTATTAATATCGGTTATTTTGGATTTGAAAAGACGTATCTTTGGCCATCACACAGGCATTTTGAAATTTACAGACCACATTTTAGGATCCTGCATCATAAATGATAAGCAACATAATTCTCTTGTACAAGTAGTTAAAATTGAAGTAGAATTCAGTACTAGACTAGCGTTACATTTCCCAGCAATTGTGTTAGGCTGATGCACGCACTCACTGCCTCGCAATGACATGGATACAAACCGGTATTTTTGCATCGCGAGAGCCCAATAGGCATTTCCAGTGGTAGTGCCATATCTCTGTACGCTATTGTAACCCCCCCCCCCCAACTCCTCACCCACCCACGGTGCAGCAGAAACGAGACGCCACCAAACAATCGTTTTGTGCATTCAATCCGACCAGAATAGCCCCACTCATGCACTGAAGGAGCCAAGAGTCGACATCAAAATTTACTCCACCCTTTATATTTGCGCAGTGCACTTCAAAAGGCTGACAACATTTTGCTGTTTTTCCATGTGATGGCATTATAGCTTTACTATCTAATGCATTCACCAGCTTCGTGATCAAGAGTGCTAGTTATGACGTTCATACGGCCAAAATCGGTGAATTTGAGCCAACGGATGGCAAAACGTATGTACGGTGGATGTGGCCTCCATTTGAAGAAACTAAATCTAAAACAACAACGTGAAAATACCACAGAAAACTTACCAATAACGAGCTTATTTCTTCCTATTGTAAAGGTTTTAGGATTATGGGAAATTTAAGGTGAAGAGTTTACTGTTGATCTATATTTCATGTATCAGGATTTGCGGTACATAAAACTGCTTCGTATGGTGAGATGTTGTTATGAATATGAATTAAACAGGAATACAAAATTGCCAAAACACGACAGAATTAATTTTAAGCAAGAAACGTATAAAATTTGTCCTCTTTAAATGCAATAAGCTAATAGATATTTCAAGGAAATTAATTCCAAATAACAAATTTATCGACACGTTAATTTAATAAGAAGTTGTTAAAAATTCAATCCCAATTCGTATAAAATGCAGTAAATATTGTGAAATTTATAAATATTCCGGAATTGTTTGTGACATTACACCATATTAGAAGTTACAGTTCTCACTATACTATGGGATTTACCACGTTGTTATTATATTAGACATTTTTCTATTAGCCAAAAGGTCTCGAATTTAAACTTCTTCCCGGAGATAGTCTATTATGACGTTTGTCTTAGTTTTCTCGTGTCGCCACGCAAATGTCGGAGTACTATAACTATGTCTATAGCTTCCTTTAATAGAAAATTTTATAATTCCTTACTGACTCATAATGATGTCTTTCGATAGGGTTCAGTATCTGTGCAACTAATACTTACTTCATGGTGCACAGTTCTTCTCTTGAGAAGCTAACTTGTTTGCAGCAGTCAATAAATCCCCGAATTTCACGGAAACCGAAAGTTCATTACCGCACTCACAAGCGTCCGTTTCCTTTCTCTATCCTGGGCCAGTCCAATCCAGTCCATATACCCACATCCCACCTCCTGGAAATCCATCCTATTATTATCCATCCATCTACGCCTAGGTCTCCCCAGTGGTCTCTTTCCCTCCGGTTTCCCCACCAAGACCCTACACAACCCCTTCTAATAGCGTCTTTAATTAAAACAAATTGTAAATAAATAAATAAATGAACTACATTTCATGTAATAATGTAACCAACAACGTACAAATATTTTAGATCAAGAACTCATTATTATTCAAATTCTGCTACGTGTTTCGGCACACTGTCATATTCACGGATACCATTACATTTACATATTACAGGAATATCATTACCATTATATTTACATATTACAGGAATGTCTTTAAGATGTTTACATTATTTTAGTAATATAAAAGGAATAAAGATAATTTACCTAAACTAATTAAAAACATTACAACAGTTGTTAGTGAGTTTTCTTATCGAAAGTAAAATTAATGCTAAAAATCTGTACAAATACGTTTCACTAACCACAAATTGCAAAACAAATTTCTCTTAACCATATAAATAGGCGACTAGTCCAACATTTTTTTTCTCAGTTTTTAACCAACTCGATGCACAAAATTTGTTTCACAATAAGTTTTATTTCATGTCTCTACATGTTTCGAGCACATGTGCTCATCATCAGGAAGTCAAAACTGCATTACACAGCCTCTGGTATCATCACGAATATAGGTGCGATGATACCAGAGGCTGTGTAATGAAATGATGATGAGCACATGTGCTCGAAACATGTAGAGGCATGAAATAAAACTTATTGTGAAACAAATTTTGTGCATCAATTTGGTGAAATACTGAGATAAATAAACTGATAGAGATGATTTGGCTTGTGTGGTCGCATTATTAGATAAAATCGAAGTACGTGGTGTAAAGATGTCACAAAACCTACAACATGTTTCAGTCCTGTTGCAAAGTTATAATTGGGTATAAAGTAAAACACAGAGATTTGTTTTGCGTTTTCTGCGAAGAAGGAATAGGTCCAAACTATACGCACGCGGAAAAAACACGCATTTATGAAACACAGTAGAATGCCGCTACTGATTCAATGACATCATCAGTATTATCATTACCTACATCTAGCAGTTAGGGAGTTACGTCGCACTTAGAGACCCTTCCGCTAATTCTGTTTGCAGATCGTCCTCGGCTTCCTTGTCCAACTGACTGCAAGTCTCTACAGTTTCAGATATTTTTCTTTTGCATTCTGTTGACATGCTTCCTACAACAACCAGTTTTGCGTTTATATATTATGTCTACTGTTCTTTCTTAATCAATTATTTTTCCACTTCATAAAAGTTATGTCGGCGCCTGTAACTCCGTTTCGCTTGGTTGCTTTTCACCTTCAGCTTATCAAAGCGTCGATAAAGCCAAAGTATTATAGAAATGCAGTCCGGTTTCCTTCTGGACTCTTGACCCTAATAAAGACAAGGAGCCGTTGAACGTAACAAGTATTTTGTAGTGAGTTTCACTGTTTATCAGAAATTGGTAACCATCGTTGTCACCTGGTACCCAAATGCAATACTAACGTGAGGAAATTTATTTATCCTGCTAAAAGAATGGCTGGACGTTGCTTCATGTCTGTTTAAAGAGATTAGCGATTTCATTAGTCATTATTGAGGGAGTTAAAGTAAAATTTAGTGGATAATTTTAAAGCATTTGCTTAGTAATTGAACGAATCAATCCAGGCATAACTTTTCATTGCAGTGCAGAAACAAACGTGTCTGTTTCGAACACGAAACTTCATTGTAGATTGTGTAGGGGTTAGTGTAAATAATTGGAAAAATTATCCGGTTTGTTACTTATCCAATATTCTCTATTTGTTTTCAGGTTTGAAGAAATGAAGAGGAGTGCAACATTATATAGTTAATGCACTTAGAATGAAATTGAACTTATAAACAAAGGAGAAAAAAGATGACAAATATAAATAAAATCGAATAAGAGTGGATTATTCTATCTTGTTTAACACGCAGATTATACCGGCACATTCAGTGCAGAAGATATTTTGCTTATGACTGAAATAAGTGTCAGTAAAGTGTCATGAAAAATAGTGACACTAACGAATTTAAGTCCCATAATAATGTCAAAGTGTTTATCTTTCGAAGACTTCGCAAAATCATTCTTCAACTTCCAATCAATACTTCAATCCCACACCAGAATTCTAGTCAAAAAAAGAAAATATATGCCCATATTTCTGTTGGGCTTTGGTTTATGAAACCTTACAGCATACAGTAGTTGATACAAGTCCGTCAAATGTTGCCGCAGAACTGCCCGGTGTCCTTCATTTTGTAGAAATGTATGGTTAAATTTGAGAAAAAAAAATCCATGCCAATAAACTTTCACGCAAAGAAAGAAATTACATTATTTTTTAGGGTTATATATATATATTTCTTCACTAGAAACAAGCTGACAAATCTAGATTCTTTTACTTTGTGTACTTCCCCCATCGTCAGTGTCCAAATTTAACACATCAGGTTTAGGGAGCAGGATCGGTTCACATCTTCGGCTCGCTTCTTGCAAAAATAAACATTAATACATAATAACCATTCGCACCGTCATTAATTAGATTTTGGCGATTTCCCTCTCTGACAGACAATAAATCGTCAAGTGACCTGGTTTAATATCAAATAGCAAGTAATTCAAAGAAAGAATTAAAAGTCTTTCCATGCAATATACATAATCCTCATAGCCTAGAAACAGATTTATGTGCTGTCATCTTATACTGAACAGGTTTTTCTAGAATATGAAAAGGAAACACACCAGCATGTGTTCAATCAAAACATATCAACTGGGAACAAACATAATTAATTTAGAGTAAACTTAGAGTTAAAAGACTTCTAGGAGATATCATAAACCAATAACTGTGCAACAAAAGGAACAACAAATAAAGCACGAAGACAAGAATTGAAACAATTACATTACAAGAAAATTACTCTAAAATTGGCCATCAACAAAATTAACAAGAGGCAACATAAGCATAACGTCAGTTTGACGCGTGTTGCTGTGGGAAAGGAAGAAGTATTTCATATTCTCAGGGTGTGTTTGTAGCTTTAGTTATCCATCATGTAACGCGCACGCGCAGCTTTATATTTTCATCTGTTGTCTGTCCGTCACTGCCATATCATTTCACATTATCTCATAAATGGCACGATTTTCGGAGAAAAGTTATTGATAAAATATATTTTGATTTTCTTTACAGCTTCTGCTTGAAAAAAAAATTCTTCTTTTAAGAAAAATTGAACAAGATATCAAAATAAATGTTCACTGGTCTTCACGTAAGGCACTGTTTATTCTTGTCAAATTTGAATGTAACATTCAGACAGACGGACGGACGGACAGACGGACAAAGAGGCATTATGAATTTTTTTTTTGGAATTTTGTTAAAGCGATTAATAATTTTTTATGTATTGACTGAGGATTATCTGCTGGACTTCGATACAAATAACAACGGCATTTAGCCAGTACACACCTCCTCTGTGCATTGTAACTATACAGCTATGTGACATGTTGCGTCTAGTAGTTTCAACACAATGTCAACAATTATTTTTCTCTAAAGTTAGTTTATAAACACTTTGCAAAGGCACCGACCGAGTGAACACGTTTAAAAAATGGCACGGCGCTACCGAAACTCCTAGTCGTGCCAAATCTTGTTTTACATAAGAATTTACTGAGACAATTCAACAATGTGATGGTCCTGCCAATCGAAGAGATTTAGGGTTAAGTTAATGTCCAATAATGCAGTACGTGAGTTACACTAGTAATTTTACTTCAATATTTTGCAAACTAACTGAATATATACAGCTATAAAACATGTATTTTAAGGTGTACATTATCTAAATTGGTAAGAATGAACTATATTGGAGTGTATATTCTTGTTTAACACAAATATATGATGGTAGAGATATGTATAGAATTTATCACATAAAGAACAACTACATGTTTCGGCACTTTTCATTGGCCATTTTCAGGTTCAGAAATAAAAAAATTTGCTAACAAGCCATACTCGATTTATGTGGATTGTATACAGTGGGGAGGTAAGAGGTGAGGTGGGCACGAGGTGCCGAAACATGTAGTTGTTCTTTATGTAACAAATTCTATACTCGTGCCCACCTCACCTCTTACCTCCCCACTGTATACAACCCACATCAGTCGAGTATGGCTACTTACCTAGTTTTTTCATTTCTCAACCTGATGATGGCCAATGTCAAATGCTGAAACGTGTAGTTGTTCTTTATATAATAAATTATACACTCGTGCCCACCTCACCTCTTACCTCCCCACTGTATACAACCCACATAAGTCGAGTATGGCTGCTTACCAAGTTTCTTCATTTCTCAACCTGAAGATGGCCAATGAAAAGTGCCGAAAAAATGTAGTTGTTCTTTATGTAATAAATGCTATACATATCTCTACCATCATATAGTTGTGTTAGACAAGTATATACACTCCAATATAGTTCATAATAAACACAACGTTGATGACAAACCTTATGATGGTAAGAATGAATTCCAAACATAAAATCTCTGTGTTTCCCTAAGTGTTTAACGACACTAACAAACACAGAACGTACATCAGCAGTCACAGTACTTCACGGCAGGCATGTAATTGCTGCATTTTCTCAAGCTGCATAAAATGTGGGTTTACCTTCGATCAAATTCATGCAAAAAATTTTCGAAGTTACAACTAGTAATAGATTTATATTTGCGCACCCAATTTATCATGATATAAATTCGGGGTCGGGATGATTCAGTCCATAATGTGACTGGCTACAGGATGACAACCAGTGATCGATTCCCGGAAGGGAAAGGTGTTAGCCTCTCCCTGCATCCAGACCTACAGACTACAGGCTGAAGCCAACCTGAAGTCCAATAAGTAAAGGGATATTTGCTATCGAGCTTCATACTGACAGAATACATACATTGGAACCGAAGTAACAGTTTTCACAGTCCCAGCATTACGTTCATTTTTGCACCCTTACAGCTTCAATTCTTACATTTATTCGATTTTATTTCTGGATACTAAATTTCACATGGGTCATTGTTCACAGCTAGGCATTAAGGGGGTATACATAGACGAATTTCGTGCACTTTTGTGTCATAATGTATACCAAATACTGTTTGACAGGAAATTAAATATGTAATATTACATGAAACTCTCTAAAAAAGAAAAATATAAAACTTGCGGGTTATTATTTTATGGCAAAAACAATAGTTACTTGTTTTAAAGTAACTCTTTAGCAACAAAAGCAGCTGAAATCCACTTATTTTTGTAGGGAAGGTTTGCGAAGTTTTCTATGAAACCCATTCGCCACGCGGCGTCGAACCGCCAGTAGTGCATTGGTCTCAGCAACAGACCGAGGAGAACTTTGCGGAGAAAATCCGCCAGCGTTTCTGTCAATGGAAGGCCCAGCTCAACGCCCAGTGAATATAAATTTAATGCGTTTTTCATTCCTTCGTCCACAACACTAACCCACAGGGGTTCAGTGAAAAACGTTCATTTGCCGACTGCACCAATATTACAGTTTCTCACTGTCACCGCTGTAAAGAGAACGGAATTAAGAAACATTTTTAAAAAACGAGAATATCCAGTGGAATTATCACAATCATCTGGTAAGACGTTCAGTAACTGTCACCACCAACTGATTTTCACTGTCGTTAACATAAAGGGAGACCGAGAGTGGACAAAATTCCAAGCCACCTACCGTTATAACTAATTTCTTTCTTTTTTTACATTCATTGTTCCGTGCATCATTATAATTGTTTCAAAATAATAACCAACACGATGACACTTATGGACTATCCTTTATTTCAGGGCTAGTCGTCATTCACTCTCTACATGTTTCGAGCTTTCGGTAAGCTCATCATCAGGAGTTCATTTTTCCCTATACAGTCAGCCTCTGGCATAGTGTGTAATCTTTTGCTGTAACCCTCCCGTAGGAGAAGGAGATGGTTACAGCAAAAGATTACACACTATGCCAGA
>Ga0131853_10020661_pt1 | contig 11954 bp, 10 predicted proteins | sample TergutLab28metaG_FD_92764 | JGI IMG/M metagenome (GOLD analysis project Ga0131853, IMG submission 92764) | Labiotermes labralis P1 segment gut microbial communities from Petit-Saut dam, French Guiana - Lab288 P1 (version 2) (version 2) | ecosystem: Host-associated > Arthropoda: Insects >...
AGCCATCAGATAGGCTTCGCGGAGGTTCATGGTGAACACGTTGCCAGTCTTGGAGATTTCTGTGATGAGGACCAGAGTGGTGAAGGGGAGCTCAACGGCAAAGAGCAGGTCTTCGAGATGCTGCGGGGGATAGAACTCCATCTCAACTTCGGCTGTGTGGGTCTGGCCGCCGTATGTTTCGGTGATGACGATGGTCACAAAGGCGGAGCCGTCAACGATAACGCTGGTTGCCACTACGTCTCTCAGGAAGTGATAGTCTTCATAGAGCTCGATTTGTGCGATGATGGGAGCTGCTGCTGTTGCATCAACTGCGCCTTCGGCGACCAGAACGTCAATCAGCCAGAAGGGCTCATTGGCCATGGGGGCGCCGAGGGTCAGGTAGGAGACCGCTACCATGTGGCCACGAGTGAAGGTGCCATCTTCGAGGAGGGGGTCCCAAATGAAGTTTTGCATTCCGAAATCGAGGGCATTGGCGAAGGTGAAGTCGCCGGCCGCATCGTCAAAGCCGAGGGCGCGGAGGGCAAAGGTCACATACATTTGAGCCGATGCTGCTGCGTTGGGGGAGAATGTGGTGGCCGTTGTGCCTGTGGTGAGGCCGTGCTCGTAAGCAAAGCCGATGTAGTTGCGGGCCCACATGTCTGCATCGGTGAAGGGGTGATCGTAGGAGCTGGCCTGTGCGGCTTCCTCTACGCCCAGGAGACGGATCAGCATGACAAGGGCTTCCGCTCTGGTGGGTGCGCGATCTAGCTCGAGGTTGCTCGGGGCTACGCCACGGAACAGGTCGAGGGACTGGAGATCGCGGGCAAAGCTGTCGAAGCGGCCCAGAGAGACGCTGGCTGGGTCAACGCTGCGGAACAGTTCAACGGTGGCGAGCTCTTCTGCAAAGTCTTCCAGATCAAAGGTCGCGGAGGCGGGCAGGGCCAGGGAAAGGACCATTACAAGTGCCAACAGAACGGTTAAAACTCTTTTCTTCATATTTTTTCTCCTTTTTGATTATTGCCCAAGTTTTGGGTCTTCCTTCCTTATATGAGTATACCAGGCGGATAAAATAAGTCAATGAAAAGTCGTCAAATTCCGATGAAAATTTTGCAAAGTGAGCGAATTTTATTTAAATTCTGGCCACGCCGGACTCTTTGGCCGCCTTTGCCACCGCCGCCGCGACAGTGGAACGCACCCTGGGGTCGAAGGCCTCTGGGAGGATATAATCTGCCTGAAGTTCTGTGTCGGAGACGAGGCCTGCGAGGGCATAGGCCGCGGCGATGTTCATTGCTTGATTGATGTCGCTGGCGCGGACATCTAGGGCGCCTCGGAAGATGGCAGGGAAGGCCAGGACATTGTTGATCTGGTTGGGGAAATCACTGCGTCCGGTGCCCACTACGGCGGCTCCGGCACAGTAGGCCAGGTCTGGCATGATTTCTGGGGTGGGGTTGGACATGGGGAAGAGGATGGGGTCAGGTGCCATGCTGCGGACCATGTCTTCCGTCACAAGGCCGGGAGCGGAGAGGCCGATGAACACGTCAGCCCCGACGATCACCTCAGCCAGGGTGCCTCTTTTTTTCTCCCGGTTGGTGATGGCGGCCATTTCGGCTTTACTGCTGGTGAGGCCTGGCTGGCCCTCATAGATGGCCCCTTGACTGTCGCACATGATGACTTTGGAGAGGCCTAGCGCCATGAGGAGCTTAATCACGGCGACTCCTGCAGCTCCTGCGCCGCTGACGACCACGCTTACATCTTCCATGCGTCTTTTGGTCAGTTTGAGGGCGTTTAGCATGGCCGCTAAGGTCACGACGGCGGTGCCGTGTTGGTCGTCATGGAAGATGGGGATATCGCAGCGAGCCTTGAGTTTTTCCTCGATCTCAAAACAGCGGGGGGCGGCGATATCTTCTAGGTTGATCCCGCCGAAGCTGCCGGAGAGGAGGACGAGGGTATTGACAATCTCGTCTACGTCTTTGCTGCGGAGGCAAAGGGGGATGGCGTCTACGCCGCCGAAGGCTTTGAAGAGGACACATTTGCCCTCCATGACAGGCATAGCCGCCTCAGGGCCGATATCACCGAGACCCAGGACGGCGGTCCCGTCGGTGACGACGGCGACTAAGTTGCCCCGGCCGGTGAGCTCATAGCTGAGATTGGGGTCTTTTTGAATCTCTAAACAGGGCTGGGCGACACCTGGGGTGTAGGCGAGGGACAGGTCTGTCTTGGACCCTACGGCCATCTTTGGCGTGATGTCCAACTTGCCTTTCCATTCGTAGTGCTTTTTCAGGGATTCTTTTGCGTAGTCCAACGCTGTGTTCCTCCTCACTTTATGATGCTATCAGGGTATCATATTCCGGGGGGAAAAGCAATTGTTGGGGGGACGTTAAGAAGCGGTTTGTACATGCTCGTAAACAGCACGTATACTTTGTGAAGCAAAAAGCAGAAAGACTGTCATTGTTAGGGGCGGTCTTTTTCTGTTGGAGTACGTTCCAATTTTTGCCTCAAGCATAAATGTTCGGCTTCCAGTTGCTTCCACTCGAAATCAGCGGCTTTGAAACGTTCTAAAGTCTGTATCATTTCTTGATCGTCATAAGGCACCCCGCGCTTGACAAGCTGCTTCAGTTTGCTTCGCTCACGTTCAACTACGGCACCAAGGGTAGCCAGCCGATACGCCTGGTAGCGTAAGAGTTATCTATCTGCTTTTTCCACAATGCGTCACCTCTTTCTGACCATTATGTCCCAAAGCGGGATATAAGTAAATGTCCCGTTTTGGGATGTGCGAAAATTGCCAGAAAGAGGTGACGCTGTTGAGATACGATATTTTTCAATACCCACGCTTGAGAGATTTGCGCAACGATAAGGGTTTATCTCAAAAAGCGATTGCCGATTATTTAAAAGTGAAGTCAAACACATATTCTCGCTATGAAACAGGAACGCACAACATTCCTGTTGATGTTCTAGTAAAGCTTGCGGCCTTCCACAATACCAGTGTTGACTATTTGCTGAGTTTGACAGATGACCCTATACCTTATCCGCGCAAGCGTATCAAATAAGCTGTGCATTGACGATATAAATCGCACAAGAAGCAACGGACACCTTTTCTGTGGTGTCCGTTGTCTATTTGCGTTTATGAGCCCTGCCCATTAGCCCAAGGCGTAGATATTCACCCTGCCACTGGTTGTGGAGAGCCGAAACTGGACCTCGGCACCGTGCATGAGGACAGGGAGCTCGCTTTCAAATCGGCCGGAGACGGAGGAGTGTTCCACGCTGATGGGACCCTCGTCTGGGACGGTGATGGCGATTGCGCCGGAGACGGTGCCGGCAGTGAGACTGCTAGGGAGGATTGTGCTGGTGATCTCGATTCTGCCGGAGACGCTGCCTGTGTCAATGGTGCCAAAGGCGCCGGAGAGGGTCTGGGTGCCGGAGGTGGTGCTGACATCTAGGGATTCGGCCCTTGCGTCCGTCAATTCAATCCTGCCGGATACGGTTCTCAGACGCATGGTGTCTGCGGTGGTGGCGGAGAGTTCCACTCTGCCGGAAGTGGTGCCCACGCGCAGGCTTGGGGCGGTTGTGTTGAAGAGCTCCACCGCGCCGGAGACGGTGTCTATGGTCAGGGTTGTGGCGCTGAGGTCGCGAATATCCACGGGCCCTGACACGGTGTTCACAGTGACTTCGCGGAAGGCTCCCATCAGGGTGTGGGGGACAAGGACCTCGAGGTTTTTTGGCGGCAGATTTTGCAGTCTGCGATTGCCGCTGAACTCGATGCGGAGGGTGCTACCCTGGGTGCTCACGACAAACTCCTCGCCGCTCCGGAGTTCCCGTTGGCTGAATTCTGTGACTTGGATTTCACTGCCATCGTGGGGCAGGATTGTTATGCTGCCTGCGACCCAGTCGATGTACATGGAGTCTGTGCCGGCTGTGGACAGGTTGTAAGACCCCCGCTCTTCAAATGGGCCGGAGAGGGAGACGATCCCGCCGCCTACGGTGAAATTGAAGGTGGAACCAAGTATAAACCAGGTGGCGAGCCCCACGAGGGCAAGGGCGCTGATGATCCAGCAGATGATGGTGACCAATTTTGTTTTATTCAATGTTTCTCCCTCATTTCTTCTTCAGTGAAAAGAAAATGTTGATAATGGACTCAATGGCGGCACCCAGAATGAAGAGTACCCAGGTGATGTACCAGGCGCCGGTCTGGAAACTGAGGATAAAGTAGGAGACAAGGACCAGGGACCAGAGGGCGTAGGAAATGGCACTGCGCAGGGCTCTGCGGTCATGGGTCTCTGCTTGCCACTCGCGGAACTCTTCGACCATGGTGTCGTCTCTATGCTGTTTGGGTTTGGTCATGGAGTTATAAACCAGGAGGCCTGTGGAGCCGGCCACTAAGAGGAACATGATTGTGACCCCGGCCAGGTTCGCATATCGGCCGCCGATGAGTACGCTGAGGATGATGAGGGGCAATATACTGACGATGTATCCGGTTACGGCGATGGCCGTGAGCATGGCGGATTTTTGCTGGGCGGCCTCATCTAACTCAGAGGTGGCGCTCCGCTCTACTTCTCTTAGCAGGGTGCGAACATCTCCAATGCCCGCTACGGAGATGTTGAAGGCCGCTTCGGGGGTTTTGCCTTCAGAGAGGAGGTCTTTGTATTTGTCCTCTATATTTTGAATCATCTCCTCTTTTAGCTCTGTGGCCTTTCGCGTGGGGGCGGTGCCTTCGAATAGGCTTTCCACATATCTACGCAGTTTGTCTTCCATGGTTATTCTGCCTCCGTTTCGATTAGTTTTTCGATGAGTTCTTTTGCTGTGCGCCACTCGCAGATAAGACCTCTGTAGGTGACACGGCCTGAATTTGTGACGCTGTAATAGCGCCGCCGGGCACCGGTTTGCTCATCGCCCCAGTAGGAGGAGATGCAGCCTGCCTGCTCTAGGCGGCGAAAGGCTGTGTAGAGGGTGGCTTCTTTCAGTTCGTATTTGCCATCGGTCTTTTGCTGTATGGACTTGTTGATCTCATATCCGTAATTGTCACCTTCCATGAGCTTAGCGAGAATAATCGTGTCTGTATGACCTCTTATCAAGTCAGACGCAATGGACATGTCGCACCTCCAATCTTGCTTGAGTTTCTACGCGGTATATCTTACAACAGAATACATCGCCTGTCAAGGTATATTATGAAAAAATATTTCGCAAAAGCACCGTGCCGCTATTTTGAGGGCGGCACGGTGCTTTTTTGACAGCTCAGTTGAGTTAAAGTAGCATCTGACTTCTGGCGCTGTAGTGGAGGAGGTTTTGAAAGCTTAGGTCTTTCAATTGGAAGAGCGCCGCGTTAAGCCTTCCTCCTTCGGAGCGCGAGCGTTGAAAGGGCGAAGAGGATCCCGAGGCCCGCCGCGAAAAATCCGCCGATGAAGATGGAAGTGGCGATAAAGAAGTCATAGGGGACGATGTTGATGAGGAGATCGACCCTGGAGTCTAGAATCCAATAGTCGTTGTCAAAGAAAATCTCGTGGAAGACGACAAAGGCGTGGTGCCAGTTGAGGGCAATGAGGAGCACTAGGGCGCTGAGGCTTAGAAATACCGCCGCCGTGCCGATCTGCCAACTTTTATAGAGATAGGGGAGGTGGTTTCTCCCTTTGAAGAGGAAGAGGCCTAGGGTCAAGAGGAAGAGGGCAATCAACACATTTTGAACAGTGAGCCCGATGGCAAAGAGGTTGTAAACATCTATCATGTGGCGGATTTCGATCTCGCTGAAGAAATAGCGCTCTTCCCCGGCGACGGTGGTCATGATCTGGAGGTCTGGTTCTCGGCCTTGCATGTAGCGGATCATGTGGCGGGTGACTTCATGGAGGTGTTCAGGTTCCATGTTCACCTGTTGGTAAGTATCGTTTGCTCCGTATTGCCAGCGGTAAAACCACATGCCAAAGGCGGGCAGTTGGATGCCCAGGAAGAGGATCAGGGTGATGAGGCAGATGGCGTTCAGGATGCCGCTGGTTAGCAATAATTTTTTCATGTTCCAACCCCACAATAATCCTCCGTCAGGCTATGCCTGCCACCTCCTTCTAAAAAGGAGGCTTTTCTGGCCCTAAGGCTCCTTTTCCAAAGGAGCTGTCAGCGCAACGGACTGAGAGATTTTTCACGGGACACCCGGGCGTGGGTTCCCTACACATTAAAGCGAAACAGCACCACGTCTCCGTCGTGCATGACGTATTCTTTGCCTTCCGAGCGCACCAGGCCTTTGGCTTTGGCCGCCACCATATCTCCGTTGGCTTTGAGATCGTCGAAGGCCACGATTTCGGCGCGGATGAAGCCCCGCTCGAAGTCGGAGTGGATTTTTCCGGCGGCTTGGGGCGCTTTTGTCCCTTGGGTGATGGTCCAGGCTCGGACCTCTTCCGGGCCTGCGGTGAGGAAGGAGATGAGGCCGAGGAGGGTGTAGGAACATTGGATCAGCCGATCGAGACCGGACTGGGAAAGACCCAGTTCTTCCAGGAACACGGCCTGTTCTTCCTCGGGGAGTTGGGCGATCTCTTGTTCGACCTTGGCGGAGATCGGCAACACCTGAGCTCCTTCGGCTTTGGCATGTGCCACGACTTGGTCATAGTAGGGGTTGGCCCCCGCTTCGCCTGTGAAACTGGCTTCATCCATGTTGGCGGCGTAGATCACGGGCTTTGCGCTGAGAAGTTCTAGCTGCTGTACTAGGGCCAGATCTGTGTCCTGGTCTGGGGCGAAGCTGCGGGCGCTTTTGCCGCTGTCTAGGTGGGCAAGGAGAGCGGTGAAGAGTTCTACTTCCCACTTGGCCTGCTTTTCTCCGCTTTTGGCCATCTTTTGGGCCTTTTCGATGCGGCGCTGGACCAATTCCATGTCACTTAGGATCAGTTCCAGCTCGATAATCCCAATGTCTCGGATGGGGTCGGGTTTGCCCTCTACGTGGATGATGTTCTCATCGTCAAAACAGCGGACAACGTGGATCACAGCGGCGGTTTGCCGGATGTGGGAAAGGAACTGGTTTCCAAGGCCCTCCCCTTGAGAGGCTCCCCGGACCAGGCCCGCGATATCCACAAACTCGATCACCGCTGGGGTGGTTTTCTTCGGCTGGTAGAGCTCGGTCAAAAACGTAAGCCGTCCGTCTGGCACGGCCACGATGCCGACATTGGGGTCGATGGTGCAAAAAGGGTAGTTGGCGGACTCCGCCCCCGCCTCCGTGATGGCGTTAAAGAGGGTACTTTTACCCACATTGGGGAGTCCTACGATGCCTAGTTTCATTTGCATATCCTCCGAGACAAGCGTAGGGGCGCACAGTGTGCGCCCGCCACGAGTTTATTTTTTGTCGTCACTATCTTGGTCTGGGCTCTCTGGGAAGTCGGGCAGGTCCTGGAACTTGGGCATTTCCGGGAACTCGGGGGGCAAGGCATCTTCTAAGATGCGGTCGATGTCGCCTGCCTCTTGCCGGGCCTGGTCTAAGATTTTTTCAATCTCCGACGTGGGCTTCTTTTCGTTTTTCTGATCGTCATCTTCTGTATGGTGTGCCGCAAACATGCTGGCCTTTCCGAGACGCTCTGTGGGGAGTTCCCCGTGTTTGCAGAGGTAATCGAAGACGTTTCCGTCCATGACCTCGTGCTCTAGGAGGTAGTCTGCGGTTTTCACCATGAGCTCGGCGTGTTCTTGGAGGATTTTTTCGCAGAGGACCATGGCCTCGTCAAAGAGGCGCTTGATCTCTTCATCGATGATGGCGGCGACTTTTTCGGAATAGGACTTGGTTTGGGCAAAGTCCCGTCCGAGGAATACGGCCCCGCCGGAGGAGTCGAAGGAGATGGGGCCGATCCGCTCACTCATGCCGTATTGCATGACCATGGCTCTTGCGATGGCTGTGGCCTGTTGGATGTCGCCTACGGCGCCGGTGGAGATGTCGTCCATGAAGAGCTTTTCCGCCACCCGGCCACCCATGGCCGTGACGATGCGCTCGAACATCTCGTTTTTGGAGCGGTAAGAGCGGTCTTCTTGGGGGCGGTAGACGGTCATGCCGCCTGCCCCGCCTCGGGGGATGATGGTGATTTGATGCACGGGGTCCACATTTTTTAGGTAGCGGGCGGCAACGGCGTGGCCTGCCTCGTGATAGGCGGTGAGCTTACGCTCTTTCTGGGTGACGACCCGGCTTTTCTTTTCTGGTCCCGCCATGACTTTGAGCACCGCCTCTTCCATTTCCGCCATGGTGATGAAGCGGAGATTGCGACGGGCGGCGAGGAGGGCCGCTTCGTTGAGGAGGTTCTCTAGGTCGGCACCAGTGAAGCCGGGGGTGCCCCGGGCTATGGAGCCCAGGTCTACATCATCGCCTAGGGGTTTGCCCCGGACGTGGACTTTCAAAATTGCCTCTCTGCCCCTCACATCGGGGAGGCCTATATAGACCTGGCGGTCAAAGCGGCCAGGGCGGAGGAGGGCATTGTCTAAGATATCTTTCCGGTTGGTGGCCGCCATGATGATGACGCCCATGTTGGTGCCGAAGCCGTCCATTTCGACGAGGAGTTGGTTTAGGGTTTGCTCTCTCTCGTCGTGGCCGCCGCCCATGCCGGCGCCGCGCTGACGACCCACGGCGTCGATTTCGTCGATGAAGATGATGCAGGGGGCCGCTTTCTTCGCTTGATCGAAGAGGTCACGGACGCGGCTTGCGCCGACGCCCACATAGAGTTCTACAAAGTCGGAACCGGAGATGCTGAGGAACTGGACCCCCGCCTCGCCAGCCACCGCTTTCGCGATGAGGGTCTTACCTGTACCCGGCGGACCGACTAAGAGCACACCCTTGGGGATTCGGGCCCCTAGCTCCGAATAGCGACTCGGGTCTCTCAAATATTCTACAATCTCTTGTAGTTCTTCTTTTTCCTCGTCGGCCCCGGCCACGTCGGAGAAGTAGACTTTTTTCTCCATCTCGCTGCCTAGGCGGGGCTTGATTTTGCCGTGACGCATCCCTTGGCCACCGCCGCCCTGGGTCCGGTTGATCATGGCGTACCAGATGGCAAAGAAGATACCGAGGATGAGCAGATAGGGCAAAAAGCCGAGCCACCAAGGGGTTTGCCAACCACGGGTGTAGTCGAATTCCTCGATGATTCCCGCTTGGAACTGCTCTACCACGAGGGGGTGCAGGTCGTGGATGAAGAGGCTGAAGCTTTCGAGCTCATAGCTTACCTCTCGGCGCAGATAGGCCTCGGCCCCATCGACAGGCTCACCCGGAACGCCCGCCTCTTCGACGACTAAGATCAGGTCCGTGCCTGCAACTCGTACCTCTCGCACCATCTCTTGTTCGAAATAGCGCCGGATGTCTGAGTATAAAATTTCCTCTTGTTCGCGGGGTTGGTTGAAGAGGAAAAATGTCCCTACGATAATCAATAAAATCACGGCATAATAACCGAGATTACTTGCTTTCGATGGTCCTCTAGTCAAAGTTCACACTCCTCTGCATTGTCTTTATTGGTATACTTCCGGCTTTAGTACCCCGATGTAGGGGAGGTTCCGGTAGCGTTCTGCGAAATCGAGCCCGTAGCCTACGACGAAGGCATCGGGGATGGTGAAGCCTGTGTAGCGGGGGCTTACCTCTACCCGCCGCCGCTCGGGCTTGTCTAGGAGGGCGCAAATTTCCATGGATTTTGGTTGGCGACTTTGGAGGTAGCCTAAAAGATAGTTGAGAGTCAGGCCGCTATCTAAGATGTCTTCCACCACGATGACGTGTCTGTCTTCGATGTCGCCTTCGAGGTCTCTGGTGATGCGGACGGCACCTGTGGTCTCACTCTTGCTGCCGTAAGAGGAGACACCTAAAAACTCGATTTGGCAGGGCAGGTCCATGGCTCGGACCAGGTCCGCCATGAAGACGAAAGACCCCTTGAGGACCGCGATCATCACTGGATTTTTGCCCTCGTAGTCTTTGGCAATCGCCGCGCCTAGCTCTAGGATTCTGGCTTGGATTTCATCATCTCGGAACAGAACCCGCTCTATGTCTTTGTGCATTTCTCTTCCCCCACAACAATGGTCAAAATCTTGTTTTTGTCCCCTGAAACCGGGGCCACCCGCTCAGCTATCCCGAGTTTGTAGACGGCGATTACTCCTGCCTCGTCGGCGAAGATGGGCCAGGTCTCTCTCTCTTTGGCGGGGATTTTTGCTTCGATCATTAACTTTTTAATGGTTTTCGTTCCGCTGCGGCCTTGTAGACGGATGGAATCTCCCCTTTGTCTTGGCCTGACAGTTATCTTACCACAAACTGCGTCTTGTTGAAAGAGAAAAGTATGAAATGGACCTTGTTTTTTCTGGAAATGGTCTGAAATGGTGATTCTAAGCCCGATTTCCGGGAGAAACACTTCGCCTGTCTCTGGCAAAATGATGAGTTCAAAGGAGGGGGTGCTATTGATTGTTGGCTCAAAGACCAGCCTGTCGTACATTCGCCGGACCGTGAGGCCGCCTCGCACCTGGGTTTCGGCGGAAGGGTCTGGGCTTTCGACGAGGGCCAGGATTTGTTGGATGTGGACGGTGTCAGCTTCGCCGCCGGCGGCTTTGACCGCCAGGGTGAGCACCCGTGTAGCGATGGCGGGGTCTAGGGCGGTGAGATTTGCGGTGGGCAGGTCTAGGGTATCATGCCCTATGAGCTTTGCAAAAGTCTCCGCCGCCAGTTTGTCCAAGTATGCGCTGTCTTGCCGTAAGCGCTCGCTTTGGCGCGCAATGGTCTGTGTTAGGCTTGGGTTCATCTCGCGCAGGAGGGGCAATATTTGATGGCGGAGGGCGTTTCGTCGGAAATTTGTATCCTCATTTGTCGCGTCTTCTACAAAGTCTTGCTTCAAATCAGCCAGGTACTCTACAATTTCCTCTCGCTGGATGGAGAGGAGGGGGCGCACAATGCGCCCTCGCCGGGGTGGGATGCCGGAGAGCCCGCGGAGTCCCGCGCCGCGGGTCAGGTTTAGGAGGATGGTTTCCACGTTGTCATCGGCGTGGTGTCCTGTGGCGATGGCGTTTGCCCCATAGTCACGGGCTGTCGCCTCTAGAAAGGCGTAGCGCATGTCCCGGGCTGTCTCTTCGATTCCACGTCCCATGCGACGGGCTTCGTCTGCCACGTCGCCTCTGCCTAGGGTGAGGGGGAGGTGAAAGGTTTTGCAAAACTGCCGTACAAAGGCCTCGTCCTGTTCAGAGGCCTCGCCTCGGAGTTGATGGTTGTAGTGGGCGGCGAAGAGGCGAAAGGGCAAGGGCCCCCGCAGAGCCAGCAATACCCGTGCCAAACACAGGGAATCCGCGCCGCCGGAGAGGGCCAGCAGTACGGTGTCCCCGGCTGTGAGGAGTCCTTGCCGCTGGACCCAAGTGAACACTTTGCGCTCAATGGCTTTGACTGTCATAGCGGCTGTCCAGAGAGGTGTAGGCGGTATATTCTGGACGCCACAGGAGACGGACTGTGCCTGTCTCGCCGTGACGGTTTTTCATGACAATACACTCGGCTTCGTTGGGGTTTTCCGCGCCTGCGTTGTAGTATTCCTCCCGATAGAGTCCGAGGACAATGTCCGCGTCTTGCTCAATGGAGCCGGACTCCCGGAGATCGGAGAGTTGGGGACGCTTGTTGCTCCGGTCGGCGGAGGCGCGGTTGAGTTGGGAGAGGCAGACCACAGGCACATTGAGGTCCTTGGCCATGATCTTGAGATAGCGGGAAATTTCTGATACGACCTGGGTCCGGTTTTGGTTTTGAAAGCCCTGCCCGCCTCCGGCGGAGGTCATGAGCTGGAGGTAGTCGATGACGATGAGCCCTAGGTCGTTTACCCGTCTGCACTGGGCGTTCATATCTGTCACTGTGGCGAGGGAGTTGTCGTCGATTAAAATTTTGGTGCGGCTGATGTCGGCGGCGGCGCTTGCAAATTTGCGCCAATCGTCCTGGGTGAGCCGACCGGTTTGGAGTTTTTTGGTATCTACATGGCTCTCGCCGGAGAGGAGACGGAGAGCGAGCTGCTCTCTACTCATTTCCAAGGAGAAAA
>Ga0131853_10020662_pt1 | contig 11953 bp, 18 predicted proteins | sample TergutLab28metaG_FD_92764 | JGI IMG/M metagenome (GOLD analysis project Ga0131853, IMG submission 92764) | Labiotermes labralis P1 segment gut microbial communities from Petit-Saut dam, French Guiana - Lab288 P1 (version 2) (version 2) | ecosystem: Host-associated > Arthropoda: Insects >...
GCTGCGGCATTGCGGTTACGCATGATAGAGAAATCAATCATTTTAAAGATGTAGGCCTCGTAAATGAGGTGTTTAACGGCAAAAGGCTGCGCGAATTATCCGGGCATATGGGTATCGGGCATGTGCGGTATTCCACGTACGGAACCGAAAGCCGGGAAAATAATCAGCCGCTGGTATTAAGATATATCAAGGGCGCGCTTGCGATAGCGCATAACGGGAATCTGGTGAACTCGGCGAAGCTGCGGAAGGAATTTGAGCAGGTCGGCGCGATCTATCAAACCACATGCGACGCGGAGGTTATAGCTTACGCTATTGCGCGGGAGAGAATGGGCGCGGGCTCCATCGAGAAAGCCCTGTGTATGGCTATGCACAAGCTGAAAGGCGCGTATTCCATGGTTTTAACCAGCCCGCGAAAAATGATTGCCGTAAAGGATCCCTGGGGCTTCAGGCCGTTGTGTATGGGTTTTAAAGGCGACGATATCGTGTTCGCTTCGGAATCCGCCGCGCTGGACTGTCTGGGCGCAAGGTATGAGCGGGAGCTTGACCCCGGCGAGATTGTTGTCGTCGAAGACGGCAAGGCGGTGAGCATACGCGATCATTGCGGCACGGGGAAGAAGAGTGTCTGCGTTTTTGAGTACATCTATTTTGCCAGGCCGGACAGCGTGATAGACGGTCAGCTGGTTAACAATTCCAGAAGGCTGGTGGGTAAGATATTGGCGCAGGATTCCCCCGCGGATGCCGACGTCGTTATCGGCGTACCGGAAACGGGGATTCCGGCGGCTGTGGGTTACGCGCGGGAATTGAATTTGCCTTATGAAGAAGGGTTTGTCAAGAACCGGTATATCACCCGCACATTTATTAAGCCCGACCAAAGCGCGCGTTCCGCCTCGGTTATCCTTAAATTGAACCCGATAAAGGAATATATACGCGGAAAACGCGTATGCCTTGTGGACGATTCACTGGTGCGCGGCACTACGATGCAGATTTTGGTTAAAGCGCTGCGCGACGCGGGCGCGACGGAGGTGCATGTGAGGATATGTTCGCCGCCATTCCTTTGGCCTTGCTATTTCGGCACAAATATTTGCGACAGGGGCCAGCTTGCGGCGGCAACCAGCACGGAGGCTGAAATGGCGCGTAATCTGGGCGCGGACAGCCTCGCGTACCTGAGGACGGAGCGTTTGCCGGAGATTCTGCCGGATATGCGGCAGCCGGGGTTTTGCAACGCCTGTTTTACGGGGAAATACCCGATTGAATCATGAAGGGAATTAAACGGCTTTTCGTTAAATATGAGGAAATAATAGTATACGTATTTTTCGGCGGCCTCACGACTTTGGTTAACTTTACCTCTTTCGTCGCCGCCGATGCCATGGGATTTTCTACGCTGGTTGCAACCACCGCCGCGTGGTTCATTTCCGTTGCTTTCGCCTTCGCGACCAACCGCAGATGGGTATTCAAAAGCCGCGCAAAAGACATGAAAAACGTCCTGCGCGAACTGGTGACGTTCGTTTCCGCCAGGGCAGGAACGCATTTTATGGATATGGGGATAATGTGGTTTTTTATCGATTACCTTATGTTCAACGAACAAATGCAAAAGTATGGGATAAAACTGGGTTCCAACGTTTTGGTCATTATCGCCAACTACTTGATAAGCAAGTTTATAGTATTTAGAAAAGCACGAAAAGATTAATCCGTGCCTGGCGCAAGTTCGTTATCAACGAATTTTTGCAGATAACCCTCCAGCTCAACGGCTTTATTTTCCGCCAGCGCGATGTCGTTTTCATCAATCTTCAGGATGTACTTTGACAGCAGCGCGGTATAGTCCTCCTTGAACTCGCGCAGGCGGGAACGCTGTTCTTTGACGGAGCCGATAATGGACGTTACCTGATCCGCGCTTTTTTCGTTAAGCCGCGAAGACATGCTGCGCGCGTTTTGCATTATGGTATCGGCGGCGACATTGGCTTTGCGCAGAATTTCATCGGCAGCGAGCTGCGCGTTCAGGATGGCGTTAGATATTGCCGCGTCCTTGTCCCGGTAATCCTTAATTTCCATTTCCAGCATGTTTAAACGTTTATCAACCTCGGCGGGATCGTACCCCTTCTTTACAATCGTAAATTTATCAGCCATTATATCCATCCTTCCATTTTCTTCTAATATTACCATAATCGGTTTTTATATACAAGGGGTGTATTCACATGGATCATGAATATTATATGAATATAGCGCTGGACGAAGCAAAAGCCGCCTTTAGCGATAACGAAACCCCCATAGGCTGCGTAATTGCCTTGGGGGGTGAAATAATCGGCAGAGGGCGGAATATGGTTGCCGCAAAGCGCAATTCGCTGTACCACGCGGAAATTATCGCCATAAACGGGGCCTGCGGCGCGATAGGCGACTGGAGGCTTTCGGAGGCTGTTTTATATGTGACCATCGAGCCCTGCCCCATGTGCGCCGGGGCCATCGTTATGTCGCGGGTGGGAACGGTTGTTTTCGGCGCGAGGAACCCCAAAGCCGGGTGTGCCGGGTCTATTTACAATCTGCTGGACGACGCGCGTTTTAACCACCGCGTTAATCTTGTGGCAGGCGTTTTGGCCGAGGAATGCGGAAGCCTAATGACCGAGTTTTTCAGGAATCATTTAAACAAATGAACTGTTTCTACACTTTTAGGATACGGCTCTTTAATATCGGTTCGCCCTAATAAATAATCTATGCTTGTATTATGAAAATTTGCAAGTTTGATAAGAATTTTGGTTGGAATATCCACATCCCCGCGTTCATAATTACTATAAATTCTTTGACTGCAACGGAGATAATCCGCGATTTGTTGTTGGATTAGATCTTTATCTTCTCTTAGATTTCTAATACGTTCATACATACATATCACCCAATAATATTATGCCACAGCGAAATATTCGCTATTGACATTTAGCGATTATTTCGCTAAAATAATTTTGAGGTGATTGTAATGGATATAAAATGCGAGTATGATTATTGTATTTTCAACAAGGGCGGCTTGGTGTGCATAAAAAAAGAAATACACATAAATTGCATAGGAATGTGCGGTGATTGTATAACCGTACAATTTTCACAAGAGGAGTTGGAAAAATTCAAGCAAAATCAATTGGAAAAAAGGCGGGCAAGCTTAACAAGCTAAGCCGCAAGTTCCCGGATATGTTACTAAATTTGCTTCATTCACAGCACCAAATCCGGTTTATCGAACAACTCAATAAGGGGATTGGTTTCCGAACCCTGCCCCAGTCCGGCGGTCAGCTTTTTATTCGCCAAATCCCCGCCCTTTAATATGGCAAACTTACCATAGCGCTCCCTGATAACGTCCATTACCTGTTCGGCCCGCTCCAGCCTTTCGCGGTGCGCCTGATCGCCGAACAGATCCATTTGAATGGAGTGAAACTGGTCAACCAGATTTATGCCTTTCACGCCCAGCGTCCGTATGGGTTTGTTGAACGCGTACTTTTCCGTAAAAACCTCAAAGGCTCTGGCTGCTATTTCATTGGCGATGAACGTTGGGTACTCCAGCCGCCCCTGCCTGTCGCAGTACGCCATGTCCTTGTCGCGTATATAAACCTGCACCCCCGCGCATTTCAGCCCATGCCCGCGCAGCCTTACCGCTACGCTTTCAGAGAGCGTGTAGATAGCGGAGCGCACCTCTTCCGGCGTCTTTACGTCATAAGGCAAGGTGTTGCTGTTGCCTACGCTCTTAACGGGGACATGCGTTGTGCCTATCGGAGACAGATCATATCCGTTCGCGAACACCTTCAGCATCAAGCCGGCCTTGCCAAGGCGCTGTTTGAGCGTTTTTTCGTCCGCGGCAGCCAAGTCGCCAATCGTCAGGATGTTCATACCTACCAGCTTACGGTAGGTTTCATAACCGACGAACAGCATGTTATTGGCAGGCAAGGGCCAGGCCACATCCCTGTAATTTTCCTTGGTTATAAGGGTGGTTGCGTCGGGCTTTACAATATCCGAAGCCAGTTTCGCAAAAATCTTGTTATAACTTACGCCCACGGACACGGTAAGGCCTATTTCGCGCACCCTGCGCCTTATTTCGTCGGCTATATGCTGCCCGCTTCCATAGACCTTTACGCTGCGCGTCACGTCCAGCCAGCTTTCGTCAATCCCGTATGGCTCGGTAAGCGGCGTATAGCTTGCATATATGCCCTTAATTTGTTTTGCGTATTTAAGATATAAATCAAAATTTGCCCTTACGGTTACCAGTTCCCTGCACTTTTGACGCGCTTCAACCAATGTTTCGGCGGTTTTTATCCCGAATTTCTTGGCATGGTAATTTTTTGACAGCACAATCCCGTGACGCGCCCCTTCATCCCCGCCGACAGCCACGGGCAGATCGCGGATTTCCGGATTGCGCAGGCATTCGACCGACGCGTAAAAGTTATTGATATCGCTGTGGAGTATGGCCCTGTCCATGTAATCACTTCCAAAACTAACTGATATTCCTCACTTTATCCGTCCCGAAGGGTAGTATAATAAGCCGCCCTTCCATGACTTTCTTTACGGTTTCAAGCGAGTTGATCAACCCGTCGATAGATTCGAGGCTGGAAAAAGTCATGGACACAGGAAAATCGCATGTACGCGCAAATCCAACGCTGCCGTGGTTTCCCGCTCCTAATGGCTCCCTCGGATCCTCATCGTAAAACATCAGCACGCCGCAGCCTTCTTCCCCGCCCATGCACATGCCTATGCCGCCCGCCCCGAACTTCAGCAATAATGTACCGTTTGAATGTGTCTTAATCATTTCCCCACCTCATAAATTTATTCTTGACTCCCGGAAAAAATAGTGATACAATAAACATGACCCGTTATACATGAATTATGATACATGAACACACATTCATTGTCAAGTGATTTTTTTACTTTTTAACTTATACCTTTTACCTATCTTAATTTATAGGGGGCTTTTATATGGCTTTTGCCGAAAGGATAAAGGATTTACGCGTTGGTATCGGCATATCACAGGACAGGCTTGCAAAGGAAATTGGAACCACGACGCGCACCATCATTAAATACGAGCAGGGGCACAGCTTACCGTCCGCAGAACAGCTTACAAGGCTTTCCAAGTATTTTAGCGTTAGTATAGACAGCTTGCTGACCGAGCAGGAGGGCTATGTAGCCGAAGCCTATGAAAAAGGCGGCACAAAGAGCGCGAAGAAAATTGCTGAAATTACTGATGAGCTGAGCGGGATGTTCGCGGGGGGCAGCTTGTCCGAGGATGATCTGGACGCGGCTATGAGAGCTATTACGCAGGCCTACTGGATTGCTAAGGACATAAACAAGAAGAAATATACACCGAAACGTTACCGGGCAAGGCAGGAACGGAAGGCGGAGCAGCCCGTCGCCGCCGAATAAGCGGGGTTTAATTATGGACACCACCGACAGAATTATAAAGGAAGCGCGGCGAATCGTCCGGCTGTGCCAATCGCGCGACCCTTTCAGGATCGCGGACGATTTGGGTATACATGTCCTTTACGAAAACGGTTTTACAAAACTGAAGGGTATGTACCAGATCATCGCGCGGAACAGGTTCATTATCCTGAACGCGAACCTTTGCGAGCGCGATCAGCGGACCGTATGCGCTCACGAGATAGGACATGACAGGTTTCATAGGGATTGGGCGAAGTCCGGGGCCTTACAGGATTTTATGTTTCATGATATGAGCCTGAGGCCCGAGCGCGAGGCGAATATATTCGCCGCCGAGGTCCTGATCGACGATGACGCGATATTGCAAGCGGCGGGATACGGCTACTCCATAGAAATGATAGCCGCCGAATTGCAAGCGGACACCAACCTTGTGCTGATAAAGCTTGACGGGCTTGCGCGTCAGGGCTACAAAACCCGCGCGCCATATAAGCCCCGGTCGGATTTTTTAGTTGAAACAAGTGTTTGATTTTAAATAATTCGGGGGAAGTTCTGTATGATAAAGAGCGAAAATGCTGTTTCACATGATGACAATATAAAAAAAGCGAGTGTACAACCAAAGTTCGACGAAATCATATCGATTCTGCCCGAGGAATTTCGGAATGAAATAATTGAAACAGACGGATTTCTAAAATCTCTTCGTCCTTTGAAATTCAAACGTACAATTGACAAATTCGGTAATAAAATCACTTATGTTGCGTCCGATTTCGGAGTTTCATATGCGTTCAGGGTAACCCGCGACCAATTTTCCCATGAGCTTAATTGGTATATCGTTTATAATGGCAAGCCGGAAACATGGCATCGGAAAGCTGACTATATGGAAGAAATGCTTGATGAAATAGAAAAAAGCAATCCGCGTCTCGCAGAGCGTATCTTTAGTTCGCTGATAAAATGCGTGAATTGTCATGGCGAGAAATGCCTCGCTAAGACGATTTATACTTTTAGGGATAGAAAAAAACTGACATGCCACGGGCGCGTTGTTTTTCGTATATGCCATGATGATTTCAACGGCGCACGGGAGTTCTTCCGGCATCTGAACGCATACGTTGAACGGAAAGCAGCCAACGGAGACCCGCCAACGGAAAAGATAATATTGATAAATACGAATCGGTCTTTGTGACGGTTGCCGTTATCGTGCCGAGGACAGAAAAAAACGGATTATTTTATATATGAATGAACTCAATAGGCGGTGGAAATGTGGCCATAAGGCATGAAATTGTAAATTACGTTATGCAGAATATTCTTCCTAAATATGAATCATTCGATGAGGCCCACAATCTTGAGCATGTTAACAGGGTCATAAAAAATAGTTTGTCTATAGCGTCCGATTATTCGTTGGATATTAATAAAGTATATATTATAGCGGCGTACCATGACATAGGGTTAAGCCAGGGACGCACAAATCACGAAAAAACTTCGGCGGCTTTGCTTCTTTTGGATACCAAATTGAAAGAATGGTTTTCTGATGACGAATTACGGCTTATGTCCGAAGCTGTCGAGGACCATAGGGCTTCCAATTCCTATGAGCCGCGAAGCATATATGGAAAAATAGTTTCAGAAGCGGATAGGGATATTGAATATATTACAATTTTGACAAGAATAATTCAATATAGTTTAGATAATTATCCGGAATTTAGTTTTGAACAGCATTTTACCCGCTCTTATGAGCATATTCGCGATAAATATGGTGAAAACGGGTACTTAAAATTATGGCTGGATACTGAAATAAATCGCAAGAACCTTCACGAGGTACGCAGGGCTGTTGCGTCTTTAGAGAATTTCAAGGCCGATTTTGAGAACGTTTTCTATACGTGTATAAAAAATAAGAGTAAGGAAATAAACTAATGAGAAAATATAAATTATACCAAATAGATTCTTTTACAAAGAAGATGTTTGCCGGGAACCCCGCAGGTGTCATAACTAATGCGGATGGCTTGACCGCGGATGAAATGCGGCAAATAGCCAGGGAGCTGAACAATTCGGAAACTGCTTTTGTTTTTAGTTCGGATGATCAGGCTTACGACGTTCATGTCCGGTTTTTCTCCCCTTCCAAAGAAGTACCAATCTGCGGGCACGCGACAATAGCCGCACACTACGCAAGAGCGGTTGAAAACAATATGGATACGGCGCGCGTATACCATAAAACCGGCGTCGGGATTCTACCTGTTGATGTAATAAAAGAAAATAATGACTACAAAATTGTTATGACGCAAGGCGCGATCAGCTTTGAGCAAATTGAAGAGGGATATGTTGAAAAAATAATCAACGCCCTAAATATCGGAAGAAATGAGCTTATAGGGGACCGCTGTCCCATTCAAATCGCATCGACAGGCCATTCAAAGGTTATGGTAGGTATCAAAAGCAATGATACATTGCATAATTTAACCCCTAATATGGATATGCTTGCATCGGTCAGTAAATCTATTGATTGCAATGGTTTTTACGTGTTTACAATCAATGATTCCGATATTTTGATTCACGGAAGAATGTTTGCGCCCGTAATCGGAATCAATGAAGATCCAGTTACGGGCAATGCCAATGGGCCATTGGGGGCATATTTGGTACATCACAAGCTGGTAAAGCATGACAATAACATTTTTCATTATACGGCCGTTCAAGGGGAAGCAATCAAACGGGCGGGCCGGATGGACGTCCTTGTTAAAATTGAGAATAATAAGCCCGTTGAGGTTAAAATTGCAGGAAACGCGGTTATTGTATTTGAATCCGACTTATTTATCGGTTAATTTATTAGAAAAAGATACGAAATTTTTAAAATAGTATCCGCGTTAAACACCAATGGCGGGGTTATCGAATTAACGTAGTCCAATGACCGCGTTAAATTTTAAGGTGTTCAGCGCATTAATTACTTATTAATGGAAAGCAATTGAGCGCTGAACACTAAATTTTAACTAGGTCAATGGACTAGCGATTCATTATATTTTAAGAGGGCTTATATGTTTGAAAACAGTAACTGCGAAGAACATGTAAAAATCGAGGATGCCGCCCGAATGGGCTTCCAAAAATTTTTGGAATGTAGGTTACAAAGACAAATCGGTGTGTTATATCTGGCTTGACGGTACCGCGGAAATGCCCGGCCCCTGGACTATCTGGTCTGACAGTGACAGCGATTTCAGCGGTGAACATGAGGATTTCCCAATTGACGGGCGTATGAGAGAGGTTGCATGGGCGAACGTGAATGTATGCGGGAACTGCCGCGGCAGTTGCAGCCCGGGGAAACGCAAAACATATGCAATTCCGCAATGGCGTTTACGGATCCCGGCGGCGAAGCCCTTGAATGCGTTAAAACGCTGATAAAGATAAGGCAAAAAGCCATTAAAGGAGGTATCACCAATGAAATATTACATACAGGAAATCGCGCGGAATTACTTGCGAAATCTTGCGGACGAGCCTAAGACGATGAATGTCCATCCGCGTTTCATGCACACACTGGACGCCGGGGAATTCCATGACGGCTTTCTTGCGCTTATGCGGCTTATGCGAAGTTTGTACACAGACGTAATGAATAACCCCGCAGATTTTGGAATGCCGCTTGTTGATGCCGTAGAAGAAAATCCTACGAACACGGTTTATTTAAAATCACACGAAGGGTTCAAGCGTGTGCCGCATATATTGCTTATTCTGGGGGCGGCGGGGCGGCTTAACGCCGATATGACGCTGTCCGTGAGTGGAAAAGACTTAATTGCCGCCGCTAAAAACGTCAAGCTTGTTAAAATGCCCGAGGTCTTAGGTAAGCTTACCGAATACGGATTTGAAATCGACGGTTTTACAAAAACCATTAAGGACGGGGACGAGCTGACAATCGGCTATCCCGATTGCCGCGCGTTGATTACGGCGCTGAAATCCATGTCTGACGCCCAATCGGTTATCGGCAAAGGCGACTTGCGCAGGAACAATGCCTATTTCTATATGATGATGCCGGATATTCTGGTTTCGGAAACGGTAAAGGAACCTAAACTACGCGTCGGGTCTATGCACAATGCTTTAAATGGCAACAATCGCAAGATTGCGGAAATGTTTGATGAATGCGTTGGCGGAAAAGCAAAAGCTGCCGTTAAAACGATGGGTTTCATGCGCAATGATTGGAACAGCACTTATACGGGGGTAAAAAGCAAACGGGTGTTAATGACGTTGAAAGCGGAGCAGGATGATCTAAACATCAAGCTCAATCTGGAGCATATCGGGGAATATATGGACGCCGTAAACGCTCTGCCTGATAATCTGCGTGATAGAATAATCAATAACAGCTGGAATTGCAACCAGGCTAATTGTAACCCAAAATGCGCGGGCGGCTTTGCTTTCGTAATAGACGGCACAACGCATAAAAAATGCCGTTGCGGGGCTTTCGGGTTTAGAAACGTTTCGGCAGGTGACGCCGCGCACTTAAAAACCTTGCTGGAAATAGAAATGAGACGTGAGGAATAGTACTGATTTCTTTATTATGTAGGGGCGAACTGTGTTCGCCCTTTTTCCTAATTTAAATTCCTTAATTTTATTTCCGCGCCTAATCCTGACAGCGCAACCTCTATTTTCTCGTAACCCCGTTCGACATGTTCGGAATTTTTTATTATTGTCTCCCCCTCCGCGGCAAGCCCGGCCAAAATCAAAGCTGCCCCGGCGCGCAGGTCCGTTGCCTCAACCACAGCGCCCGTAAGCCGCTCCGCGCCGTTTATGACAGATAACGACGCACCCTTCTCATGTTTTATATCCGCGCCCATTTTTCTTAATTGTTCAATATGTTTATCACGTTCCTCAAAAATTGTCTCCTTTATTTCGCTGCTGCCCGACGATATGCATTGCATTGCCATAAACTGCGATTGCATATCGGTCGGAAATCCGGGGTGCTATAAAGGATAGTATATAAATTACATGATTACATAGCATCATATGCTTCCGAGGTATGAAAGAAGCCGGGGAAAGAGGCGCGGAAGATTACGAATACATACGCGAGGGCACTTGTTCCATTTTCGTCTTTACTCAACCTCTGAAAGGTTGGCGACGTGTAGAGGCGCTTGAACGGCGAACAAAGATTGATTTTGCTCATCAGGTAGAGAAGCTTTTGATGGAGGACTTCTTGGATGCCGATAAAGTGAGGTTTCGAATACTCATTGAACATGTAAACCGCCGTATTAAAGAGGACGTTTAGGCTTACGTGTAATTGGTAATAATATCCACAAAGGAGATGTTACCAATGAACGAAAAAGCGAGAGAACTCGTAGGCCTGTTGGCCAAAGAATGCGAGAGTATGCAAGACATCCAAGACCTTCTGAAGCAGCTTTTCAAAGGCACGATTGAAGAAATGCTTGAATCGGAAATGGATGAACATTTAGGATACGACAAGCACAGCCCACTGGGTGATTTATCAGGCAATAGCCGAAACGGTTACAACAAAAAGACAATCCAAACGCAGATGGGTAAGGCTGAAATCAAGGTACCGCGGGACAGAAACGGCGAATTTGAGCCACAGTTGATAGAAAAGCATCAAAACAAGTCGGACGGTTTGGAAAATAAGATAGTTGCAATGTATGCCAAAGGCATGTCAACCCGTGATATCGAAGACTATTTACGTGATATATACGGCATTGACGCATCCCCTGCACTGATAAGCCGTATAACCGACAAGGTACTTCCGGCGGTACAGGAATGGCAGTCGCGCCCACTTGACAAAATCTATCCGATAGTGTTTCTGGATGGTATAGTATACAAGGTAAAGAAGGACGCAAAAGTCGTCAACAAGTGTTTCTATACCGTCCTTGGCATAAATATGGAAGGCCGGAAAGAGATACTCGGCATGTGGATAACCGAGAATGAAAGCGCGAGTTTTTGGGCTTCTGTGTGTAACGAACTCCGCAACCGTGGTGTTGAGGATATCCTGATAACCTGCCGCGACAATCTCAGCGGCTTTACATCCGCAATAGAAGCGGCTTTCCCGAAAACTGAACAACAGCTATGAATAATCCACCAAATAAGGAACTCGACAAGATACGTGTCATACAAGGATTTGAAGGCGGTAATGGCTGACCTGAAATCCATATACCAAGCCCCATCCGAGGATGATGCGCTTTATCACCTTGAGGAATTTAAGGATAAGTGGGGCAAAAAATATCCGCAAATCGCAAAGTCATGGGAAGATAACTGGGCATCTCTTTCTGCATACTTCAAGTATCCTGACGAAGTTAGGCGGCTCATATACACAACTAACGCTGTTGAAGGTTTCCACCGTATGCTCCGTAAATACACTAAAACCAAGACAGTGTTCCCGTCCGATGATTCCTTGAAGAAGTCAATCTACTTGTCAATTCAAGAAATTACAAAGAAGTGGACTATGCCGATACAGAATTGGGGAATAATAATGGGGCAACTATGTAGGCGATACTTAAGAACCGAAAAACCTTGGAAGCATAGCAAAAGCCGGCAAAATATGATAAACTATCTGTGTAGGAAAGAACGAAAAACAGCAAAAAAGCGTACAGATGGGTGTGGA
>Ga0131853_10020663_pt1 | contig 11953 bp, 6 predicted proteins | sample TergutLab28metaG_FD_92764 | JGI IMG/M metagenome (GOLD analysis project Ga0131853, IMG submission 92764) | Labiotermes labralis P1 segment gut microbial communities from Petit-Saut dam, French Guiana - Lab288 P1 (version 2) (version 2) | ecosystem: Host-associated > Arthropoda: Insects >...
ACATTATTGAAAATGTTTCAGAATTCAAATGTCTTGTGACAACAGGAACAAACAGAACTGACTTCGGCTTTAAAATTAATGAAGATTCATTCCAGGACAAAAGTTTTGTATTCGTTTTAAAAATGAACTTTTTTCTAACACATTAAATGTCAACGTGTAGCTGTACAAAATAATAATTTTATTAGTTATTGAGAGGGTTGTTACTTTCAGTATATGATTCTGATAGACGCATATGAAACTACTTCAAAACCAATTAAAAAACCACGCCATTTTAAATCAAGGTTAAGAAATAAATTTAAGTATAGGGCCTATTATTAGGCCTAATAAGACCTTAGGTTAAGTCTGCACGCCATCTAGTAGGCTGCTGTTATAAAAGTGAATTCAGTGTGGATGAAATAAGCTGAAAATGTGGTAAGAAATGCACGAACAAAGTAGAAACGAGGAAGTATTGGAAAAGAATTACTTGCAAGGTCTCCTTCTTATGCTATTGTTGAACAATTGAAAGAAGAAGCGCAGTCTGTTTTATTTAAAAACTCATTACGTACCGAGCAGTTAGCACTTCTCGTGTCGGTTATTAAATCTAGTCGTTTACATTATTTTGGGCAGAAGTCGCTGTTTTTTCTGAGATAAATTCAAAACACACAAATACAGAGTGTGTGCAGAAAATACAGTTCTTGAAGGTTAAACCTGTTGTTGCAACACCTAACCAGTGGGCATTAAAAGTTTAATCATTTAGGTAATCAGATACTCTCCTTGTCCCTTGCCTCTTCATCCATTACATACTTAGTTCATTAACTACTAGTTCATCTAATTGGTAGTTATGTTATTTAGACACGATAGAAAACGTTTTGAATTACTGACCACAAATTTCTAAACTGTGGGCAAATTTGTACATTTTACTGGAGTCAAGAGAGTTTATTGTATAAAAAACTTTCTGTGATTGCAGAATTTAACCTATTTCGAAATCTCAATGCCGTAAAATTAATTGTGTTTTTGTGCATGTTATAGTGCTACTTAAACAGACGTGAAGTAAAATTTTCCCTGAGCGCGGAAAATTTCTTTTCTAAAGTTTGCTTTTAAATTTTCCAAATTAAATCATTGCTTTAGACGGTTTAGCAATTTGAACACATCTTGCTTTCATATTTTGAAGGCTTTACTCGCACTTACAATCTCGATTCATGGACACAATTCTTGATACTCCGGTGCTCTTACAGGAGCATCCTCTAAAGTTTCAGATTTCCTTTCAATTTGTGACTGCAGTCATACTGCGTGAAACGCAAACGTGAGTTCTGCATTGAGTCCAAAGAAAAATATAAAAAAGCAATTTCAGTAAAGGCACATTTCTTCCAAACTTTTTTCATTGCTTCAATTAATGCGTGTATTAAACTTATTTTCTTCTACTTCCCACACATTCATTTTCTTTACTGGAGATTTAGGGCGAGCAGTTTCATTAAAAGTTATCAGATATCTTGAATTTCGTAAAAATCGTCTCTGTGACAGTCAGATATCATAATCCTTTAGGTGCATTTTGGTTCAATTTATGAAACAATTGTTTGGTGTTATAGAAAGCAAGTATTAAAATACAAGTGTGTGGGGCCCATCAGAAGGCATGGGTAGAAATTTAATTCCGGTTTAACTATTTTAATATCGTTAAGATCTGAACAATTTACGCACCTGAAGTACTGAAAGAATTAATATAAAAATTATATGTGTATACACTGCACAGAGTGTGAGATTAAAGACGCATGACTACCTTCGTACTTCACCATAAAAAATATGAAACCAATCAGAGAGACAATCTTCATTAGGGCCATTTTAGCTGCGCTCCTGCCGCTACTTTGCCTTATGTTAAACCCTACTGGCAGAGCGTTAGGCAGCTAATTTAGAAAGACACTCCATAGTCGCATGAAACACTTCTTTCAAAATCGAAAAAAAGGAGAGATACTTATCCGCAGACTTTTTAAGCTGCACGACAATTTGTAGACCGCTAACAACGATAACTGCACGTCTTATGATTCGCTACAGACACGCGCAAAATGGATCAATAAAGCTGAGACTACATTGTTGAAGGGCTGTACAACAATACACATCAGACATGACAACAGAAGTTTACTGTCAACATATTTAACTATGATTTAGTTGTGTGTCTTTGTGTCTTAGTATAAATTTGGACTTACACATGCGCTATGATTTTTAAATTATTTAGGCACAACGAGCACTTTTTCAGTTTTGAAATATTCCAGTTCTGCTTTCTCATATTATCAATCACCTCTTTAATTATACAAAACAAAAACACTACATATATTTTAATGTTTACATATGTGGTTGTTAGTTGACGCTTTCTACAGATCTTGTTGAAACATAAGGCATCTTTGCGTTTAAGTAATTTGTATTTGGCGTTTTTTAGTTTTTAATTAACCTTGTTTGTTGAACATCAATTATTTTGAAGTATTCCATTGTGTGAATTCTCAAATTATCAAATGCCCCTTTAATTAGAGCGTTTGGAAAGAAAAGTTCTCAGTCGTGACTTCTGTCAGTTCAGAAGCTTCGTACTTTGACACTTTGTGGAGAAAGCTAAATGCTTCAGAAGAGTAATAAAAGCTGTTGTAGTGTCTAATGAGTGTTCACGATAGACACTATCAGCGGTTAGAGCAGTTAAGAACATCCGAGTAAATCGTCGATGGTAAGGCAAATGGTTACTCGTGACAGACCAGCAAGCGGACGACCATCTTTTGTTGATTTTATCTCATGTCACTACAGAACAGATTTTCAATCCAGCGATGTGGATCCTCATTCAAGATAACAATTTTCGTTGTACAGAATTAATTTAATACAAATTTGTGTATTATGTCAAGAAAATTCTTGGTGTAACAATACATTTCGCGGAGTCGCTGTTAAATGAATGTACATCTGTTTAGGCTACGTACTGTGTATGTCTCTATGTACATGACCTTCGGAAGTAATGTGTGGTGACACTCTCAGTTTACGTATGTTCAGGTACAAAGACACTTAGGTTTACCTAACTTTAGGCCATCCTCTACAGTATGTATAAGGAACTGTTAATATTAGCTGTAGAACATTTAGGGTCCTTTACTATAATTGTGAATTCACTGTCACAGCACACAGTAAGGTATTGACGGAAGCATGTAGGATTAGATAGAATGGGTTTTCCCTGCACAAGTTAACACACATCCTGCTCCGTCTGTATACATGTGTTATGTTTCTGCAACTACTAAAATGTATTTTGATTAAACTTCTTATCAAAAGTCTACAGTAGGAATTGTCTAGACTAAATTTCAATAGAGACCTGACTCAGAGTACAAGCTGAAACAGAACTACAAATCTACCTTGTTCATTTAAAGCTCAGCTCTAAATGACTGGTTTTATTATTTCAGGGTTTCGAACATTTCTCATTTCTGTCACGCATACTGTGCTGCGTCCCACATGCTTGACGGGTAAAGCAGTCCCATTACAGGCCTGGACAGGCCCAGAGGATTCCAGGAAGTTAAGGTCCCCCGATTTCGTGACAACGGCACAGGATGGTTGTAGGTTGTCAGCCTTATGCACCGGCCGCCTTTACCCCCAGGAAATACTCCTGGTACTCATTTATGTTAGAGGCTGAGTCGACCCCAGGACCATAGTGCGATCGGAAGGATTTTATGTCAATGAAAAATCCACTGAAACCAGCTGGGATCGAAACAGGGACCTTTCGATTTGTAGCACAGCTCACATTCTTGACTGAATGATCCAAATTAAGTGTACGTTTATTGAACACCAAAATTTAAGAAGTTTTCTGCGTCCATTTTCCTTCCAAACTGCATAAGTAAAGATGGCAATTCGCTTTTGCCATACTTAGTAAGACAATTTCGAACACATTTTTTTGCTATTTGGCCTACATGTTGAACTGAAGATATCCACAGATATAAAAATTGTACACATGACCTTGGTTTTGAAGAGGCGAAGTGCTGCTGAGAACATCAATTTGATAACCATAAATCGTGTACCAAAGCCAGCATTGCTCAAAATCCCTATCTAACACCATCAACTTCCTCTCCTCACAACCTCTTACCAAAAATGCATTTCAATATTGTCTTTCCTGTCATTCCCTGTCACTCAGATTCGTTTGCAAGAGCGTTTTTGCATCAACGTTTCTAGCCTCAACATATATTTTTCTCTTAATTCAAAATATACTTCTTGCACTTTGAATCTACTGCTCTAACGATACGTAGCTTCCCCTAATTTGCCACCCTAACAAAGGTCTACTGGACTTTCTTTAGACCTGTTGTACCTTATATATTAATTTGATCTTAAATTGTTCGCTTATTTCGGACACTTCCAACTGTCAATTTTATATTCTTCTGGCGATGGTATTAGATCCACTATACAATCAGAAAATATTGTTGCCTAGATTTTGGACATCGACTAGTATTCTTTAAAGAACAAGATGTGTTGGAAAGTGGATTTGTTTCTATCCACGGGCAAAAGAATGCGCTTTATTTCGGACTGACCTGACCGCTGGGTGCTCCACTAGTCTGAGGGCGAAAACAGATCCAGTGTCCGAAACTTCGTTGCTCTTTTATCGAAGTAATGAAAGTTGCAAAGTCGCACCGAACCGATTTAATTCTATAAGGGCTGAATTTATTCCATTCCTTAAGTTTCACACCCACACAAAACACCTGCAAGTTTATTGCTGCATGTGTCTTTACCCACCGCAAATAAGGACTAACATTTCCCGAAATGAGTGAGCATTTTGAGAATTAATTCTTTACGTAATTTAATCACAAATCGAGTTTCTGTTTTTAGTTTTTTTCTCCAGTTCAGAGTGAACCTTGTTTACGTTTAACAGGGTTGTCCCCGTTTTCATCACATTTCGTGTTTTTATTCATTTATGTTGTCCCAATTTTATCTTGAAAAGTCCTTAAATTTTCATATTTTTTAAACGCTTGATAACCTCGAATCTATCCTTTAATAATTCTGGAGCCGGGGTGGCTTGGTCCATATAACCAGGCTACGGGTTGGACAACCGAGGAATCGTAGTTCGATTCTTGGAATGAACAAGAGGTTTTTTTATCTTAAAATCGCCTAAAAGAGACCTGGGACTCACCCAATTCCTATTCTATTGTTGTTGCAGTGTCTTTCCCCGCGGGTAAGTTGGCCGTGGCGTGCAGCTGACTGCTAACCTCCGTTTAGGATAAGAATAAGAAACACTGCACAGCGCTACAAGCCTTAAAGTCGCGGTTCGATTTCCCATAGGGTCATTGGGGACTTTTATTGATTTAACCCTTTTGACAGCCCTGTGGCCGTGGGTTCGACTCAGCTTCTAACATAAATGAGTACCAGGGTTATGTACTACAGGGTAAAGTTAGCTGGTGCATACGACTGACAACTTAGCCACTTTCATCTTCGGATTATCTAGAAGTTCTGGGAGCCTCAACCTCCTAAAGCCGTAACGGCCTGTCCAGACCTGTACAGGGATTGCTTTACCATACTTCCACTCCGTCACATGACTTCATGGCGTGCGACGGGACTTCACCGAGTACTCAGCTGTAGTAATGACCGTACTGCAGGTTTTTGTTTCCTGACACGCTATGCTTTGTTTGTATGCAACAGGGCAAGGAGCAGAACTGCGTTATTACGCAGAAAGGTTGTCGATGGTGATAAAATGGCCAATAGACGTCTGTCCGACGACATTTGAAGAAGTACAACAATCAGCCAAGCAGCAGTGGCACAGGAAGTTACCCAGGAAGACGCTACTTTCGGTTACATAGTCCACCAATGGCAATACCCTTACCTGAGGCTGGAGAGGTGTATGCCTCAGGTGGGGTCATCACAGTGTAAGTGAATCACGGGAATGGAGAAGGCTCAGATGGTGGGTGTGCAGCATGTCTGTGCGACGGGAATATGAATATTGTGCTGTGCGAACTAATTGTCAGCTTTCCGGATGATGATCCAGAAATTCGGTTCATAAGTTGAGTGTAAGTCAGAGATAAACAAGAAACAGAGGAAGAGATACTGAATGTCCTTGCATCAATTGTGACAATATCCCCTGAAGTCTTTCGTAAAAAGGGCAAATTGTACTTACATTCTGCGCTGTCAGAATTACTTCTATGCCAGAAAGATCCTCCGCCAATACTTTTGGAGTTGTATCCTGCAAAAGAAGATACAACTAACACATCAGAAGATAAAGCGCATTTAAACAAACGGTATAGACCAAAAAATTATTTTTTTGTATATTCCTAAAGAAAATTGTGAACATGATGGGTAATTGGACGTTATGAACAGTTTAAAGCATATTGGTTTTTACGAGTACTTGTACCGCCAAATTCAGCGCTACACACTCTGCATTTTGCCCACATAGTCTATTTATATATTGCATGAGATCCTTACAGCAAACAGCCTGTACTGCCATATCCAACGTTCACCAATTGGTTTTTCGAATGGAAACAAATTACGTTCTCTGTGTGGTACGAATTAATCTTTGTATATAACGTAGAATAGACGTCGTCTTCAAAGGGCTAATACAAAATTGTTTCCATACTTTTATTCTAGTGAGTACTTAAAAGAAAAAAAATATTGTATTTAATCTGTGGAATGCGTGGAGCAGTACCTACATACGTGTTCATGGCGCGTTGCTTAATTAAGTGCAAGAACACATTAACCCTTACTGTGTTCACAAGTGCCATTTGCTGAACCTTACCCCAAACAATGAATCTAGTCCACAGCCTCACACATTATTTTCAAACCCTATTTTACTATTAACCATTTATTTTCACCCAATTCTTCACATATCCTATGATATATTTCTTTCGGGTGAACTGATTAAGATTTCATATTTATTTGTTATCTCCTACATGTTCTGCGCGTGTCATTTGTCTTCGATTTTATCATCTCTAAGGGACAGGTTCCTGTGGTTAAGAGTGAATGAAGTAGGCATACAGGGAACTGGATTGTTCACCTACGTTACAGGCTAGACAACCGGAGAAAATGATTTAGATTTTCGGCGGCGGGGGTTTGGGGGCCTAAGATTTGTTATGGTGCCTACGCAGTTACATATTTATTGCTAGCGGGGTCCTTTCCTGGTGAGGGGATATGGTGGTCGAGACTGCTGCTTGCTTCTACGTATGGCCGAATGTTGTGATAGACTGAGGCTATTCTTCTACGTCATTTCTGAGGTGAGGATCCTTTACATTAGTTTAGGTCCGCCTTGTCTTCCTCCAGTCATAGAACTGGTGACTAGCAGATACAATTATTTAAATTGTGGCGAAGTGGGCCTGATCCTTGAGAAGGATTTTGCATATATAGTACTAAATCAAGTTGAAGAATTCCGTTTTCATGGATAAGACACGGTGGAATAGTACACACACACACACACACTCGCGCGCGTGCGTTGTCTTCATCTTCAGGGTAGTCAGACTGGAGAAATTGATGTACTGTGGCCTGCTGTCAAGTTCCAGGTGTTAAGAATTGCTGAAGCCTTGAGTAGACTATCAAACACGGCGGCAGAGTGACAGTTGTAATGAAAATGATTTAAAATTTATAAATTTGCAATGTAAGTAAACGAAATGTCATAAGTAGTACAGCAACGGCCAACAACTAGTGGCATTTGTTGTTGATTTTGTCAAAAGTTCTCATTCCCCAATATTCGATATACCTGAAAATATGTTTGGAACGTTTCTGCGATCCTGTATTGGTGTTTATATTTTAATGTATATTAAGTGGCAAGCAGTCAGTATAGCTTAGTCCATGTACTGATGAGATACCGGCTGAGAGATTCAAGTTTTTTTCATTGTAGGTGCAGGTTTGAGGTGCATTTGCATAAAACCTGAAAGGCACCCATTAGGTTCGTCATACCCATTTTCCCCCCTGTCTGTATGCCCGTCCGTTCGTCCTTTAGCTCGTATCAGTACGTCTCCCTCTGGTAGAGTATCCGTCAAATTTGAAAATAAGTACCTCCAAAATTGGCGAGAATCGGACAAAAATTGTGGACATTTTACGTATAGACCTTTGTACATTTCATTGTTGCCAGTTATATAGATTCCCCACAAAAACTCTGTTGTGCAACTCTTGACTGAGACAGGCAGTTGAACAACGGACCCAGAATACAATGTTGCTTTTCCATTCCAAACATGGTTCCGAGACAGCGTCACGATGTCAGGTTACACATACATTCCACATTTTGTGCCACTTCTACATATTGTCTAGCCCAGCTCTCTGTCCGTTGCCTGCTTAATGTGTACCAGAAACGCTTTCTATAAGGATAAGCCAGTCGGAGAATAAAGCTAAAGAGAAACTTCCATCTAGTGTGGAGGATAAAATTGCGTAAACTATAAGGTATTTGTTCTCCATACATCTCCTTAGCATGGAGCTTAATGAATCACAAGGAAAATTTTAGTTTTATTTTAATTTTGGTGAGGAGATTAACATTTCACTTTCATAAACCTTCATGTAACGTGAAGCCTGTAATGGAGCTGTTTGTGACAAGAAATCTTTAATTGCATCCTCGCGTTCAACATATGTAACTTACACTAGAAACAAAATAGGCCTATGCACTGAAGAAATGGCCAGTGTATAGACTATATCAGTGCTGGCGAACGTTTGGAGGGGGGGGGGCGCAAATTGTCTATAAATTTCGAAAGAAACCTTTAGTCTACCCATAGGAATTTTAAAGAAAAAAGCAAGGTCTTTGAATCTTCAATAATTGTTATTAATTACTGAATTATTACAATTAATTTGTGTTATAGTCTTATAACGCATAATATAATTATATTTTAAAAAACGGCCTACTCGAAGAAGGTGATAAATAAAAAAAGTTGAAATACCTAGGGCTGCTGCTGCTTCCTGTTTGACTAACGTTATGTCCAAAGTCACGTATTCGCCAAGTCACCGCCAGGCCGGCACCCCAATTGTAAATATCCGGTCAACACTTCACACCGCTCCTGATTTGTGTAAAAATATTTCAGTCGCAGTTTTGCTTGGTAGCACCGGTAATTCATACACGCTGTCTACGAAGTCACATATGTGTAAACGTACACATATTGTTCACAGTATAGAGACGTTGGTCGGGCGAAAGATATAAAATTTATGGGACAGCAGTAAATGCCGCTTGCCATTTTGGGCATGCATGCCATAGGTTTGTGATCCCTGGAATATGTTCTTTCGAAAAGTTTTCAGCCTGCTACCACGCCACACTGCCATAACCGAGGAAGCCACAGTGTGAATAAACGCTTCAAACGTCAATTGTCAGACTTGAACACGTAGTGGTATTACTGACAGCTTGAACTAAAGTATAATGACTAAAGTGTAACGGATGAAACATCGCTAATAGTCTATGTATATGGACTTTTCAATTATCGCTAAACACAAACAGCCTTCAACGATAATGGAAAATTTATATATATATTTATTTATTTATGTTTCACGTGTTAAACCACTGTCAGTTAAGTGTAACCGACTTTAAAGTCACAGATTCTTGGTTTAAGCAAACAGGCCACAAAAGGAACACATCGTTTTTAGGCTCGGTTTCATTCCTGTGACTAAGATGACTTTAACGTTAATGTTTTAAACTTAATCATAAATAATATACAGGCCTAACATACAGGAAAAGAGACACTTGTTGATAACGACAAGTACGTAGCTATGAATTTTATTCTGTCACACAGACCTAACTAAACACAGTGCCGAGGGAAAAGATTTACAACAGATTATTTGTTTGCGTGTCAGTGTGTATAAACAAGTAGGATAAAGCCAACTTACCTTTAACCTTTAGAAGTAAGAGAAAATAAGAAATTACGAATAGCCTTTGCAGTGCGGGCATCTTCGAAACGATGTTCGCTTGCCAAGTCTCCAGTACGACTGAACTCGTTCGAATTCACCGGCACAAATTTGTGGTTGAGTGAGAGGTATTAAGGAACTTGTGTGGACTGCCATTACTGGAAATGAAGTTAGTTTTCTTACATCAGTGGGACTAGTGTTGTATGAACTCATAAGACACGCACATTCTAGATCAATAATCCTAAGCATTAAGTTTCGCTTACACGATCGCTCGTGTTGGATTCTTACTCTGTTTTTCACATCTGATATACCTAATAATTTCTTTTGCGGTCTCTTACTCAAGAAAATTCAGCTGACCTTCACAGCTTGGGAACAGTCCCTGAACATTAGCGAAGACTGTCGGGGGAAAACACATAGGTTTTGTCAAAAAAATAAGCTACTGTCACTGGTGACCTTCTTTCCATTGGTCGCTTTGTTAGATACTTTGTTTATAACAAGCCAAAGTCAAATTTGTGCTCAGCTATAACCACACTGATCACTACAGAAAAAGCTGTATTATCTCACACACACACACACACACACACAAAACACAAATGCATTTTGGCCTGATGTATTTTTACCCCGAGTACAGCGGTTACCGGTCACAAAGAAGAGACAGTTGGCTTTCTCCAGCACAAACAACTGCAAGGTCATCTGCAAGGTCAACTGCAAACTCCTCAGACAGTATGAGTACTTTACTCAGGTCTTCTCGAATCCCTTATGGTTACACTCTTCAATATAGACGCTGTTCTTCACTCACAACAGTAAGAATTTCGAACTAAAATGAATCCTCTATATTCTGACTTTCTATCAACTAACCCGCGCATTAACAGACCTGAATTTTTTATATCCTAAGCACTTACTGAACAGCTATTCCTTATTTTTGTGTGTGTAAAATTTGCATTTAGCGTGTAGGTAACATTAGTTATTACAATATTGTATTTTGTTGGGAAAAATAAAAGAGGCAATAAGACTAGGCCTATATTTAGGGAGCTAAGAACTGAGACTAGAAAGGCCTAGTAACGCCTACACAGCAAGGTCAAACTTCGTTAAGCTGCTGAAGATCGTGACACGCATTTAGGTCTTTAAATGTGTTCTGAGGACTTGTTTTCTCTTTCTGTATCACGAGTGCACAAATCCCGGGCGCCAGGTTACCCGAGCTACTAAATTTCTACGGTGACTTCTGATGTGTGTGGGTCCACAGCAGCTATATAACCTGCTTAGTGTCAGCCATCTGACTCGTAGCATTTTTAGAAAGCTCCTAGACTTTTTTAAACATTTGTAGGCTCCTGTGTTATACCAACTTTTTATATATGTTTAACATATTTAGGCTCAAACATTGCCTAGAATTCTACAGATATTTGGCTTCCTACCTTCACATCTCGAGGCAAGGTTGTGATATAAAAAGTGGTCTGCGAACAACCGACTGATCGGCTTTTCCAAATCAACGTCTCTACCCCACCCCCTCCCTCTTCCTCCTTTTCGTAATTCTGGTACCCGAGGTGGTTCGCTGTAGTTGTGACAGGTCTGAAATAGATGCAAGCACAATTTCCCTACACTTTTCTATTCCTCCGTGAAGAATTTTGTCTACTGGACTTTGAAAACCTTTAGGTTTTTAGGTTTACACCGACGTTTCAGAGGAAATTTCTCTGTATCTCTTCAGGGTTGGAGTGACTTGAGTAAGTTGTCGGTCTTTGAATAGGAACGTTACAATAAATGTGGCTATCATCTGAAAGGTCCTTGAGCCAACCAAGGGCCATCTGAAGCTTTCTACTGCTGTAACAGCTCACAGTGATGGAAGCTCAGCAGGCCAGTGCAGGCTACGCTTAACAAGCTGACAGATTCTACAGAACCATTATTTTCTGCCACATTAAATCGTTTTTTGTGATTTTTTTCTGTTGTAAGACAAATTCAAGGGTATAGTTACAAGAAGGGACATTGTCCACTTCCTCCTCCCCCAAAACGGTCGCTTCAAAATAAAATTATCCACCCTCCCCCCACAATCGCAATGACCCTCAGCTGAAGTAATCACAATCTCTCGGGTTCAGTCCCAGTCATTCAAGCGTAGCGTGTCATTGCCAGACAGGTCTTTTCACGCCAGCAGCAACTTCTCTAGACTTCTGGTATTCATTTCGTACCGAGG
>Ga0131853_10020664_pt1 | contig 11953 bp, 5 predicted proteins | sample TergutLab28metaG_FD_92764 | JGI IMG/M metagenome (GOLD analysis project Ga0131853, IMG submission 92764) | Labiotermes labralis P1 segment gut microbial communities from Petit-Saut dam, French Guiana - Lab288 P1 (version 2) (version 2) | ecosystem: Host-associated > Arthropoda: Insects >...
AAAAGGTCGTCTATTTGTTTGTTTTGCGTGCTGTCTATAGATATTTTGACTGTTTCGGTAGTTTGGTCGCCCTCGTAAATATCTATTATTTTGCCGTTTTCTAATTCGATTATTTTTTGGGCGTACCTGTGAGCTGACTCGCAATCGTGCGATATGACTATGACTAGGCTGTTTTTTGATAATTCCTTTAGCAGCGAAAATATTTCGCCGCTGGTCACGCTGTCAAGATTGCCTGTGGGCTCGTCCGCTAAGATGATTTTAGGGTTTTTGACAATCGCCCGTGCTATTGCAACCCTTTGCTTTTGGCCGCCGCTGATGCTGATTTTGCTTGCAAACCTGTTTTCAAAGCCCCCAAGACCCACCTTTTGCAGTGCGTCCGACACTTGAGATTGTTGGTCTTGGTGTATATTTGCAATTTCTAATGCAAGCGAGACATTTTTGCCAATGCTATAATTTTCGATTATATGAAAGTCTTGAAACACAAAGCCGATGGACATTGCCCTGATGGTGTCTTTTTGTTTGTCAGTAAGCAAACTTGCCTGATTGCCGTCGATTAAAAGCTGGCCGTGGTCGCTTGTATCAAGCAGTCCCAAAAGGTTTAACAGGGTTGACTTGCCTGACCCCGATTTGCCGACAATAAAAACTAAACCTTTGTCGGGGAATTTAAAAGACACGCCGTCAAGTGCTTTGACCGACTGCCCCTTTTTGCCTATGTATGTTTTTTTGATGTCAATTAATTCTATCATTCTTTTTATACTGCCGAAATTGAAATAATTTTTGTATTTAACAAGGGACAAGTGCAGGTGATTAAATGGTTCTGTCCAGTGTCCTATATCCGATTGCTTCGGCGATGTGGTTTGGGGCAATCTCTAAGCTGTTTTCTAAATCGGCAATAGTTCGGGCAACTTTTCGTATCCTTACATATGCCCTTGCACTAAGCCCCAAGGTCATAAATGCCGATTTTAAAAGCTCCTTACTTTTTGGACAAAGGGTGCAAAATTCGTCGACCATTTGGTTTGTCATTAGGCCGTTTGAATAAATATCGCTGCCTTTAAACCTGTTTAGTTGGATTTGTCTTGCCCTGTTGACCCTGTCACGGATTTTTTCGCTTGGCTCGGCGTTTGGTGGTGCTGTCAATTCGTCATAGCTGACATTGTCTACCTCGATATGCAAGTCTATGCGGTCTAGCAGCGGCCCTGACAGCCGTGACATATATTTTTGTACTTGGACAGGCGAGCAAACGCATTCCTTTTTAGAGCCTGCAAAGCCGCATGGGCAGGGGTTCATGCTTGCTACAAGCATAAAGTTTGCAGGGTATTCGACTGTCCTTAGCGCGCGGGAAATTGTGATTGAGCGGTCTTCTAGGGGCTGGCGAAGGATTTCTAGCGTGGTGCGGTCGTATTCGGGCAATTCGTCTAAAAACAAGACGCCGTTGTGGGCTAATGATACTTCGCCCGGCTTGACTGCCGAGCCGCCGCCTGTTAGGGCGACACGGCTTGATGTGTGGTGGGGTGTGCGGAACGGGCGGGTGGTGACGATGCCGACGCTTTGGTTTAGGTTGCCTGCGACGGAGTGGATTTTTGTGGTTTCTAGGGCTTCGGAAGCTGTTAAAATGGGCAAGATGGACGGCATACACTTGGCAAGCATTGTTTTGCCGCCGCCGGGCGGGCCGATTAAAAGCAGGTTGTGGCTGCCTGCTGCGGCGATTTCCATTGCTCTTTTGGCGATTGATTGACCCTTGACATATTTAAAATCTTGTTCGGACTTGTTTGTTTTTAGGTGCGAAAAGATGTCTTGTTTTGTGACGGGGCGGCAGGTGGTTTTGTTTTTTAAAAAGTCGACGATTTCGTGCAGGTGGGCAAATGCAAAGACATTTACATTGTCGACAAAAGATGCTTCCTGTGCGTTTTTTTGGGGGATTATAAAGTTTGTGTAGCCGTCTTGTTTTGCGGCGATGATTATGGGCAGGATTCCTTTGACTTCTTTTACTTCGCCGTAGAGTGATAATTCGCCTATGACTATGTATTCGCTTAAGGGGACGGAATTTTTTTTGGACGGGGCGGAGTTTTGGTTTGAGTGGTTTTGGGGTGCGGTGCTTTGGTTTGAGTGGTTTTGGTTTGGAAGGGTTTGGTTTAAGGGTTTGCAAAAAGGATTTGGGGTGTCCAAATCAAGCTGACCTGTTGCCGCCAAAATGCCCAAACTTATAGGCAAATCATACATTGCCCCCTCCTTTCGTATATCGGCAGGGGCAAGGTTTACGGTCATGCGTTTGGGGGGGAATACAAAGCCGCTGTTTCGGATAGCGCTTTTGACCCTCTCCTTTGATTCTTTGACTGATGCATCGGGCAGGCCGACCATGTCGATTGTCGGTGTGCCGCCGCTTACATCAATTTCGATACAAATTTTCAGCCCGCCGATACCAATCAAGCCAAAGCTGTTTATCCTTGCAAGCATTTGCTGTTTTCCTTAAAAATTTGTTGTTTGTGGTTTGGTTTGGCATGCTCTAGTTTGTTTGGTATAGATACTAGACTTTATAAAAAAGTCGATTAAATTAAGGCGTGTCTGCACATTGGCCAACACGCCTTAAAAAGACAAGTCTATTATTTTTTGATTTTAAACCAGTCTTTCATCACCGCAAAAAAGGTTGTCTTTTTGGTGCTAAAGAGCTTTCTTTGATTGCTTAGCGAAATATCCAAAACAATAATGGTGGCGTATAAAAATATTAAAAGGGTCAAGGCTGTGCAGATATAGTTGACCACGCTGCCTGTTGGGCAGTCAATCATTTTGGCAGTGCCTGTGTAGGTGGACAGGCTGTATTCGGTCAATGCAGCGTTTGAGAAAAAGCCTGCACTTGCCATCACGACCCCTGCGTTGATTAAAACAACCAAAGACAGCGCACCAAAAATGTGTAGTATTCTTTTGTCTTTTACAAAAACAAATGCCAAAAGCAAAACTGCAAGTGCCACAACCAAATTTAATTCGGTAAAGTTCATAAAGAAAATGCTTAAAACAAGCAGGATGTATGCGGCCAAAAGAGTAAGGTTTGCCCTGTTTTTTCTTGAGGTATAAATCAGCAAAATCACGGCAAGGGCTATGACAAAAAACATGATAGAAAACACAACAGGGTTAAAGTTTGGCAGCATTTCGCCGTTGTTTCGGCCAAACAAATTAAATATGCTTAGTGCGTTAAATCCAAAGTGGCTAAGGCCCGATGCAAGCGGAAAGACAAATAGATTGTTAAACCAAGTAAAAAAGTTGAAATTGATTAGCCCTAACAGCGGCAAGTTTACAATATACATTGCGATTAGTCCGCCGATTAAATACAACGGCATTCTTAACACAAGACCTCTTTCTTTGTCCAAAAACAGCTGTTTTATTGATTGTATTTTAGAAAGTTCTTGCCCGTCATCTTGCAGGGTGTAGTCCTTTGACACATCGACTGTTGATGCTTTTATTTTTACATTTTTGGTGTGTTTGTTTTTTGATTTTTGCAAAGCGGCAGACCTTGGCTGATTGCGGCCGTGTCTTAACAGCTTTATTGCCCTGATATAGTGATATCCTGCAAAGACCAAAATGATGGGCGAAAAAAGAAGTGCGTCCCTGTGTGTTAGAATGGCTAGACCTAGGGCTGCAAACATTAAGATAAATTTTCGCTCGACCATAAAATAAAGGGTCAAGACGACAAAAAATGCCAGGATCGAAAACACACTACCCCAAATGCTTGAAGTGAAGATAAATATTGGGTTTAGTAGGCAGATTGCGGCAAGTGCGATGCCCACTTTTTCGTTTGCGTGTTTTTTGGCGATTTTGTATAAAAGTATTGCTGTGGCGATGTCAAATGCGGCAAACGGCAAGCGGAAAAGGAATTGGGTCATTAGTGTGGGGTCGGCGGTGTTTATTGGACCAAACAGCGATGCGATACCGCCAAAAATTACCATCAAAAAGTATGGTATTGGGTATATGTTTTCGCCGACGCCGATTGGGCCGATTGTGCCGTTTTCAAAAAGGTGGCGCATGGCTGTATAGAAGGCCATTAAGCCGTTTGCGCCGCCGATGTTGATGGTTGGAGACAGGTTTGTTGTGTCTTGGCTTAAAAATCCGTTTGTGGCAAATGAAAAGGCGATACGGATGGCAAGGCCTATTACCGACAAAAACAGGATTATGTGGGCGGCTTTAAATTGGGATTGGGGTTTGTTTGATGCGATTTGGGGGGGTTGGCTTGCGGTTTGTGCGTCGGAAGAAGGTGCGACGGCTGTACCCTTGCCCTTTTGCTTTGCACCCGATTCGGATGTGGCGAGGGGCAGTTGGGTGGGTTTTGCGTTGATGTTTGTTGCAATCATCCAGACGGCAAAAAGTGTGACCAAAACGCAAAAGACGGACAAAAAGATGATTAGGATAGTATCGTTGTACGCCTGCGTTAAACCATTTAGGGAAGAAATAAGTGTGTTCATATTGTTTTTAAAAACTCCGAAAAGTTGTTGGGTATTTAGGTTTTTTTTTGGGGTGAATATTAGTGCTGAATTGGGTGTGTTGTTTTGGGTTGGTATTTTGGGCTTAAAAAGTGCTTGCTTTGAAGTCAAAGGGCTATAGCGGCAATGTAAAAAAAGACTGCTGATAAAATTATTGCAAAATACAACGATGATTATAACACGGCACGCAAATAAAAATCAAATGATTAGTTATACTTAACGACATATAGAAAAATTTTTATTGTTTTGTAGCAACTTTATGCTGTATAAAAAAAACTTTCGTACCTAAATAATTTAAAGGCACGAAAGTTTTTTGCTGATTATTTGATTGATCTGCTTTAAACTAAGCTTAAAATCAAACCACTAATGTTTGATTGACCTTTAAGTTGCTAGTAAGGTCAGTCCCAATGAATTTAGGTCTATCACGTAGATTGGCTGATAAAGTACCTCTAAGGTATCACTAGTGATACGAGCATTGCCGGATAAAGGGCTTTGGCCGTTGCGTATTCTGACTATATCAGCGTGGGGTCCAAGATAAACAAGCGCCGAGGGCGGTTGATGGACAATCCTAGCAATTGACTGGGCAAGCGGATGAACATTAATAGATGTCCTATAGGCTGACAGCATCATCAGTATTCTGCCGTCTGCACTATATAAAACGCCGTCATAGCTACTAAAGTATTGGCCGACAACTCTGCCGTCTGCGCCAGCTTCGCCCTGAAGGCTTATGTGTGTCATTCTTCTCCAGTTAACCGGTGTGACGGTGACCCCTGAAGAAGGATGGACTGTGCCGCGAGTAGACAAGACACTGTCTACAAAAGCAAGCGGATGAATGGCTGACACCCTTGCAGGTAAAATAATTTCCGTCCCTCTAAATTCGGCAAAAGCACCTTCGGCAAGTACTAGCGGCTGACTGCCGCCTTGTTCAAACGAAACACTTAACACATGATTGTTTGAACCAACTCTTGTGCCGTCAGCACTTCTTGAATCTCGTGATGTGTCAATACCAAGATGGAATGCCCATTCGCCAATGCGGGTCGTGCGGTTTGGTATGTCAATAACATGGGTTAAGGATGGTCTTGTATTTACAGATGCCGGCGCCGCTAAAGGATTGTTGCGCATAAACAACATAAGACTTCCTTGCCACAAAGGATTGATTGTTTGGTTGGTGCTATAGACAAGTGAGACATCACCCCTTACCCCCATGCCTGCAAATGCCATATCGTCTATGTTTAGTGCTGCCGTGCCGCCCAATTCAAACCTAAGTGTATTAAGTCCACTAGTACCAAACGCAAGCATACCAATCCTTGTCACCCTTGCAGGTACAACAAACTCGGCAAATCCGCCTGTTGCGGCAAAAGCATAACTGCCGATTTCTAGCGGCATAGTACCTGCAACAACCGGTGTAAAGTTTGGCCCGCGCTCGCCATCCCAAACGCATTCAAACGAAATTCTGCTGCCAGGGAAGCCAAGAAAAGCACCGTCGTCTATAAGAGTTGTCCTAGCAGGAATAACAATAGATTCTATCGAGGCGGGAAATACGCTGTGACCCGAAACAGGACGCATCAATAAACGGTTTAGTGTCATTGCGCCAAGGTATCTATGTGTAGCATGCCGAAACAAGATGCGTTCAATAGCAGCACCGCCCTCGGCTGCAGAAAGAGAGCCTGAGCCTATTCTAAGCGGTATATCAGGACCTACGGGGGCTTGCGGATTGTTGACGATTGCACCAGATGAATTTCTGCTTGGAAGGCTGTTGCTGCGTTCAAATTCAAATGTGGTAATAGGAGAGCCCATAAATGCATTATGCCCTATCAGACTTATACGATTTGAGATAAACACGCTTCTTAGGTTTGGATTGCCGCCAAAGACACCGTTGGCCGCGACTGTATTTGAGCCTGTGCCCCTGATGCCTAGTTGATCAGTACCACCTGTTTCGAAAACTAATGACCTAAAGAACGCTGCACCACCAAATGCGGCATTGGCCAAGGCATCGGTATATAAACTTCCCGAGTCTAAAGAGAAAACCCTTGTTGGTATTCTTAATTCTCCTGCATTTTCAAAAGATATATTGGCACCTGCCCGCCTAAAAGCGTTAGTGCCGATCATTAAAGGCACAACGGGTGCTCCTTGAAGAGGTGCGGCAAATGTGACAAAGCCTAAGTTTGGAGTATTATCAAAGGCCTCTGCTTCGATTATGCTTACATTGCGGCCGATTGTCACGCCCGTGATACCTGTCATGTGTTGAAAAAGTCCTTGACCTATTTGATTGACAGAGTCTGGAATAATAAAATGTCCTGACATCGACTGAGGGATTGCGATGATAGAAAATCTGTCGGCAGGATCGGTAATGGATGCCAAATTTCTAAGCAAGTAACCACTGTCACTTGATAAAACAGGGTCTAACACACCTTGTACTTGATATACGACAAACTCTCTCATTCGTGGTGTGTTAAAAAATACTCCCGGTGGTATGTCGTTTATACTGTTTGGTATCAAAAACCTTTCTAGCAGGGGGGCATCGATAAAGCCGTTTGGCCCGATACGGGTGACAAGGGCAGAAACTGGACGAATGATAAGGGCAGGGGCTGTGACATCCTCGTCGTCTCCTTCTTCTACTACAATTTGTTGAACAAAACCATCAAAGCGAGAAGGTATAATAATTTCCTCTAGCAGTCTAAATGCCGCAGAACTGTTTCCGTGTTCGTCCAAATGTCTTTCGATCTGCCATTGATCTGTGGATGTGCCGGCTCTTAGTGTAAAAGTAAAGACTTCGGCAAAATAAGCATAAAGACCAAAATTTTCGCCCGTGTTATAGATTGCCCAAGGGTTTAACGAACGGCCAAATTGATTTGTTAATCTTGTGCCGCCGCCGTTTTCTTGCGTGTACCAGCCTAAAAAGACACGGCCGTCAAATATTTGGTTTGTGGGTACAGGGATAGAAAAGTCGTTTGCAAATCTAACTCTGACAGTTGTGATATCTGCACCTTGCGCATTGACCGGCAAGGCACGATTTTCGCCCACCCTAAGCTCGGCGTCATAAAGTGATGTGCGCCATGCTGAGAATAATGTAGAGTTTCCTCTTACGATAAACGGATTGACATTGCTAAAGAGGATAGCGCCCTCTTGGTCTGACGGAAGGCTGTACCAACCTGCAAATTCGTGTCCGGGTCTTATAGGGGTAGGAAAGCGGACATGGTCGCCGTTTGCATAAAATTGGTTTGGCTGAACTTGAGCAGGAAAATCAGGATGAGAGTGCGGAGTTTCAAAGAAAACAGTAAAGGCTTGCATTATGATTTCCTGTCTGCCTAGTTCTGTCCCTTCTTCGTCTAATGCCCACACCTGTATTGCGTGCGTGCCTGCTCTGTCAAAAGTAATTTCGAACCTTGTGGAATCATCGGCATATCCAAGTGTTTCGCCGTTTAGTGACACATAATACTTGTCAGCCATTGCAACAGCTTGCCACGATACATGGTTTTGCCCATAGCTTAAGGGTGCTAAAAAGTTTCGCACTTCCATCGGAGTTGACCAAAGCGAGCTTGTAAAGATTGCATCAGGTGCTGTTATTGCCCTGACCGATACAACATAGGTGGCAGTGTCGCTTAATTCGGTAATTGTCCAAAAGTTGTTTGGTGCAGGTACAGTATGCACTGTCATTGTGCCGTGCAAGACACCAAATGATACTTCGTAGGCAATTGCACCCGCAACAGGGTCCCACTCGACATCGCCTCTCCAGACTGATAAATTTGACGGGGCTGCCAGGGTTGCTTTTTGCCAAACAAAGACAGTTGGCTGAGGGGATGCAAAGTTTGCAGCAAGCGGAGTGATTTCTATCCTTACCCCGTCAGCGTGCGGAGGCACACTTCTTAAATCAAATCTTCTTGTTGTGACAGGGTTTGTAAGCGGATTATTTTCAAAATAAACATAGTCGCCGCTTGTGATTTTTAGTCTATAGTTTGTTGCAAAGTCGGGGGCGTCCCAAGTTAGCTCTTGAGTTGTAGGGTTGACACTGATACTGTTGATATTGACTTGATCAAGCTCACGCAGGAATGTCCAATGGTCAGAATATGATGCAACATGACCTGACGCTGATGCCCTAACCCTAAATATAAAGCCGTCTTCTGGCATATTTAGGTCGGCAAAGTTAAATGTAAGGCTTTGTAGTTGTGTGCCTGTTAACGGGAAGGAACGCTCTAAAAAGTCTGCACACTCGACCAATACATCGTATCTTGTGTTGTTTGGAGCGTCAGAGATTGGGTCAAACGATAAGACATTGTATCCGCCGTCACGCAAGACAGTGAATGGGGTCGGGACTGCGGCAAGTTGGCGGTTGATAAATGTCACTGTTGTCGGAAGCGAGTTGTTTGCCTCGACACCTGCCCTTACGATAGCTGTGATTGTGTATGTACCTTGGGGCTGAGTAGAAAAGTTGATGGGTATAAATCTTGTTACTGATGTCGAAAATGCCCTGTTGACAATGTTTGTAAAGCCTGTTGGACCCTCTACATTAAATGTAAAGCCTTGTGGGTTTTGGATAATCTGCTCTTGTGGGATTGCATCCCATGTTATGCCCGTATTGTCAACTGAAATAAGAGGTGAAGAAAGTCTGCTTGCTGCACCTGACCAAACGGGGCTGTATCTGGCATAAAGAGTGGTGTTTTGGTTGAAAGGTGTTGACACAAACCATCTTCTGTAGAATGTTGCACCCTTGTCAAAGCTAAGCCACCAGCCTTCAAAGTTAAAACCTTCTCTTTGAGGCACTTCTGGCACGCCTGTGATATGGCCGTCTACTGTGGGTACTGAGGCAGGGTTTTGCGGTGCGTCGACAAAATTAAAATCAAAGCTGACTGTAAAATTTCGTGCCTCGGTCGGTGTCCAAAAAGCAAACAGGGTGGTGGTTTGAGTAAACTCAAATTCCGGTGTCCAATTGTTTACAAGTGATTGGCCGTTTTGACCTGTCCACCAGCCTCTAAATACATAGCCTTCTCTATTTATTATTGTCGATGGCAAGTCGGCTTGTGTCAGATGTCCGCCGTTTTGGGTTTGGACGGCAGTTAGTGTAGGTGCGCCTGCAAAGTTCCAGTTGCGGGAGATAAAGTATTCCGGGATTATTATTGCTTCCCAATGTGCAAATAGGACTGTGTCTGCAGTGAATTCGTGGACGGCAGGGTCAATTAGACTTAAGGGGTCTGCAGCACTTGTTGACCAGCCCACAAACTCGAATCCTGTCCTTGTCGGGGTGTTTGGGGCGATGGGCAGTCTGCCGTTGCCGTTTTCGTTTGTTGCAAAGGTAAACGGAGCAGAAGCGCCTTCGTGATTTAAATTAAAAGTGACTGAAAACTGTGTATCGTTTTCGCAAGAGGAAGCAGTCAAGGCAAAAGCTACAGTCATGGACACGACCAAAGCCAACGAAAGAATCAGCACTTTTGATTTTAATCTCCTTGATAATATTTTTTTCATAAAACCTCCAAAAAATTTGTTCTTTGTTTTATAAGTTTTTTATGTATTTTATTATAGAAAAATATAACAATGCGACAATATATATTATTATGCCCATTTTATCTATAATGCCAATATTGTACAATATTTAAACCAATTTGTCAACTATTTTTAAGCAGCAACCAAACCTAAAGGTTTAGACTTTGATTTGATGTATTTCATGTGACAAAAAAGAGTCGCTATCATAGCGACCCTTTTATTGCTAATCAATGGAAATTTTAACCAAACTGATTGTTTATACCCTTGAATACACGACATGCCCTACGCCTCCTTTTTCGAGTTTTAAAAATGGCCAAAAAAACTTTGGCTATTTATTTAACCTAACACTATCGTCTAACAAAAAAGCTTTTCAAAAAACAAATCTAAAGGCACGCTTTCGCTTTGGCCATTTCTAATATCAAATCTAAAGTGTTTATATTTATAATATGTAAGGTGCTCTCTAACGGGCAACGGCAATCCTTCTCTCGAAATTACCAATCCGCCCCATGCATAATGAACCAGTCTTAAAGAATAGTACAAATAGTTTTCGCTTACAAAAAAGCTGTCAAAAATCAAGGTGGGTCTGCGTGTTTGATCTCTGTCGTGAATTATTGTCCCAATGACTTCGCCATACCCCCTCGTCACAATAAACGAGCAATCAGTCCACATTCTGCCAGGGTGGCTTGTCTCAATGTGATATTTTTCACCGTTGTAGACAAAAGACTTTTTGGTGACATAAAAAAGGTCTCTTTCGGGATTTAGGTCAGGGAATTGGTTAAATAAAAACCAACCATGCCTGCCTTGACCCCAATCGATGGGGGCAGGGTCGGTCGAAAGGATAAAGCCGTCAGGGACTTGCACCCCGCAACCGGTCAAAAGCAGCGGTGCTGAAATAATTAAGACTAGCGCTAAACAAATGAGAGACAGTGTTGAAATAATACTTCTTTTCTTCATTTTTTACCCCTTTCACCCAATTTGCTTAGTGGGTTGACTAATTGTACTATTTAAAAATTCTTCTTGAACACCATTGCCAAATCGTGAACTGTAACTCAAAGAAGCTCGTTCTACAAACTTCAAATTTCCTAAATACTCTACCGCTGCGTCAGCATGGTTTCTTCCAGTTTTAATCAACCTTATTGAAATCATCCTTTCACCATCGAAATCAGGATAATTAATATCATCATGATTGGGAAAGAAAAAATAAAAGAAATCTCTTGCGTTATCTAAGGCGAAATCTCCTAAGGAAAATTCTCTTGCATCAAATTTTTCATTATATTCCTTACGAATATAAACAAGCACATGATCAATATACGACCCGTTCGGTCTTAGACTGTCGTCACATGCAACAAGCATAAAGGCAATCATTACACAACAAACTCCTGTGCAAATTTTTTTTAACATATTCACCCCCCCCATTAAATAAAGTTGACTAATTGTACTATACTTGATTTCAAAAGTCAACTAAATTGCAAAAAAAGACAAAAAATTACAACAAATGCCAGTGGGCTTTGACTTGACCTTGACTAGTGAGAAACTTTTTTTAGGTACCCTGTTTAAAAAAAAAGTCTTTGAATTAGCCAAAAAATCAAAGACTGTTATTGTTATTTGCTTAAGCAGGCTGACACGACATTTTTCATTAATATAGCTGTGGTGACAGGGCCGACTCCGCCGGGGACGGGGGTGATAAGCGAGGCAATTTCAAAAACACCATCAAAATCTACATCGCCGCAAATGCCTTTTTGGGTCGAATTTATGCCGACATCAATGACAATTGCACCTTTTTTGACCATTTCTTTGGTGATTAAGTTGATTTTGCCGACTGCGGCACACAAAATATCGGCCTGACGAGTGATTGTGCTTAAATCTTGCGTGTGGCTGTGGCAAACTGTCACAGTGCAGTTGGAATTTAAAAGCATAAGGGCTAAGGGTTGACCGATTACCCTGCTTCGGCCGACAACGACAGCGTGCTTGCCTGTTAAATTGACACCGGTTGACTTGATTAATTC
>Ga0131853_10020666_pt1 | contig 11953 bp, 3 predicted proteins | sample TergutLab28metaG_FD_92764 | JGI IMG/M metagenome (GOLD analysis project Ga0131853, IMG submission 92764) | Labiotermes labralis P1 segment gut microbial communities from Petit-Saut dam, French Guiana - Lab288 P1 (version 2) (version 2) | ecosystem: Host-associated > Arthropoda: Insects >...
CTGGCCATTATCTCCGTAACCGTTCAACTTTGGACATAGGTGTTTTGGGTTATATCGGTATACTTTAACATAAGGAACACTCTCCCGAAGTCTGGCACATTCCTCCTGGGACACCCTGTATAAGGGTAATGTTATTTTATTTGTTGTTATCTTAATAGTATTTTAGCAGAAGGCGGTTCTTTTCTGTTGCTTCTACATTGCCTGGTTATAGCATTACATTCTTTCATATTCAGTTAATTTGTTTCTTTAGTTCCTTTGTTTTGCAGAAGATTATACATAGATGTACTTGAGGGCGTCCCTTGTTTGTTACAGTGTGTACTACTGTGTTCTCCCAGCAGTGAAGACAAGTTTTTTTTTTTCTCCATGTAGTTAAATTAGGCGTTGTCTTAAATTTGTTGGCAGTTTTGCAGAAGAGTTATGCGGTAGTTAATGTGATCATGCAGTGTGGAAGGTATCTTGCTAATCCCTTCTAGAACAACCATAAATATAGTTGTTTGCATTTTTATTCTTTTCTTTCTTAACACAAGTGCAAGTTACCTGTGAATGTATGAACTTCGATGCTTATTTATAGACTGTAAATTGAGAGAACAACAAGAGACATTTAGAGATGCATGTAAATCTTGACATATTTGTTTCATTATCTGCCAAAAAGAGAGTTTAGTCTGGAGGATATGTAAGTGTTTCAAAGATGTGGAGTTGAAAAGATAATGAAGAATCATGAATATAGTGCAAATGGCTTACACTTTTATTATATAATTCATTTTGAGAGGATGTTATTTTTATGATTGTTCACTGCACATGTAGAGTTGTGAGTGATACACTGTAGTTCAGCAAATTCCTTTATAGTTTGTGGCACGTCTTGGTGCATCCTTGAATCTTGCAGAGTGAAGTGTGAAATGGCAGAGCATGTGTTGGTCAGAGCTAAAAGTGTACAAGGGAATATATAAAATGTGTGCAGACAAATACAAGTGCAAATTTGAAGTCATGATGGTGCTAAAGATAATGTAACATCTTTGTGCTTGGAGTTGCTGTTGGAAGCGGTTCATGTTCTAATGCCTACAAAGATGGTGAAGTCTGATGCAGCATTGCTTTGTCATAGGATTAAGACAAAGGGTCACATAAGTTAAGAAACTGTAAATAATGGTTTAACAAATGCCATGGTTCAAATTCTTTGGATGGGACTGGACGTAATTTGAGTTTCAAGAAGATGAGTGCAGTGAAGACAGTAAATGTGAGGGAGAAACTAAAGGTAGCAGTGATGGAGATGGTGCAAAGGTTTGCACCTTGTCATCAAGCATAAGAGCTGAAAGCCAGTAATAATGATTCAAAAGGAAGGAGGAAAATATATTAATTTCAGACAAATTGTTGGGTGATAGGTTTGTATAATTATTGTTGTATGTTGATTACAGGTAGGTATCCATGCTTCCTTCCTATATACATATACTGCTGTAGAAGGCCTGCTGATTATATGAGGTCAGGAAAATAAAAGAGCATAGGACACACTTGCTGCAGGCTGATTTGGGGTAGGTGGGAGTGAGTTCCATTTGACACCAACAAGACAGCATCACTAAGCAGCAGGAAGCAGTACACATACATATTGCAGAGTATATATAAACATATAGTGCTTAAAATGAAGTCTGTGGACTTAATGTAGTTTATATTGTATATTTTATAGTATGTCATGGATGATAACCATTTCTGGCAAAATTTGATGTGCAGGATGACTGATATAAAATAAAATCACTTGACAGCTTTTGTGCACTCTACCAACATAACATTTCAGTGAAATCAGCTGCTGAATTTCTGATATGAGAGATGCAGATAGATTAATGTATACACATGACCTTCCAGTTATGTATTCTTTTTGTGCACTCTGTAGAAAATATACAAAGAACTTTGTAAACAGTGAGATTGCCCCTTTTGGGTTTATATTTGGTAACCCTAAAACTGTGTGTAAATGAAATTGTTTCTGTAATTATGTACATTTAAGATTCTCACAAAGACATCCACCATTATTGTGAGCTTAAAATTTTGTTCATCATTCCACACACTTTGTATGGCATCTTAGCTCTGTGCAAGGAGCAACCATACTGTGGGAAGATCGTGTCAGATTGTCTGTCCTGTCCTGTTTAAAATCACACCACATGTTGTCAGGTGAATTTTGTTTTGTTTTATGTGGGCCCATTAGAACTGCTTCTTCTTGTCAGTTTTTACCATACTCTTAAACTTCTTAACATCCAAGGTGATCCGTTTGAGGTTGAAAATAGTGTGCAATGATGTGAAAGCACTAAAGGTACATCATTCATCTACTATTATGTAATACAAAGTGGGTGTTTATTGTGTCATGATACTGCCCACATGTGGCTTGTGTTTTATGGGAAATCTGAATTTGGCAGCAAGAGAACGGCAATGAGCAAAGTGTGTGCTGTTGTATGCGAAATTTGAAATTGATGGTGGTGCCTTGTGAGTATTTTCTTGAGATGCTAGTAAAGTTTGTTGTTACACAGATGAAACTGAATGGCCTGAACATGGTTGTTTTCTGGAAAAGGTGAAGCACTCAGATATTTCTTAGAAGTTGGTGTATTCCTAAGAAACAGACTCGGTACATCTGGTATTGCTGCAGTAATACCATTACTTGGCTTTCAGATTGTTTGAATTCTGTGTCACTCGTTTGCTTGATATGAGGGGCCAGTGAAGTGTATTTTGTATGATCAGTTTTTCATAAGCATGGGTGACTTTAAGGCAAAGATCTCCACACCTTTTGTGCACGTCACACCAGAGCTGTAGAGAGAGATGGCTTGTCAATATGAACTCAGTCATGTCTGTAAGGGTGGTACACATCTAGGGATAATCTCCTGTCTTTGTAGATTATGTGCTACATATGCAACAGTGAAAGTTAACATTTCATATTTCACAACAGTATGTACTTTTATCCATACAAAAACAACATATCCTATTGTATTTGTATCTGGAATAACTGCACATTCTTTGTTAGAGGAATAAAATTTTGAGAATGATTTTTGTATACTCTGAAGTGTGAGTTTGTGTTCCTGCTGTTGCTTCTGTATTGCACAAATCATTAATTCAGGAATGTTTACTCTTCCAGTACCAGGTAACTTTGATTCTGTTCTAACGGAATATACACTGACTGGTTTTCGAGTCATTGCTCTTGCATACAAGAACCTGGCACCAAATTTCAACTGGAAACAAGCCCAGAGAATCAACAGAGATCAGGTAGCTTGGTGAACTGGGTAGCATATGGCATTGATTCCATTCCGTTTTCTAATGCACAGACCAATAAAATGGCAGTGAATGTTTCTAGGCCCAGGACCCTATTTGTATTTATTTTTGAGTACAGTCACTGGTGGTAGTCAGTAATTCCGTCCGTAATATCAGACACACTTTATCTCTTGCATTGAGCGTTTGAAATTAAAATTGCTCCGCTAGGGTGTGTGAGTAATTGACGTCAGAAGTCTTTCACTTTCATGTCACATTTGAACAAAGTTGAAAGCTTATGTAACATTCATGCCTCATCTCATATTTTTGTTTCTCTTTCTCCTTTCTTTTGCGTATGCACCTTTATTTTTTCTACACAGTAAAAGTTATTCAGCTATTATGAAATATGTGTAAGCCATAAAGCTAACCAGAATTTGTATGCAAGCATAAAGTAAGAAACACAGAATTCATAGAGTGGTTTCTTAGAGCATAGGCAGTAGAGAAGATAGACACATGCCTGATTTAGAAATATAAGCTTTCTATAGCTTTCCATCTTTACCCATTTCTGACTGTGCTGCCTGATATTTTGTCAGTCATTGTTCTTTGTCTTCTACATGCATTACCATTTAATGCCATTTTGGTAAATATTTGTGCCATCTGTTCAAATATATCGGGACACGGTAGTTGGAAGGACAGTAAACCTTGGAATTTGTTTTTCAGTCTACAGGCAAGTCTCATTTTACACCACGATTACATTTCGGAAAAATGTCGTGAAAATCGAAATCACCAAAATCAGACACAATATTCCCATTTAAAACATTGCATTTCCTTGGGGTTGGGAGATTGAAAACCTAATCCTGTGCAGTGTACAACTATACCAGTAGTAGGCATATGTATCTGTGGAGTATATATGTACTGTATATACAGTATATGTACATTTATCTACAGCATAATATATATCTGTACAATGTAATTATTTATTCCTAGTGCAATAACAGTATAAGAGAATAACAGCCATAGTTTTTGATATGGTTCATTCAGATAGGATGGTAGTCTGGCTACACAAATGCTTTAGTTTCTGACTTAGCACTTTCTTTAATTCTATCAGAATTATCCAGAATTGTATGTATGTTACTATCAGTGAATCTAACATTATGGCATACGTCAGCACTTTGTTCACATTTTTCATGTTATAATGTCTCTTCAAAATTTATTGTCTTTCGCCATTTTTTTCCCAAGGTTTTCACAGTGATGTTAGATTAATGTATTATTTTGGTGTTTTATTTGCTAATGTATCTGCAGTGATTAGCAGACATAGTCTACATATTGATGGCATTGTACAGTGAGAAAGTCGGTTAAGCTGATGTGTAGATCAACATTGGGGGGAAAAAAAACCCTTTGTAGGTAAACTTCATTATGTTGATGGGTGCAGAAAAGAATGTATAATTTTCCTACAGAGGTGCAGATATTACAAGAAACTGTTGGTTGTACCAACAGATTCACCATATTCCTGGAGGAACAAATTGCCAATTTTCTAACATTTTCTTCATTTTGGTTTACACATTTTAATGAATCCACCAATCAGAATGTACAGATTTTATGCAGTACCATAATTTATGGAAAGGGTAAAGTTACTGTGCTTGCCACAAGTTTATATAGGGGATAGAAGATAAAGTGTCATGCTTTCTTAATTTTGGCACTGGTTGTATGTGTGTATCGGCTTTATGCTGTGGTAACACTGGATATGAGGCTGAAAGGAGGTGTGTTATCAACATGATATTCCATTACACACTGGATGTGAGGCTGGATGGATGTGTGTTATCAGCTTCCTACTCTGGTACACACTGAATATGAAGCTGGGCAGAGGTGTGTTAGTGGCTTCATACTTGTAGTGCATACTGTATTTGAGGCTGTGCACAACCTCATACTCTGGTACAAACTTTTTTTGAGGCTGGGTGGTGGTGTTTTGTCAGCATCATTCTGTGCATAAGGCTGGGTGGTCCCTTGAGCCAGTTGGGGCAAGGTAGTGAAGAGAAAAATTCTTTCCTTATTGGGAACCTGAATATAGTTTTTTATTCCATGACCATTTAGTGATAGAGCTATCTGGGTGCCATGGTATAAATATGAAGACAGAGTCTAATGTCTGTTGCTTGACCATGCAAGAAAATGCTACAGTGCCAAGAAAACATTATAAAATCACTGAAATATGGTGCTTTTTCCAAAGTAAAAAATGTGAATGACATTGATGGCTCTTAAATTTGATGTGGGCATGGCGGAATAGTATCTCATATACTTAGTCACATACGCGTGTGTGCACACACATGTACTGTTATATTTATGTGTATTTTTTATACAGGTATGTCTTTTTTATCATTGTTTCAGTTGGAAAATGACTTGGAATTCCTTGGTCTTCTTATAATGCAGAATGCATTGAAACCAGAAACTGCACCCACAATTGCACAGTTGCAGGTGGCTCGGGTTCGGTGTATAATGGTAACAGGTCAGAGCCTTCTGTTACATAATTAAATAATGTAAAGAGTAGCATAAAAATTCAGAGATTTAAGGTTCTTACAGCAGTGAATATGAGGATTACTTTTTTCTGGAGTGTGACACCATACAATCATTAGAGAGGTGTTAAAGAGTATTGGAGGAAACTGCTGTGTCCGTCTCCAAGGTAGAAGAGTGTTTCAATACTGAAGATGGAGAAATCAGGTTTCTCTAACACCATGGTACCTACTTACTGGACTATATGGATCATATTCCAGATAAAAGCAATTTTCAGTACAGAAATTATTTTATGTCTGGCATAGTCATTTGTAGGTAGGAAAATTCCAGTGCAGGTTTTCTCATTTGAGACACAACTTTACAATTTTTGCATTTTTAGTGTGCTGTGAACACAGGGGTTTGATTCACATTGAAGTTGGTAGTAAACAGGGATAGAATGAAATATATGAACTTGCCTGTAAACCAGAATGAGAGGCAAAGATATGTAATAAATTATTTAAAATGATTCAGAATTTTAAATATATGGGAACAGTAGCAACAAGTAGAAATGATAATGATGCTTGTTGCTTTTCAGTTCAATAACTTGTCATTGCTTATGTGTTCAAAACATTGCGGATTGGGATATACAATATAATTCAGTTAACTGTAGCAGTTGTTTGGTGTAGTCTCTTATCCTGAATGAAGAACTTCACATAACAAGCACTTAAAGTCGAGAAACTTGTGAAAATATACTTGACATAAGAGGACTTGAGTGAGTAGCTGAGATGTTCTATGATGGGGACCTTCACTCTGTGATTGCTACACTTCTGCAGGTTTATTTACACCAAAACAAGGCACATGGTGTTTCCTCTAGCCAGTAAGGCATGACCACATAAGAGTGAATGACATCTAGCAGCAATGGAATGTTAGAATGTTTAATGATATTTTGTCTCCCTGTGAATTGATATGGAGTAGACAGGGTTGTATAATCATTGCGCTGACTAAGGCTTTGGGCAGGAAGTTGCAGGGTATGGATCATGGTAGGGCCAACATGTTTTTCTTCTCAAAAATGTCCAGAACTCCCCTCGGGCCCACCCAGCCTCATATTCAGTGGGTATGAGGGTTACAGGGTTTTTTCCTTGGGGTAAGGGAGCTGGGGTATGCAGTTTAACACTCACGTTTATCTGGTGCTCAGGTTAAAAATGAGTGGAGCCTTACCTCTATCCTTCTATTTGCTTTAATGGCATGGGTGGGGGAGACAGTACTTTATAAAATAAATTAGTATGTAACAACACAGTTTATTTATCTGTATAGTCTATAAAATTAACCCTGGCTTCCAGTTGGTCATTTCATATTGTGGGCACAAAATTACGTACCTGGTACCAGGATGGTGTTGTGTATTATTCCCAAATGTACTGATATATAAGAACAGAGATTATTTATTTTTATATTCTGTAAATTGTCTTAATGTTCTGTATTCTGGCTTTCCATCTGCTGTCATTCTGTGGGCACATTGCGTATAAATTCAGTGACACACATTGGTACCTGGGTGATGAGTTTCATGTTTTTCACATCACTCATTTTTAATGATGCTGCATGTGCGTTTTGAATTATTGACAGTTAAGCATGATCATATACTTTTTCATCCTTGTGGGCATTTAAAGAGGAACTGAGATGGACAGCAGCATGTGTTGAAGGCTGCAACAACCAGAGTTAGTGAAAATGTGCAGTGAAGAAAGACATTGCTATGATGACGTTAAGCATGCTGTTATAAAGCACAGTAAATTTACTTCTGTGGTGGTATGCTGAGGTTCAAATGTAGCCAGTTAGTGTGTTGAATTGGTAAGAGGAGAGCGACAAAAGTACAAGAAGAATAATACAGAGTTAATCACAGAAAGAGATTTGAAGCTTTCTTGTCATCCAGGATTTAGATTGTGCTGTTCTCAGTTGTGATACTATTTAGTGTAGTGTAGGTGGCTGTGAACATTCTGAAGACTTAGAATGTGCTGTTCTTGGTTATGACACTGTGTAGCGTGTTGTAGGTGGCTGTGATCATTCTGAAGACCAAGAATGTGCTGTTCTTGGTTATGATATTCTTTAGTGTAGTGCTGGTGGCTGTGAACATTCTAAAGAATTAGATTGTGCTCTTCTTGGTTATGACAATGTGTAGTGTAGTGTAGTGTAGATGACCTTAAACATTCTTAAGGCTTATATTGTTCTGTTCTTGGTTATGACACTGTTAAGTGTAGTGTAGTGTAGTGTATGTGGCTTTGAACATTCTGAAGACTTGGATTGTGCTGTTCTTGGTTATGGCACTGTATAGTATAGCATAGGTGGCTGTGAACATTCTGAATAGTTAGATTGTGCTTTTCTTGGTTATGACACTGTGTAATGTAGTGTAGGTGGCTGTGAACATTATGAAGACTTAGATTATGCTTTTCTTGGTTATGACAATGTGTAGTTTAGTGTAGCGTAGTGTAGTGTAGGGTAGGTGGCTGTGCACATTTTAAAGAATAAGAGTGTGCTGTTCTTGGATATGACACTGTTTAGTGTAATGTGGGTCACTGTGAACATTCTGAAGATTAGTTTGTGCTGTCCTTGGTTATGACACTGTGTGTTGTGGTGTAGTGTAGGGTAGGTGACTGTGCACATTCAAAAGAATAAGATTGTGCTATTTTTCGTTCTGACAATGTGTAGTGTAGTGTAGGATAGGTGGTTGTGCACATTATGAAGAAGAAGATTGTGGTGTTCTTTGTTATGACACTGTTTAGTGTAGTGTGGGTGGCTGTGAACATTCTGAAGATTAGTTTGTGCTGTCCTTGGTTATGACACTGTGTAGTGTAGTGTAGTGTAGTGTAGGGTAGGTGGCTGTGCACGTTCTGAAGAGTAAGATTGCACTGTTCTTGGTTATGACAATGTGTAGTGTAGTGTAGGTGGCCGTGAACATTCTGAAGACTTAGATTATGCTGTTCTTGGTTATGACAATATGTAGAGTGGTGTAGTGTAGGTAGCTGTGAACATTCTGAAGGATTAGTTTGTGCTGTTCTTGGTTATGACACTGTAGTGTAGTGTGGATGGCTGTGAACATTCTGAAGACCTAGATAGTGCTGTTCTTGCTTATGACAATGTGTAGTGTAGTGTGGATGGCTGTGAACATTCTGAAGACTTAGTTTGTGCTGTTCTTGGCTATGACAATGTGTAGTGTAGTGTAGGTGGCTGTGAACATTCTGAAGGGTTAGGTTGTGCTATTCATGGTTATGACACTGTGTAGTGTAGTGTGGGTGGCTGTGAACATTCTGAAGAGTTAGTTTGTGCTGTTCTTGGTTATGACAATGTGTAGTGTAGTGTAGGTGGCTATGAACATTCTGAAGGGTTAGGTTGTGCTGTTCTTGCTCATGACACTGTGTAGTGTAGTGTGGATGGATGTGAACATTCTGAAGACTTAGATTGTGCTGTTCTTGGTTATGACACTGTGTAGTGTAGTGTGGATGGCTGTGAACATTCTGAAGACTTAGTTTTTGCTGTTCTTGGCTATGACAATGTGTAGTGTAGTGTAGGTGGCTGTGAACATTCTGAAGGGTTAGGTTGTGCTGTTCTTGGTTATGACACTGTGTAGTGTAGTGTGGGTGGCCGTGAACATTCTGAAGATTTAGTTTGTGCTGTTCTTGGTTATGACAATGTGTAGTGTAGTGTGGTTTAGTGTAGGTAGCTGTGAACATTCTGAAGGGTTAGGTTGTGCTGTTCTTGCTTATGAAAATGTGTAGTGTAGTGTGGGTGGCTGTGAACATTCTGAAGAATTAGTTTTTGCTGTTCTTGGCTATGACAATGTGTAGTGTAGTGTAGGTGGCTGTGAATATTCTGAAGGGTTAGGTTGTGCTGTTCATGGTTATGACACTGTGTATTGTAGTGTGGGTGGCTGTGGACATTCTGAAGACTCAGATTGTTCTGTTCTTGGTTACAACACTGTGTATTGTAGTGTAGTGTAGGTGGCTGTGAACATTCTGAAGGGTTATGTTGTGCTGTTTATGGTTATGACAATGTGTAGTGTAGTGTGGATAGCTGTGGACATTCTGAAGACTTAGATTGTGCTGTTCTTGGTTATGACACTGTGTAGTGTAGTGTGGGTGGCTGTGGACATTCTGAAGACTTGGATTTTGCTGTTCTTGGTTATGACAATGTGTAGTGTAATGTGGGTGGCTGTGAACATTCTGAAGACTTAGTTTGTGCTGTTCTTGGTTATGACAATGTATAGTGTAGTGTATGTGGCTGTGAACATTCTGAAAACTTAGTTTGTGCTGTTCTTGGTTATGACAATGTGTAGTGTGGTGTAGTGTAGGTAGCTGTGAACATTCTGAAGGGGTAGGTTGTGCTGTTCTTGCTTATGACACTGTGTAGTGTAGTGTGGGTGGCTGTGAACATTCTGAAGACTTAGTTTGTGCTGTTCTTGGTTATGACAATGTGTAGTGTAGTGTAGGTGACTGTGAACATTCTGAAGGCTTAGGTTGTCCTGTTCATGTTTATGACACTGTGTAGTGTAGTGTGGGTGGCCGTGGACATTCTGAAGACTCAGATTGTTCTGTTCTTGGTTACGACACTGTGTATTGTAGTGTAGTGTAGGTGGCTGTGAACATTCTGAAGACTTAGTTGGTTTTGTTCTTGGTTATGACAATGTGTAGTTTAGTGTAGGTGGCTGTGAACATTCTGAAGACTTAGTTTTGCTGTTCTTGGTTATGACAATATGTAGTGTAGTGTAGTGTAGTATAGGTACTTGTGAACATTCTGAAGGGTTAGGTTGTGCTGTTCTTGGTTATGACACTGTGTAGTGTAGTGTGGGTGGCTCTGAACATTCTGAAGACTTAAATTGTGATGTTCTTCATTATGACGCATTGTTGTGTAGTCTAGTGTAGGTGGCTGTGCACATTCTGAAGAGTAAGATTGTGCTGTTCTTCGTTATGACACTGTGTGTTTTAGTATAGTGTAGTGTAGTTGGCTGTGAACATTCTGAAGTCTTAGATTGTGCTCTTGTTGTTTGTGTAATTTTGCAGATGTAACAAACATTCTGGATAAACCTACTGCCTGAAGATAGAAAAGGGTTCTTTCAGAAATGTTTGTTTCTGCCTATGTGACTACGCAGTTTTGTAACCTGAAAGACAATGATATGACAAGTTAGACAAGGGCTATTTTGGAATGTATTCACATCTGTTCATTAGTACAGTGGCGTGGGCAGTGGTAGGTGAAGGGAGTGCAGGTCGGACAGTGATTGCTGGGTGTTTGTGTAAAGGATTAACAGTTGTTTGGTGTGTAAAATTTTATGGTTTTCTAAGTACAGATTGCTGCCATTACATGGTATACAGGTCAACAGAGCATATCATGATATGGTAGTGAAATCCAGAATGTTCTGGTAGTCTGGAAATATTGCGTAGATAAAGAGACAGAATTTGCTGGATAAATCTATTGGAAAATGACTCAGTTGGAAGACATACGAGATCGGAGGATAACAGTAAGGAGGGACTTAAGGAAATGTGTTTTGAGAGTGGAAAGTATATGGAATAGGCTCATAGTTATGGTCAGTAGTGGTGTAAGAGCATCAGATTTGCTGCCATGGAGTTAGTTACATTTAAAAGCACGCAGGTGTATTTGTAGTGACTCAGTTTCAGGGAATTTTGTTCAGTTTCATTTGTAATGAGATTTGTTTTAGTTTGTGTTATGAAACTCTCTGGATAATTTAATTAAAGTATTTTATTTTCCTTTAGATGTGTTTGATTATTTTATTGACTGTGTAGTAGAAGCTGCTTTGTGTTCATATATTTGACTGCAGAGTTAACAAATCTTCCGCTATGTGTGGCCAGGGATCTGATTACTTGCCTCTTATTTTGGCTGTATCAGATGATGAATAATTACATATTAACCATGTAATTACATAAAAATATCGCTATCACACAAACTAAACTCCGTGGCCTTAGTCCGCACGTGAACTATACCAACAGAGCAGCCGCCGCCGGTCGGCGAAGTTAGTGCCAACTTTTGCGGATAGAGGCGTGTCACATGGTCAGCGCAACGGGTCCCCACAGCTGTTAATCTCTGTTTTCTAGACCTGGAGCCACTACTTTTTTCATTCAAGTAGCTCCTCAGTTGACCTCACGAGGCTCACGAGGCTGAGTGGACCCTGTTCCAGACCCACTACTACTCAGAAAATCTGGTAGCGCCGGGGATCGAACCCGGGACCTCTGTATCTGTAGCCAGAAACTCTGAC
>Ga0131853_10020669_pt1 | contig 11951 bp, 6 predicted proteins | sample TergutLab28metaG_FD_92764 | JGI IMG/M metagenome (GOLD analysis project Ga0131853, IMG submission 92764) | Labiotermes labralis P1 segment gut microbial communities from Petit-Saut dam, French Guiana - Lab288 P1 (version 2) (version 2) | ecosystem: Host-associated > Arthropoda: Insects >...
ATATATATATATTTTTACAGAAAATGTGATTTTATAAAAATTTAATGTTGAGTATTTTAATACCTAGTTTTTAAGGCTTATAAACTGAATGCACAGTAAGATTCTGTAAAGCATTGTGGGCACTAAGGTAGAACATTGAATGGTTGATAAGAGTTAGTATGTGAAGCTGTTGAACATTATACAGTTCTGAGACAGTATATAATATAAGTTGTGTACACGACTGTGTGGTTCCAATTGTCTGTGTGCTTTTTACATGTAACTGTTGGATGTAATGGACCATTTCAGTAAATATGTAAGATGTTACCCTGTAACATTTCTTTCTGTAATTAAAAAAATGTTACAGTTCTTTGCTTAAAAATTTCAGTGACCTATACTACTTATTAATGATCATGTTCAATTTGTGTCAGCATGTACAGTTCATGGTACAAGAAAGGTACTGCAGTGTGCATTCCAATGAAAAATATTAGTTTGAATATACAACTTTTTATGCTAGAACATTGTCTCTAACAATTAACATAAGACATTACTAATTCTTTGTACCCAAACAGATTTGATGTTGACAGTATTCTGAATTTCTGTTTCAGTAGAGGGATGCTCAGTACGATTGCCCTTATTTACAAGGAGAATGGTGTGTGCAGGGGTCTGTACAGGGGTATGAGCATCAACTACTTGCGTGCTGTTCCCATGGTTGCAGTGTCCTTTTCAACATATGAAATCCTGAAACAGTTACTTGACCTTGATACAGGAATGAAACTTTAAAACTGGTTGAATTCTGAAAGGAACAGCTGGTGAGATATTAGACAGGGCTTATGCATAGAAAGAACATGAGATGGAGTCCAGTTTCAGCAAGGAGAGGTACTCCATTTGAAGGTACTTCTGTTTTTATTGTTAAGTTTTGTTGTGTATAATCAGTTTCCCATTTGTTTTGTGTTTTTTTGTTGAATTAGGATTTATAAAACATTAGTTAAGTCATAGCTTTAAATTCATATGTTATATACATGTCAGTCTGTCTGTATTGTAGTCATAAATACACTTGAGATTATCACACTGTTCTCTGTCCAGGACAACATGCATTTGTCGAACCAGAGACAAGAACGTTACAGACTGATAATACCTGTACGTTATATGTTACCAGATATTTTCTTTACCTTGGTGTTTGAAAGAATGTCTCTAGGATTGCAGATTCTAGCATGGCTAGCACATATTGTTGTACTGCACCTCCAAAATCATGAATTATGGTTTTATTGGAGGAAGGTACAATAAGGAAGGAATGTTTTCAGTTAGATCATCCCTGAAAAAAACACAGAAAATTTATGTTATTTGTGCATTTGCTGTTGTCAGTAGATACTTGGTTCTTTTTACCATTTTGTTGTAACTGGATGGTTAGCAGTGTTGATGTATTGCACAAATGGAGAAGAAAAAACAACATATTATTGTACATTTATGGTATTGAGTTTTTTGTGGAATCAAATAAAGGTATGTGAGGATTGTCTTTTATGTTTGTCATATGGCAGGGTAATTGCATTTTGAATAAAGAAAAGAAAAGGACTTCCATGGAACACTGTAGTGTGTTGCATACCAACATTTAACCCTCTGTACTTTATGTGCAACATATACTTTTGGCTGTAATAATTGCAGCACAGGCTTTGTTTCCGGCATGGTATTCTTACCTACCAGAATTCACATACCCTTTTCAGTAACCCATATGTAAGTGTGAAATGCTGCGTTTCAAAATTTATATTTGCTGCTGTGAACATGATGCGTTTTGCATGAAGTTCTGTTAATCTGCATAATGTCCTTCCATTTAATTGTATAACATTCTGTCAGTAGTGTAAAAATGAATTAGCAGTTTCAGTTTATACTATTTGTGTTTAGAAAAATATTCAGTTTCTTTCATGTGTATTCCATCATCTCCTATTTTTATGTATCTTTTAGCATTTTTATGCAGTCACTTACTTGAGCTGTCTGATGTTTTTCCCCAGTATGAAATTTCTGCAACAGCATACAGAGTGCTGCAGTGTGATAGTGGAAACTGCTGTGTGTTGTGCTATTGCATAATATGCTGTTACCATATATAACAAAAATAATTGTTACACGATTGGGTGGATATGTTGATTTTGAACTGTGTATATCAATATTTTTTGTGGTCCATTTTGCAAAACAAGGATCAACAGGAAAAAATTTTTTATGCTGAAATTCGTATGATAATACCAAAGCAAAATACAAACCACTATCTCTCTTCACTGTTTAATATTTTATTTTAGAATTCTGTATATGTTACTGTGAATATTTGGTATCAAATTATGGATGGGCAGAGCCAAAGTAATGTAGTCCATATAGACTTCAGACTGGATGACAGAGGAATCATGGTTAAATTCCTGGCAGGGACAGTAGGTGTTACACTTCTTCACAAACATTCGGCCCCGCTCACTCTCCCATTCAGTGTGTACCAGGAGCTTTCCTGCATGCAGGTAAAGTGGCTGGGCTGTGAAGTCAACATTCACCACCATCTGAATGCTGAGGTTAAGAATGTCTTCATGTTGCACACAGGGACAACTGTGATGTTGTTAGAACAATTGTGAATGGTGAATTAAGATAGATAATTAAGGGATATTTGTTCATTTCCAGGAGATGTGAAAAAGTTGGAAAACATTTTTGCTTATGTATAAGAAAAATTGTTGTTACCCTTGTTTTGTAAATTCTACAGGTGACATTATTTTGTGTTTGTTGTTTGATGTTTCAGAGTGTTTTATGTTTTCTGATGCATGAAATTGCAGGACTTTTGGTGGTCATTCTTATGGTGGGAATGTTGTAGATAAGTTGGTCAAATGCAGAAAGTATTCACATAAATATGAAAGAGAATCTGTTGTGTAAAACCTAGAAAGTTACACTTAAAATTCTCAAATTTGCTGCTCTTTTCTTGAAATTATTTTTGAATTTAAAATGTAGAGAGAGTAACAGAGAAAGTACACCAGAAGTATACACATATCCCCTAACTTGTTGCTTTGTGCCTCATATGATGGATGTGTACATTGTACACAACTATACCATGTCACTGGACAGTATGTGAACATAAGCTAATACAGACCAGTGTCTTGTAATTATGGTGGACCACGTGTGTGTAAGAATCTTTGTAAAACAGTACTTTATAAAAATTTGGTACATTTAAGTCCTTTAATGTTTATTCAGATTCATCCTGTTGTGTTTACTGTAATTGAAATATGAATGACGTATACCATCAAATAGGACACTTTACATTCAATTGTTGTATTTGACTGGGTACTTCCTTTGTATTTCAGTTAAGGAATATTATGTTGAATCTGTTTCATGCTCTTGATCTGTGATGGTGATTATGACAACCCCTTTGCTGAGATTATGCTCCATCTTGAAAACTGTGTCTATTTGAAGTTTTATTTTTATGTGTTGTCAGATGTTACTGTCTTGCTGTGTGTGGTCATACTGTAAAGTTCTGGGACTGATGGTGTCACACAAGTATGGTTTGGCACACATACTAATTATAACTGGCTGCTGTTAGGTCATGTTACAGCAGCCAGGGGTTAGTGAAAGGAAGGTTGTAGCTTAATGAGGTCTTATGTGGCTTGCCTATGCTCAAGACATGCCTTTTTGGTCATCAAGTGAACATGGAGTTTTGTTCTGAACTCAGGAAAACAGCTGCAGAAATATCCAAAATGCTTAAAACTCTACTGAAATGAAACCAACTCATTTACATGTTTTTGAATAGTTTAAAGATTCATAGAGGACATGAGGACCTTAAGGGTTATCCAATGAGTTGATGGTCATCAGCTCCTTGAAATCCAGCAGCAGTTGCAAAGCTGGTGAGCTGGGACCCAAAGGCCATAGAATGACACAAAAAATTGTTGGAGGATCAACTACACGTTAACTGGGAGAAGATTTTTTTAATTCTTTGTGATTTGTGAAAGAGGAAGATGTGTACAAAGTTGGTAACACTGTCTCACAGATGAGCTCAGTGAAGTGCTTTCTGGTGAATTGTGGTGTTTTGGAAGTAATCACACATCTCATTCACTTGAACTTGAGTCAGCCAACTCTCTTCTATTCTCTAAAGTGGAAAGTGTGTTAAAAGAAATATGATGTCAGGATGCTGTAGGGCATCAAGTAATTTGTATTCTTCAAATTAAATGCATTTCCTTTAGATGCCATTAGTTTCTGTTTTATGCAGCTGTTAGACGTAAAAGTGTGTATTGCAGTCAAGGGAGCTTACCTTTAGGGAAACAAAACAGTTTATTTCATGTGTATATGTGTTTTGACACTGAGTCCCAGGACCTTTACGTTTTACCACATACGTCAACAGTTGCGGTGAACTCTCGTGACAAAGTACAGTGTTTCACACACCAAAGCAATCAGCATGTGTGTCCATGATGATAAACCTCAGCATCGGCTTCTTGCAGCAGCTGTTTAACTTAAAACTTTGATTCCCCACCTCTTAGATTAGTATGAGGTCATTAAGTTATTCAATTTTGATGTCTCTCTTTTTGTTATACCTATTGACTGTGCATGTGGCTATACATGTCACTGGTTTCGCTGTTGACCAAAAGAATTAGATCTAAGCCTGTTAGCTGAGTATTTGTACAAGAATTTTTTTCCTCTCTGCATTCTTCCTCTGTTAGAAACTTAACTGAAAACACAGAATTTATTTATATTATGTATGTAATAGAAAATTTTATAATTCAGCAGTGTTGTGTATTGCAGTAACCACATTTGAAATGTTTTTGTCATTTCACTACAGAGAGATTGCTGTATGCTTGTGCCCTCTGTTTTCCCCAGCAGACTTTAAATCCTTTGAAAGAGCAGTTTGTATTATTTGTCAGCATTTCCTTTTAATGAGGACTGATAGTCTGTTTAATATTTACGGAACTGAATTGCATTTATTTGCAATACAATGGATTAGGTTCTCAGCTAATTGCTTTTGCCAGCTAGTAATTGGTTTCATCTCTGAGTAAGAAATTTAATGTAACATAACCATATGTTTTTCAGTGGCAGTTGCAGTCATTACAGGGTGTGATATTCAGTCAAGCTGTGACCCACATATATAGTCTTTAAGTTTCACTTACAAAGGTAAAGAATACAGGACTTACATGGAAATCACTTGTGCAAGTGTGAAACACACTTCATTTTTATAATTATAAGGAACAGTACACTGTATTTTACCATTTTTGCAGTGTATGTTTCTTCTTTAATGATACGGATAATGTTGTATATTTCCAAAGTTTGACAAAATAATTACCAGTATATTATTTTTGATTTTGAAAGCAGACATATTTTATGTATAAAAGGTTTTGTCAGTAGACACTTGTAACTAGTTATACACTGGTAAAGGGATATAATATATATTAAATATAGTTTTGCAACTAATGTTATGAGTATAGTGTTACATAATTATGCAGCCTGCCGTATAGCCTTTTTATGGTGCCTGCATGTTATATGTCATTTCTTGGTATACTTATATTTTCCTACCATGGTTCCAGTTATGCTGTAATTGCTATTATTCATAGTTGAAATATGGAAGTTTAGGAAAACTGACTTAATTTTTGTTGGATCTGAAGTTGCAGGATGAATATCTGCATATAAACTACAAGTAAATAGAGAGTCATGTGTTTCCACTTATTGACGGAAAGTTCCTTCAAACAAATAAAATTTCAGGACTGATGCTGTTGAAAACCATTTCTGGCTTAGCCTCAGGCTGATACAAGTAACTTCTTTAGTCACTTCCATAGTATGACATTTGTCTTGTTTATACCTGTTTATGCAGTCAATGAACTATTAAACTGTGGGCACTGCAGAACATGTTTGCCACCATGTCTTTGTGAAACATGGCAGGATCTGTGAAATGCCTGAAACTGGATTCCCTTGGTGGGGGGGACTATCAGCTGTAGAACATTTGAATGTATATTCACTATAAATGGAGTAGAAATTCTGTGATAGACGATGAGATCCTCTCTCATTCATTGTAATGCACTGAGGCTGTAATCATCAATGTCCATCTGAATATTTTAAGTAATTTCTGTTTGTGGATGTTGCTTCGTGACAGTTGACTGTCTCATTTCACATTTGTTATAACGGAACTCATGATGAAGCATACGATTCAATTTATACTCCAGTTCAACTCACAACATGTCATAAAATGTGCTGATGAATTACATTACACACTTAATGTGTTTCAACCTGCTTTTGAGGTTATCATCTGGAGGTCATTCCTCAACAAATTGTGCGAGATTAAATTAAAACTGTATGTCTGGCAGTGTGCAGATAAAACTATGTATAATAGGTGTTACTGATAAAAAGTATAAATATGAAGAACAGTAGGTTTGTTGCTGCCATTACTGCATTGATATCAAGGTGTGTAGTGTCATTCACCAGTATTATATTTTATGAGGTTGTTTTCTGATAGTTATTCTGTTTATTTTTTCACTAAGACTACAACACAGTTCTATGAACATTAATATGAACATGCTTTATTTTCATTCACAATAAGAGTAGATAGAGTATTTCTCCCAGCCTTACATTTGTTGGGGTGTCTTGCAACATACTTTACCAAAAGCACCTAAACCAGACTTGTAATATATATCTTGCTGTCTCAGAGCATATCAGAAATCACTTCTTCATAATTACATTCAGGTGTGCTGAAATGTGGAAACAGTACGTGTTCAGAGTTGGGTTTTAAGTTTATATACTTCTTGATTTGTCAAAAAGTCCCAACAGAAGTGCCTTTTGTTACAAGCAATTTTGTTGCCATGTATATCCCTTAGTATATTTGACAGTTCCAGAGCCATATGTCATGTCAGTGCCTTTTGTTAATTGGAACATAGCGCCATCACGTGTTTATGAAGTAGCCATTAAGAAAATTAGTTGAAACCACCAAGAAATGTGGTTTACCAACTTTCATTACCTACAATATTCTTGTACTACTACTGTTTGGTAATTAAAGACTTTTAGGGCTGTCATGGAAGTTGTGGTTAATCTTACTTCCATTTCCATAATATTTTACAGAACCAGCGTCTTGTGATCGCACAGTAGACATACATCAGCATTTATAGTCGACAGGCCAGTAGGTGGTAGGGTCTTGCATGTTTTGGTTGGCAAATCTGCCAGCAGAGAAGCAAATTTGAATTTATACCAAGATCACAAAGCTGCATGGTTTGATCTGCTCCTTATCTCCCTGGAGCTGTTAGGCTTTGCCATCCAGTGTGCTTCCACATATTCCATTCTACTTACGTACAAATCTTCGAGCTTGATGGCTGAGGTTGACAGGGCAGTAGAGAAATAACAGGATCCTTAATTTATCTTGCACATATCATTTATTACTTCATAAGGGAAAGCACAGCACATTGCTATTTTTTTCTATGATGGTCCTTGTATCAACCCTTCTTAGATGTTATGGAGTATTCAAATTAATATATATTCTCCAAAATATAAAGGCTGAATCACAGAGATTCTCATTTCTATTTAAAGAGCATGGCGGTAACTTTGTGCCCAGAGCTGAATAATCACTAACCCCTTGGTGCCCTACTTAAATGCCTGTGGTGATCTGCTAAATCAGACTGCATAAGAGCAGATATATTTATGACATTAGGTGTTTTGAGTATAACACTCCATTACACATATATAATGTTTGACACCAAAGGGTTAACAGAATATATTTACAACATACAATTACTGTTAGGATTTTCCCTCTATAAGAATGTTTTTCTGTTAAATTATAGTAAACTGGTTTGCAGCACACAAGAGACGTACCTTAATAAGTAACTATGAAGATATTGAGTGCTTATTTAAAGTACTTTATCAGATATGTTATGAAAAGGAATAATATGATTTTATTCTTTGACATGTACATATTATGAATCTGACTGACAATCTTATCTGTTCCAATAACAGAAGTGCTGGTGATGTGAGTCTGAACTTACCATGAATTGTAAATGATGCAAGATAAATTCAGGTAACCCAACAAAATCAGCACTACAGATTCTCATATTAAGATTTTTTAAGGCTGCTGTACAAAAGCAAATACAGCACTGTGTTTAAAGAGTGTATAATAAACTGTAGGTAGATGATGGTCCTGTTAACAAAATGTTGCTGTTGAGTGATTTAGAGCTATTTTATATGTGGGAAAACCGAGGCTCAAACCTCAATCAATGGGCCAGCTGTTCTGTTTCTTATTGTTTTCACAGCAAGTACAGGGAAAAACTCCTTAAATTATGCCCCAACCATGTTTTGTCACACCCTTTTCAGGTCCTTATTGACTAAGACACACAATACAAGGTTTTAATTGGAAACTGTTAAATAAACCAGCAATTGTCACTCCAGAAAAATAAAGGAAGGAGGCCCTAAAATATTTTCTGCTAAAATGCATACCCTACCCCTGGAGGATAATAAGGTAAACTAAACTGCAAGTGTTAAAAAAACCTACTATAATAGAGACAATCAGGTTAAATAGATTACATTGGTTTGGGCATGTACAGAGAATGGAAGAAAATAGAATTCCCAAAAGGGTATTATGTATGAATTTGGGAAAAAGATTGAGCAGTAGACCAAGAAACAGATGGCAAGATGGAGAGAGGATGGAAGAATAGTTGGTGGAGAAGAGTGGCAGGAAAAAGTACATAACAGAGAGGAATGGAAGAAGCTCCCGAGAACGGCAAGGAATCATCGCATTCTTCATGTGCTAGTAGAATGAATGTAGCTGCTAACCTTTCAAAATGATCAATTTATGTGAAGTGCAAAAACCACCATTACATCTGCAGTTTTCTTTGTACAGGGCAGTAGATTCACATAAATACAGACTTCACATGGCAATAAAAGTTGAAGATCTGTAACATACAGTAGTTTTATTTTGTTTCATCATCATCATGTCATGAGGCAGGACTTGATAGACCTGTTTTGGTCTCGTTTAATAGTCTCTTCAAAGGTCTTCATGTCATCTGTCTATTCAGCATTATTTTTGGCATCCTGTTGTTTATTCTCATTGTCATAGCCAATTTGGTATGTCTTCTTAGTTTCATCTAGTTCTACTTAATTTTGTTTGTTCACTGCAATCATAAAGGAATCAACTATCAAGAATGATCTCAGCAGACAGATCTCCCTTGGTCTCCTAGGACATATATATATACCACCGTACACAGCTGTGGGTAACGGAAAATTTTACCTTGTAAGTGATCTACATTACTGCTATACTAACTTAGCAGTTAAGTCTGATTAATTTTCCAGGAATCGGGAAAGAAGGAATGTACTGAAGACTCTGGACATAAACAATAACAACTGATTCATATTAACAGTACCAAAATTAGAATGGATAACCAACCAAATACTAAAAAATTACAATTACAAAAATCCTGAATGCCAGCTACCATTGTTATGTCCAAATCCAAAAACTTACAAAAGACCATTCCAAATAGAAACAGATATATTCTGCATTCACATGCTCATTTCAAAAGAAAAGACAATTTTTAACTCTGATATGTTCTAAGAACTTACCAGATACTGTATAAACTCATACCTTAATATACAAGACAATCATAAACATGGAAAGTCTGTAGAAAAGAAAGATCAGTGTGAAAAACGTCTATTAACTAGTATTTTGGTAGTAATAATTTATGTTGGGCAAATCATACCTGCAGTATGCCCAGTCACAGGCAACATTACCAAGTGTTCAAATGCAGCAGAAATCTCCTTGCTAACATGACTTGAAACAAACTCACAATATTACACATGTACAGCAATCTGCCTTATAAGATAAATTTACTTAGGAGAGCAAATGGGAAATACGCGGAAGGGAAAAATACGTAGCTGCTTTATACCACCACACACTTTTATGCACTTTGTGGGAAGTGGTATGATGCAAAACGTGGAATTTACAGGATAGATGCATCCTTCAAAAGTTTTTCTCATTAACTTCGTGCACAGAGACAATACAAGACGAGGCAAAGTAGGCTAATGTTCTGTTACCATATTTTATACAATTCAAGGTTTTCATTTATTCATCACACTCTTGTGGCTGTAGAGTACACTGAGCAAAATAACTGCTTGCTTTTACTAGTGAATACAATAAAATCTCATTATTACAAAATTATTAGTCCTATAAACAAACCTTTAATATGTGATTCACCAACTGTACACAATAGAGAAAAGAGCTTCCAGCTTTGAAATAATAGTAAATTTCATAATAACAAGATTTTAGTGCAGAGTTTCATGTTGAAAGAGTCTGATCATCTATATCTATGGAGATGTTTCACATAGAAATACATAGCAACACACTCAGAATTTTGTTGGTATTTTGGGTTCTAAAAACACCCCTACAGGAGGGGTAGCAGGTAGTGTAAACATGAGGCAGTATAGCAGTAAAAATGCCAACTGCTTGGTCTGGCTGTGATGATGAATTACAAGAAGTAATCTGGAGTCCTTCTGGTGACATGTGGCTCACCACGTCGTGGAGCTGGGTCAAACTGTAGGCTGTAATTAAAAAGTAGCCATCTTCAGCATCCACAAATCTAAGCACATAAAAATTCAAAATAAATGGAAGAAAGAAGAAGGGGAGGGGTAAGTACTTCATACTTACAATGAGTATTTCAGTGCATCATCCAATTCCATTATGGCTGCTTGGTTCCCACAACGATAGCAATAATTGGGTGCTGAGAAAATTGTTACTACATTACGATCATGGCACCTGAAACAAATCAAATTATTGAAGTAATTACTATGATAATGTATATTGAAACAAAATGGTGAGAACAAGTTTCTATGAATGTCAGGAACCACATCACTCACCAATTGTAACCCTCCATAACAAGTTGATGTGCTCGTGACACAAGTGTCAGCCCATTTGAATGGTTAAAGGTCTCTGAAATATCCTGACCAAAGGTGTAACCAGCACCACGGGGTGAAATACCCCAACCTCCTCGATCATCAGGATCAGACCATAGTAAGTCACACATTGGACCCTAAAACATGGGAACTTATAAAATAAATGAGGCATAAAACATCAGGCACTGAAAATTACTGTAACACCCACGAATCTTCACTTTCGTATCCCTCAACATTACAGACAATAGTGTTCATCTCACCTCATGTGGGACTTCTTGAAGACGGTCTAATGCTCGGATGTGATCAAGTGTGTCTATAGATGGAGAAAGACCTCCATGCAGACAGAATATCTGCTGGTCCACCAATGCTGTCAATGGCAGGTAGTCAAATAAGTCAGTGAAAAACTTCCATACGTTAGCGTTTCCATATTTGCGTAGACACTCATCATAAAAACCATAAACTTGTGTGATCTGTCTAGATTCATGATTACCACGCAAAATTGTTATTCTTTCCCGATAACGAACCTGCAAAGAGTAATCAACCTTAATGATCAAACTTAAATTTACTTTCCATTAACTACAAGATCTTTCAGCTAAACATCCAAACACTACACACAGCACAACCATACCAACCTAAGCACACCTTACCACACAGATTATTTCAGGTAGTTCAGTGCTTTTGGAATGTCAGTAGATTACCCTAGCTTATTACACACACACACACATATATATATATAAACAACTGATCAGAATTTGATAGCCGTTATGTAGTAACATTTCCTTTTCCCCCCCCCCCCCACCAAAAAAAACATGAAGACAGGGACCGATCCTGTCCCCAAAATGCAGCATTTCAAATTTCAATACACATAATGGAAAAAGCCCTAAATGTTAATTAAGTTCAGAACACCTGAAATTAGTTTATTTTGCTTACTTCCGTTCCAACATGTATGTGGAACAGCTACAGGAGAATTCAAGAGACACCTAAGAGCATTTCATACCCCCCCCCCCCCCCCAAAAAAAAAAAAAAAAAAAAAAAAAAAAAAAAAAAAAAAAAAAAAAAATATTCAAAAAAAAACTTAAAAAAAAAAAAAAAAAATTTCCCCCACAACCAAAAAAAAA
>Ga0131853_10020670_pt1 | contig 11951 bp, 12 predicted proteins | sample TergutLab28metaG_FD_92764 | JGI IMG/M metagenome (GOLD analysis project Ga0131853, IMG submission 92764) | Labiotermes labralis P1 segment gut microbial communities from Petit-Saut dam, French Guiana - Lab288 P1 (version 2) (version 2) | ecosystem: Host-associated > Arthropoda: Insects >...
GCTTTTTTCAAGGGGGGTGGTGGTGTGTTGTGGGGTGGGTGGGGTTTTTGTGTGGTTTTGGGGTTTTGGTGGGGGGGGGGGGGGGGGCAAATACTATGGAAGAACCGGGGATAAAGAATATGTCACGAACTCATTCTACTTACCCACAAGATGGATAATGTATTTTTTTTTCACTACTGTGTAATTCTGTGGCAGACACTTGAATATTATTAATTAATTTACACGAAGTGACGGTGGAATATCTCAGATTTTTACGTCAAATTCGTGTCGAATAATTGTAATATGTGAAGTAGGAGACATGCGCAGACAATGTTCGAAAGGACCTTACATCGCATCTCTATGGAATACAAATAATTTGAGAAAAACTAAGGTAAGGAAAATCTCAAAACAACCATCCCCAGCACATATTACGGTAAACCAAAAATAACTGGAGATTGTGGAATGCTTCAGCTGTCTGATTAGCCTGGTAACAAGTGATACAACAGGTAAACGTGAAATTAAATCCAGAATTGCCATGGCAAAAGCGACGCTCAAAAGGAAGAAGACTGTTTTCACAAGGAAATTGGACTTAAATTTAAGGAAGAAACTAGTGAAATTCTACATCTGGGGCGTGGCTTGTTATGGTGCTGAGACTTGGACACTTCGAAAGTAGGTCAGCAATACCTGGAACGGTTTTAAATGTGGTGCTGGAAAAAGATGGAGAAGACCTATTGGACTGGTGGTACGAGAAATTAAGTATTATAAAAAGTCACAGAGGAGGAATATCGTACGTACAGTAATACGAAAGCAGGCTAACTGAATTGGTCACACCTTGCGTAGGAACTGCTCTCTAAAACACGTTATCAAAGGAAAGATATAACGGAAGAGGAGACGACGGAAAAACGTCAGCAAATACTGGACTATTTTAAGGAAAAGAGAAGATACTGCAATTTGATAAAGGACGCACCAGCTCGTACTCTGGGGAACTCGCTTTGGAAGAGGCAATGGATCTGTGGAAAGACAGACTTCAGAAAAAAAAATTGCTATGCCTGAGGCAAAAACTGTGTTGCTTGGAAACTCCGAGGCTCTTGGACAACAGTGATCGTGTTCAGTAGCCTCTCGATCAAGGGGTTTCCTTTACACCATACGTATTTTTAGTTCTTCGTATGCCTCACACTGAGAGCCTGATGGTATTAGGTAGGGTTTCACCCTTTTTATAGGCCACGCAGGCTCTTAGGATGAGTAGAGGTATAGCTTCACTCTTTTCTAGGACCTTGGCACTAGATGGGGTGGGGGGTCAGCCCCACGCCCTGGCCGCCTCTGCCCCCGGGAAAGACCCGGTACCCATTGTGCAGGAGGCTGGATGGGCCCCAAGGCCGGTCTGGACGGGCGGAAAATCTCGTCCCCACCGGTATTCGATCCCGGACCGCCCAGCCCGTAGTCAGTCGTTATACCGACTGAGCTACCCAGCCCACGCCTGATGGTATTAAATGGCATTAAATCACTAAACAAAATGACGTTTAAGATAATGTTGGTAAGTCAGACTATGCTGTGATAATGGTAATAAGGCAACAGCATTGTAACTTGTAATGCAGACTACCCAGATGCATTACTAATTGCAAGATAGATGCTGTGCCAGGGCACTAAATTTCTCCTAGTGGGCCTTTCTACTGCCATCTGCTGCCTGATGTCTTAGGTTTATTCTGATGGGAAGATGTTACAGCACCTATATTAATAATTGTCCAATGAGATGCAACACAAAGCTGTCTATTTATTATTCTGCAAGTTCACTCTACACGTTTCGGGTGTCAACCACACCCATCATCAATAGTACACAAAACTGTAGCTACAGCCTCCGGTATTGGTCATATTTTTTGTGTAGCTACCTCCCTCCACCCGAAACGTGTAGAGTGAACTTGCAGAATAATAAATAGACTGCTTTGTGTTCCATCTCGTTGGATAATTACTAACATAGATCAGCGATGCACGGAACCATGAACATAAAATGTTACAGCATTTCATATTTTGCAGATTTTTTAAACAGGTAAAACCTATGACCGCGGTTAGTCTTTATTGCACATTTTTAAACATAAAATTTCGTGACATGCCCATGTCAGCTCACGTGACGTCTCCATCATTTTCACTATCGATGTTTACCCATTCTACAGCACTACAGTCCGTAGTCGAGCCTCGGCCTCTGTCAATGACTTTTGCCAAATTATTCTGCTCTGGGCGGCCATCTTCCAGTTACGGCACCGGAGAAATCTGGCATTGTCTACTGGTGCACCTTCCTGCCACTTCAATCGGGGTCTCCCAACTGGTCAATTGCCAGTGAACTCAGCTTCCAGGGCTGTTTTGGGTATAGAGTCCAGAGAGAGTCTTTGTACAAGTCCAGTCCATCGTAGTCTCTAGAAATGAATGTGGTATTCTAGCTAAATGTCTTTATATTCTGCATAAAGTTCTCCATCATGTTCGTTCTCCACATCCCATCCCCTCTCACCAGTCTAAATATTCGCCTTATGATTTTGTTTTCGAAAGAGTCGAGAAGATATTCTGTTTTTTTTTTTTGAAAGTTTTCAGGTTTCACATCCATACTTGAGGACATCAGTGCTTGTATTAGCTTCACAGTCAATGCCGTTATGATTCTATCTAATATGTATTACAATACATCGTTCTGAAATTGCCTTAATTGGACTTAATTACGTTGCTTTGTACATTTTATTACCTGTGTGAATAAACACTGCGAATAGGTATGCTGGCACATATATATATATATATATATATATATATATTTGTGTGTATATATATATATATATATATATATATATATATATATATACACACACACACACACACACACACACACAAACACACACACATACTTATACATATATACATAATACATACATTATATGTACGAGTATGTAAAACATAACGAATATTTTGTGTCACTGTGTCTTCAAGTGTCACCATGCATTCATGTCCGTCTTTCCGTAGGTCGCAATTCTCCACTGCATGTACATTGTCCACCCCAATGCCTCGCTTTCACTGGAAACTCCTGTGCTGCCAGCCGGCCTTCTAGATGTGCTAGATTAGAATGCAGATTATTTGTTCGCCCTCTTAAGAGACAATTTTGTTTTTTGCATAGTTATGAGCCTACACTGACACAACTTCGTTTCATCCCGTTAGTTTTTTCGGCGTGTTCCGCAGATGTTGGGTGTTCGCCTTGCAATGCTTTGCTCTCCGGTTTTGTTGAACCAAATTCCTATGTTGTCAGACTCAAATATTCGGTAGTGTCGCGCCGTGTCGACAGGTAAATAATTACCGACGTGTCAGTGGATTCTTGAACTGCTAGTCTTTGAGAGGAAAATCCTAAGAGGAATATTTGGGCCTACGAAAGAAAATCAAACATGGAGGATTAAAAACAAAGAAGAATTGGACAAACTGATAAAGCACGGAAATATAGTCAACCACATTAAAGCCCAAAGACTGAGCTTGTTCGGCCATATACAAAGAATGCCTGAAGCCAGGGCAGCTAAGAAGATACTTAAATAGAATCCCTTAACCACGAGACCAAGAGGAAGACCCAAGCATAGATGGGAGGACAACAGCATGCAGGACCTTCGTCAAATGAAGATAAAAATTTGGGTAACCTGTGTCCAGGGTAGAGCAAAATGGAAGGATGTCGTTGAAAAGGCCAAAACTTCCAATTAAAAGGAGTTCAGCGCCTGAAGAAGAAGAAGAAGAGAAGTGGATTCTTGTGCCTTAATTTTCCCGGTCAACACCACTTTTCGCGGACTGCTTGGTGGTGCGGTTGAAGGCAATTCATTCTTCGAGAAGCCGGCAACGGTTTGTCCGCCGACACGGTGCAACATCTAAGAAGACTTAAAGACGCATCAAAACCGATATGAGAACCTCAGACCTCAGGTTGCTAGGTTACTGTCTGCAGCAGTCCGTAGCCGATGATTTGTTGGCGTCTTGTTACGGTACGCATTTTGTAGAGACATGGACGCGTGTGCTGCCACAAGGACGCAGTCTATTGGCACTGGATAGCCAGACGGACAACATAATAAGCCTAATAACTTTAACTAAGTCAATTTACACTGCATTAACGTACACTATATATAAATTTACAATTTACGGTTATGAAGCTAATAAGAGCATCAGTAGAGACACTGATAGTGACCCTGATGTAGGCTGTCGTTCATTTGCTTCCTCACTTTTTGCGTTATTTCATTGTTTCTTTGTTTACAGCTTTCTCCTCTTCTTTATTTTTGTTTTTTTATTTATTTCCTTCTATATTTGCTTCATCTCTTTTTTATTTTATTTCCTTTTCTATACGTTCTGTTCCATCTTTCCCTCTTCATGTCTTTTACTTCTTCTTTTTTACCTTCTTACTTTCAAGCTTCTTTTTCATACTTTTAGCTTTGCTTCTTGCGTGCCGTGCTCACTCTTCCATGACCTAAATTTTCGCTAATTTCTTTCCGGTCTAGACACTGTATATCTGGATATTCTATGCGTGTTTTAAATACAGAAAGTTTGATAACACTCTAGGCACAACTAAATTCCATTTTGTTTAATAGAAAGACATGTTTCGGCCTAGACTCTGCTATCCTCAGGTCGCAATCTATTTTAAAATATATGGAGGAAAAATGTACATAGAGTGTCATAGTGTTTAAAATTGGTTAAATGTTAAAATCAACAGTATAGTCGCGAGCTCCTGATGATGGGCATATTAATGCTCGAAACATGTTGAGCCTATAAGAAGTAGAATAAAATAACAAGGGACATCTAGTTGCTTTTTATTCTGCAGTTATCACAATGATGCACGGTCCAATAAACATCAGATAGGTGTATATAATCTGTTCAGTGGCTAACATCATCATCATAATCATCGTATGCAATCCTGTCAACTGCCACATATCTGACTGCACAAAAGTACACATTCACTTAGTCTACGGAAGGTTCTTCGGGTTGACAGTTGCCCTGTCACTGTTTATCTGTTGCTATCAGCTGTTGTTCAGTCACCCAATCTGCAATTCAGTCTGCTGAGTGACCCTTCAAAGGCCCGCGGTGGGAATATAACATATATCAATACCCACGTACTTGACAAATAAGGACACGCAATGCCTGGGGCGTACTTAGAATCTGCACAATAATTCATGACCTGTCATTAGACGGTGCATGGTCGGTAACGACCTTCATTTGTACATCCAGCAAGGGATCCTTTGTACACGTGATTTTTCCGCTGAATTTTTGAGTGTTCGGACTCAAATAATAAGGCTTTATTTCTTAACTTGTAACAATAATAATAATAACGCCAACTTATAGACAGGAACAAATATCTGATTAATTTCTCGTCTCACGAAAATTACAGAAGACCTATTTTTGGTAGTTATTTATCAGTCCGGAGTAGAAATGCTGACAGACATACAAACATCTCTACAGTAAACACTGTATTCGCATACCCACACAGTGCCCATTAAAATCGCCCAGTCCGTCCGTCCGTCCGTGTACAAACATGACATAACTGCACAACCACACAGCTGCAGCGGATTTTCATGAACTTTGAATATGCGTTAGTTTTAATGACGTTGTTTGAGAATTTTCAGTTTTCTTGTTGGTCAGTTTAAACTACAATCGTACCTGCAGGCTGCATGCGTGTAGGCGGGGATGTTGAGCGTCATTCGCGAAATGTTTATCGGAATATAAAAGTCACGGACTATAATTGTTGAGAATTAATGAACGCATTTTATGTTCAAGTCCTTTTGTTATAGTTATGTTTAGTACGAGGGAATTTCAGGACAACCCGCAATATAGCATAGTTGAAGATAAGGAAAAGAAAGTTACAAGAAACAGAGAATATTACATAGTTAGGTTCTTCGTAATTTGCGTCTTTTTCTAAATAATTTTTTATGGCACAAAAGCCCCTAGTGGGCCAGGGCCTCCTCATTATCGTGGCTTCACGAACACACTCAGACACACCACACTCGGTAGAACTCCTTTGTACGAGTGATCAGCCCAACGCAGAGACCTCTGTCAACACAAAACACTCACAAGAGACAAAACGTCCGCGCCCTCCGGCGGGATTCGAACCCTCAATCCCAGGAAGCGAGCGGTCGCAGACCCACGCCCTAGACTGCGCTGCCACCGGGATTGGCCTAAAAACATTAGAATGATTAATGAAGCAGAGCTGACGACGAAACTTTCTTCCGGGTAAACAAAAAAATACGCAACCGTCCAATATAATTACTTACTTACTTACTCCATGGTGCAGAGTCCTTCTTGAGAAGCTAACTGGTTTGTAGCTAGTCAAGAAATTCCCCGCATTTCACGGAACCCGAATGTTTATTACCGCGCTCACAAGCGTACGCCACGTGTCTCTATCCTGGGCCAGCCCAATCCAGTCCATATACCCACATCCCACCTCCTGGAGATCCATCCTAATATTATCCACCCATCTACGCCTAGGTCTCCCCAGCCGTCCAATATTTACCATTACTGTTTATCTTTTTGTAATATTTGTATAATTATTATAACCAACATAATTAATTATAATAATTATACTAATATTGCAAAAAGATAAACAGTAATGGTAAATGTGGGAACTTATTTCGCATACTGTTACATCTATGACTCTCTTGGTACTTTTTAGGCGCTTTCGCTTTGTCGCGAAAAGCATTCACTAGCTTTGTCATGTCCATCCGTCTGTCTTGCCCGCCTGAATTTTTGCATGTATCAGGGTGATTCCCATTTCAATGGTCTCTGTGAAATTTGATATTGGGAACTTTAACCCTTAACCTGCTAACGTGGAGAATATGGTGAGCTCCCAATAATGCCAGCAGATGGCAGATGGGATTTAACTTGGCGTTTAAAAGGTTAATGAAAATCTGTCGAGGAACCCCACATTTGGTTGAAATCGATTAAAATTATCGGGCCCTTTACAAGAAGACCTAAACACGTTGTAATGTTGCGGGCCACTTAAATCCAATGTAACAGCGTTTTTACGCAACACGCCATGTTTTCGTAGTGTTGACAGTGACTGACATGTATCTGAACAATACACAGAGAAGGCATTGCTGCTTTTCTACTGCAAACATGATTATGCGAACGCGCCACAATTTGCCTGTGCTGCTTCATCGTGTGTAAATATTAAGAACCTGCGCTTATATGAAGATAATAGCGGAATTTTTGGAACTACTTATTTTCTTGTGGCACTGCGGCCTAACGAGGGCCAGGTCCTCCTCATTCATGAGGTTTTCAGATCACACACAACGACGCATCGCAGTCTGTAGGACTTCTCTGGACGAGTGATCAGCCCGCCGCAGAGACCTCTACCTGACAACACACAAGAGTCACAACATACAGACATCCATGCCCCCGGCGGGATTCGAACCCACAATATCAGCAGACGAGCGGCCACAGACCTACGCCTTAGACTGCGCGGCTACTGGGACTGGCATATCCACGTCTAACACATGAAAATACCATAATATACTCCTGTAATACATCCCGTTATTACACTAAAATTTTATAAATTTTACGTGGGAATAAGATTTGTACGACGTTTCGGTCCACACTAAACTATAATACAAATTATTTTTTTATCTCAGTAATTAACCAACTTGATACACAAAATTTTTGTTTTACAATAAGTTTATTTCATGCCTCTACATGTTTCGAGAACATGTGCTCATCATCAGGAGGTCAAAATTGCATTACACAGCTTCTGGTATCATCACACCTACAGGTGGCCGTCTCGTGCACAGGTTGAGAGAGGACTGGTTGAACCAGTCTTCTCTCAACCTGTGCACGAGACGGCCACCTGTAGGTGTGATGATACCAGAAGCTGTGTAATGAAATTTTGACCTCCTGATGATGAGCACATGTTCTCGAAACATGTAGAGGCATGAAATAAACTTATTGTGAAACTAAAATTGTCTGCATCAAGTTGGTTAAATACTGAGATAAATAAACTGAGATTCACGGTCAACAAAACGTCAAAATTTCTAAAACAAAGGTCAATAAGCCCACAAAATTCTTGACTTCTTAAGCGTAATGCACTTAGAAAGTTTTGTTACGGTAATATTTTATGGTTACTTTGATGTTCAACATATCTCAGTATAAGTGATGAAGATGCAGCATGTCAGTGTTTCAAACATGGCTGCTAGTACTGTGGCCCATTACAGAACACTGTGTACGTTTCTCATTCGCAATTTGTACAGAGCGGCGATGTGAAAATACTTGGTCTTTGTTTCTCGAAGTGAAAACGATAACAGGCCTTGCTGCCTGAACCACATTGTTCTTTCTGTGTTGACGGTGGCGGACGGCGGACGGCTTTCGAAGGCCGAGGCGTTGTTATTATGGGTGTATTAAACACTGCACTGTCTCCTACCTGAATGCGTAATTACACTATGTCTGTGACATTCCGGTGCGGGTTGCTTGTTATTCAAGTATCTTTTATTTGTTACTTCGGTATATGCGAGATTATCGATAAAAATATAGGACTAATGATATAAGGTGAGGTAAATTCAGTCAAAAACTAAACTATGAATATATGGCTAAATGATGGTGTTTATTAGCAATAGACAGCTACATGTTTCGGCCTATAGCGGCCATCATCAGGTTCTGACAAATTGCTTGCTGTAAGAGTTATATATAATATGCATACACTGAGTGGCGATGTTGAGATCTCATCATCATTATCGTGATGATGAGATCTCAACATCGCCACGCGGTTTATGCATATTATATATAACTCTTATAGCAAGAAATTTGTCGAAACCTGATAATGGCCGCTATAGGCCGAAACATGTAGCTGTCCATTGCTAATGAACACCATCATTTAGCCATATACCCAAAGTTGTGTTTTTGGCTGAATTTAGTTTAAACACGTAACTGGGATAGCACACCCAAAAAAATTAGAACTGGTGATATTTAAAATATATGACTTACGAACTGTTTTGAAGTCTGTACTTTATCCTTCCTCCTCGTTCTCCTGATTCTCTTCTTTTTCTTCTTCTGGCGCTAAAGCCCCTCATGAACTGCGCCTGTCTTACTGCTTCCCCCATTGTCCCCATATTGCAACTTTCGCCTCCAGTTTCTAAAGCTCTTTATCTTCGGATTCTCTTCCCCTGAATCCAGCCACCTACCAGCAGGCCAACCTAATCTTCTATTACCCTCTGGTTTGTAGAATATAAACTTTCTACAAGTTTCTTGCTCCAGAATTTTGTACATACACATTTCCCAGCTCCCTCACCCTTCTCGCTGTCATCACCTGCACAACTTCCAGTTCATTATATACATAATAAAGTTCATAATTAAACCTGGGTCTCTGTACATCATATACCTTAATTGGTCTGTCGGCCTTTCTCATTTCTCTTCTTTCATATGTTTGGAGCGTGTTTTCATCATATCTCTGAGGGACCAGCATTCACTGCCATCTGTGAGCACAGGCCTTACAAACATTTATGTAGCATCCTGGCGATGCAGCATGGCAGTGAAAATTTGCTTTGTGCGAATAATTAGCTTGCAGTTAAAGCAATGGCAGGGGGTGTACGTACTGTCTCAGGAAACCGGCAGACTTGTTACCAAATATTCATATTGTATATTACAAATATGTACTGTTTCTTGGACAAGAAAATCAAAGAGAATATAACGATTTGGCCTCGTCAGATGCATGGGACAGGATAGAAATGTTTATACTGTTGTAGACGGAAAACCTGAAAGGAAAAACCATTAGTGAGGCTTAATAGTAGAGGGGAGGATAACATTAATAAAAACGGACCTTAAAAAAACGGGAGTGAAGTTATGGACTGGAGAATACGAACTAATTGAGAGATTTTGTGAAGACAAGAATGAACAAATTCTATAAATGACGGGGATTTTTTTTTTTATTTTTACGAATTGTGATTCTGAAAAAAAACTTTGCTTCATGCAGGTGGCCGGTCTATATGGTTGAGAAATCCGCAGTGATAATAAATACGTACAAAATTTTAGTCGAGTAATCTGAAGGAAAATTCTTGGTTGTGAAAAAATTCGAATGTGGGAGGATAAGATTAAAGTGGATTTCCGGGAATTGAATTGTGAGGATTACACTGAATAAAGAGGCCTTCGAGATGGAACTCAGTGACGGTCTTTTCTGAACAGGGAATTGTTGTTTCATAATTTAGTTTGGCCAATGGACTCTTCCGTACTCAAAAAAGATTTGCTGATTTCCCTTCCTCCTCCCCCTCCCCCTCCCCCCAAATTCTTATATACGACGTTAAAACTATACTACAAATAAATTAGGGTGACAATAAATTAGTATTAAACAAGGATTTAAGACCAACATATTATTTGATTGTATATATTCTAAAATAAAGATCTTATTTCATGAACACGAAAAATTGTACTTAAAAACGAATAGCTGTTCCATAACAAAAAACTAATTACCAAAATTAGATTATTGTTTATATATATAAATTAGGTGGGCTGGGTAGCTCAGTCGGTATAGCGACTGACTACGGGCTGGACGGTCCGGGGATCGAATTCCGGTGGGGGCCAAATTTTCCGCACCTGTCCAGACCGGCCCTGGAGCCCACCCAGCCTCCTGTATAATGGGTACCGGGTCTTTCTTTCCCGGGGGTAGAGGCGGCCGGGACGTGGGCCTGACCCCCAACCCCATCTAGTACCGAGGTCCTACAAAGAATAGAGCTATACCTCTACTCACCCTAAGGGACTTCGTGGCCTATAAAAATGGTGAAACCCTACCTACATAAATTAGGTTATTCTGTTGTGTTCCAGTACTGCGAAACATAAAAAATTTGAACAAATGATTTATATTGCAGTAAAATAAAAATGATTTTAAGTGAACTTTACATAAATAGTATTTATATTATTAATTGTTTTGACTGCAGTGGAATTCTCTTGCGGAACCCCTATTTTCACTTCGTAATTAACTGTCTTCCGGTTCCGTAAGAGCTGTGTAAGATATTTCATCACTGCGAGACACTTATCTTCTCATGGAAGCCTCTGCTGTTTGGAATGTATGTATTTATACTACTTGCCACCTGGTATGATAAATGACGTAATTCTGACAGGTCACTTTCGTGTTGAGTTTAACGCCGGCTGTTACATTGCCTTTGAAAGCGGTACGAGTGTACGGATTGGCTGAGTTAGCTCAATTCACCCGTCGCCCGTAGACCAGGCAACCCGCCCATTATTACGTATACTCGCACAGGCATTTATTTTGTCTAGAGTTGCGACACTGATGACTTTTACTTTTTCCTTCCTCGACTCCATTGTCAATGTGACACGTTCTTCAAACGTGACTGTACTCTGCCCCTAAATTGTATGGTGCAGTACCTCGTTCCTTCGTCAAGCAATGGCGATACGCCACACTCGCCCTGTTCTCTGCACACACCGTGCAAGTTGTTATGTAATGAAAGTAATACCAACTGTTCTGTATTTTTGCCCTACATTTGTCGTTTATAGTGGGCCGGGTATAGCGAATCTCTACGGGCTGGACGGTCCGGAGTACAAACCCCGGTGAGGGCAAGAGATTTTCTCTTCTCAACACCCGTTAAGACCAACATTCGAGCCCACACAGCCTCCTCTAGGGTGGGTTCAGGGCTCTTTAACGGAATTTAAGTGTTTTGGGCGTTGCTGTGACCATCCGCTCCATCTAGCGCCGAGAATAAGAATGTGTGGATCTATACCTCCACTACTGTAGGCCTGTATGGTATTGTTATACGGCGAATTGTAATCCATTCCCACATACGAAGACTTCACAGAGTCCGTAGGGATAAATGTACAGTACATGGGTGGTGGTCTGATGGTGCCGTGCGACTCAGTCGCACGGCACCATCAGACCACCACCCATCCAAAAACTCGGTGCAGAAAACCATATGCTGCAACTCAACATCCAATGCTCCTGATGATGGGCGTATGTACCCGAAACATGTCGAGCTAAGAATACATCAATAAAATTA
>Ga0131853_10020672_pt1 | contig 11951 bp, 8 predicted proteins | sample TergutLab28metaG_FD_92764 | JGI IMG/M metagenome (GOLD analysis project Ga0131853, IMG submission 92764) | Labiotermes labralis P1 segment gut microbial communities from Petit-Saut dam, French Guiana - Lab288 P1 (version 2) (version 2) | ecosystem: Host-associated > Arthropoda: Insects >...
AGGTATTTAAAAATGAAAAAGGGTAGAGGACCGGTAACGAGTGGCCGTGGTTGGAGTTATTCTCGAACCCCGCCCGCCTTTTTCGGTCCCGCGAGGGCCCGAGTCCCCCCCCCCCCCCATTGTCACTACAGCCATCTGATATACCTTGTTCTCTGGGGTCTTCCTGCAAAATGGACTGGAAGAGCAGCGCAAAATAAAATGTATTGAAGATGACTGAACAGGGGAATTAAGACAGGATATTTTCAGCATAAGTCGGGCGGATGAAGGAAACTGTGGTGGTGAAACAACTATTTAATTTCTAAAACCCTCTTTTGTCATTCGTCCAAAGCGTCAAAAGATACACGTAACAGAGCCGTTTGCAATATTAGTCCGTGCGAGTGACACTGTGTGAAATTGCACTTCTCTGCCCCGTCTGCGTTTCTGACGTCACAAACAAAGTTTAATCTTCCAAAGTCATTTCGGAAGTACTTTAATAAATACTCGAGGTCTTGGCAACATCATTAATATGACACTCATAACGCGGTATTACGTACATAGATAGAGTATTATATGGATTTAGCCTTACTTAAAGTGAAGATATAATTTGCAACTGAAACACGAGCGCACTTTCCAATACAGTTTTTCGTCATAGATACAATAATAATATGACAGTAGGTCAAGGACAGAAATCACATTATGGAAATATGTTTTCGTACCCGAGAGGATGACATTAAGATACGTTCTAGGGAAGCAACTTGAACGGATGGGTTGAATTCAGTTTTGAAGATTACAGTCTTTTGAAATGAGACGCTGTTTTGTTTGGTACACGGGTACGTTTTGGAGAAACACGCTTCCTCCATCTTCGGGCAGAATATAAGATATGAAGATGAATCAGACTACTCCGAAACGCTGGTAAATATCTACCATTTCACAAGGCGTCACATCTCCGTCAGATTCTCGAATTTCAAATTTGTTACACTAGCTGCAGAGAGGTTAAATTTGAGGGGTTTAGTGAGTATGGTAATAATTATTCAGCTTCCACATAAGACGGATAATTTTTGATCATCAAAGATACCATCAGCTTCCCAGTTCCATAAAATTACACGCCATTATCATTTGCGGTACAAGTGTGAACTTTCTCTCAAATTCAGTTTCTGTGTGAAGCTAAAGAAAAGTCAGACAACACAGTCTAGAATCGCTGAAGATCTAACAAAACATATCCACACCATAATATTATTTATCTCAGTATTTAACCAACTTGATGCACAAAATTGTTTCACAATAAGTTTTATTTCTTGTGAAACAATTTTGTGTATCAAGTTGGTTAAATACTGAGATAAATATAAAGATGCACGGTCAACAAAACGTCAAAAAAACCATAATATTAGTTCGTAATAATGAGATGGCATCGGGGAACGGTGCAGTATACACGTCATCACATCCCACTGGCACCCATATTACCACACCAAACACAATGAAGAAATATTAGTTATTCCACAGCCGTCAGCCTCAGGCCTGTATATTATTACTCGGCTAGGTGGTTTATAGAACTTCCCATCGCTGTTTGTTACGAGATGCACACAGCAGTCAGTATGGGCAACAATGAACATTGTATCCACGACCGTTTCACATACACTGAGTTTATGCAAATGTTAACAACGATTTACTCAAAACAAACTCACGTAATGTTTAAAACATATCCAGAGGTGGACTTCATAAAACGAGTCTTTGAATTATTTATTACCATCCAAATTGAAGCACATGGTTTTATGTAATTAACCAACGAAGCACAAAAGGTGTAATACGGATGGAATAATGCAGTTTCCGCGTGTATTATTTAAACCCAGCCGTTCCGAATAGCACTGGTGAAGAAGCGGACAGTATTAAACCAAAGCATAGCTTTTGTTACTATGGTTATCCCATTCGTTTCTAATTACATACTTATTTACTCCATGCAGCAGAGTCCTTCTTGAGAAGCTAATCGTTTCTCAGCTAGTCAAGAAATTCCCCGCATTTTATGGAACCCGAAAGTTCATTACCGCATTCACAAGTGCCAGCCACCTGTCCCTAAACTGAGCCACATTGATCCAGTCCATGCCCTCACATCCCACTTCCTGAAGATCCATCTTAACATTATCCTCCCATCTATGCCTGTGTCTTCCAAATGGTATATTTCCCTCAGGGATCCCCACCAAAACCCTGTACACACCTCTACTCTCCCCCATACGTGCTATATGCCCCGTCAACTTCATTCTTCTTGATTTGTTTTGTAATACATCAAATTAATGAGTTCATGGTAGTTCCAGTGCCATTATGTCCATATTATGTTTCCTCAAAGTCTTCCTGGCATTGTAATCGGGAATGTGACAGTGTCGTTGACTAAATAGTTCCCGACGTTTCGAAAAACAATACCGCTCTTATTTTCAAGCCTTCAAGGTCTCTGCATGGACGTAGAACCCACGAAGATGAAAATGTCATGTTCCTTCGTAATGTCTGATATTCCTGATCCAGTGACACAGAGTCTAATACCAGAAAAAGGGAATCCAGGAAAACTGTACCTTACGAAAACATCACAGTAGGGTCGAGCTCGGTTAGGTCTTGGGAAGGACCGAATATTTTGTGTCGTTATAAATGAGTGCTGTTCTAAGCGAGGGGTATGACGTTATGGTTAACAATAAAGAATTGGTACCACAGAATATATGACGTTATAGACGAGGTATAGGATAAAACGATGTCGTTATAACCGGGTTCGAATTACTTAAGCGAAGAAAGATGAAAGGCTGAGGCGTCTAGAACCCATAAGATAGATTATAAATGCACAAATATGTTATTTGGTGGGAATTACAAAGGACAAAAGACGACAAGAAACAAGTACGTATAAGCTGTGGATAACATAAGCATTACCTTAGCGGGGTTCGGGGGTGTATGATGTATATTCATTTGACTCGAGGTTTAGAACTGTGATTTGAAAAATTTATACAAACTTTTGCTTTTATAAAAGACAGATTTTTTTTCTAGGTATCTGACAGGTAATTAGCTCCTTGTTGCTAAACTTCGTCAGTCACGATTCGAAGAAGTTAATTCTTAAATAACTTAATATGACGTTAATTTGAATGTTCAGGACCAGACTGTTAGGGATGCAAACAAAGGGATCAGCGGTCCTTTAAGATAGCAGAAATTCTGGAATGGGAAACAGCACACACGTCATGATATTTGCGGACTTTAATTATAAACGTCCCTGCAGTTTTCGGGCTGACACGTGCGATAATGGAGTTTTGGGACATGGAGCTGTCTAAATACTGGTACATCGCGTTCAGTGGGTCAACTGCACACTGTGTATCAGGGAGATAAGGAGCTTAACATTTCTAAACCTTTGTATCCCATTGCGGTGCAATGCTCACAAGGGGAGTGACGGTGTGTTATAAGGCTTTGTAAGGAAGGGAAGAGCCAACCGCAAGATGTAACTTGGAATATACCAACCTAGAAATACATGCCTGTACAATTTCATGGCTTGATTCAAAGGGTATTACGCTGCAGTTCTGTTTGCCTTTGGCCAAAAGTCAAGTGACGGTATCAAATCCCTCCTTCTTTAACACGTCATTTAATCCATCCTATCTTCACAGTATACAGTACCACTACTTAATTAATATGATTATACCGCGCGTTTCTTTTATCGCCGTCCTGAACACCTTACCTGTCAGTGATGCCCCGGCTCTTAGTCGCTCAAATTCAGTCCGGCCCGCTGCCACTCTCCACAATGTCACACATATGGTCATCAAAAATGAAACCTAAATTTAGCGCATTAATAATACTCGGCGAATAGTTATTCTGCAGCAAATTTTCAGTTACCGATACGCACAATAAATTAACTTGAAAAATCTAAAACTATAAGCCAATGTCAAATATAACGACAAATTTTGTTCTAATCAAAACAAAAACAAGACAGGCAATATACATAAAAAGGTAACATTGAGGCGCGTTCATTTAACCATTGTTGCAGTGCAAGAGCAATAATTATTACATATTTGAGTGTGTGTGTGTAGCCTTAGGTATCCAGCATGCAGTGCACATGCGCCACATTATAATGTCATCCATGGCTTGTCTGGCTGTGTCATATTTTCCACATTATCTAAAAAGGCACGATTTTTCGACAGGTTATTGATCGTCAAATGTGTGTTTTGATTTTCTCTGCAAATTTTATTCCGAAACAGTTCTCATTCTAGGAAGAACTGAGCGAGATATGATCAAAATTGTATAATGTAATTCATCTAAAGTGCCAGTTATTCTTGTCAGATTAAAAAAAAATTGAATTTTCTCCACGGGTTTTCGAAAAATACTCAAATATAAAATTTCATGAAAATCCCACCAGTGGAAGCAGAACTGTTGCAGGCGGATAGACAGAAATGACGAAGCTAATATTCGCTTTTCTCAATTTTACGAAAGGACATCAAGATCATCAAAATATCCAATTATTGGAGCCTGTTCTGAACCAAACATATCGTAGACGGCATAGTAATTAGGTCAGGGGTTAAGTGAACCTGGGCTTTAATCCCGGCAGATTCAAGATATTATTTTCTTCTCCAAACCATTCAAACCGCCTCTGGTTCTCACCCAACCTCCTATAAATTGGTACCGGAATTCTTTACCGGAGGTAAAGCGGTTGGGGCGTGAAGTTGACCACTTAAATCCATCTAGCGCCGAGGTTAAAAATGAGTGGAACTATACCCTGCTCCCCCCACAAGCTTTCACGGAGTGCAGAGGGATAAATTTGCCTTCACCTCCACACCAAATTAATCGACAGTTTCTGTATGCCGTGTTTAATTAAGGGCATTTGAGAATAGTGGCATGGAAAACCGTGAGCCTAAGAAATTAGAGGCAAAGAGGAAGATGGAGGAAAGGACACACCGAGGAGCGTCGTTCAGTGTTATTCTTCACGAAATATTGGAATAGATGAGCAGGAAAAGAAGCCGGAAGATGCAGCCTATGTGGGTGTAAAAGAGTGCAAAATATTAAAGCAGTCCTCATACACGGAGTGTTACAATGTCCATAAATCAGGATATATTCTAGTAGCTAACCCTTGCGAACACGTTAAGGTGCCTATGGATCCCATAAATGGTAGGGAGATACCCACTCACCTGCGTGTTGCGGGTGTAACCGTAGCCAAGGAAGCGCTCGTCGTGAGGTGGGACGGTGTCCGGCGCTACGTAGAACGGCTCGTACAAGAACTCGAAGTTCGTCACGTCATGGCTGACACGAACCGTATCGCCTTCGCTCTCTGCATTCTCCTGCCACCTGTCAGACACAGCACACATTATAATGCCATCACAGTTTCTGTCTCCCGTCTCTTAACAAAGACTGTACACAGCTTTGCTATACATACGCTCATCTCCTGCAAGACACTGGAATAGCAACTAAATTAAGCGTAACTTAAGTTCCGCCTTAGGTACATTTCAAATCGATCCTATAATATGAAAATGGATCTTCAAAACTGGGATGAGTAGGACTGAACTGGGTTGAAATGGCTCAGGATAGTGACAGTTGGTGGGCGCTTCTGTATGCGGTACTGAACCTTCGGATTCCATAAATTGTCGGGAATTTCTTGACTAGTTTAAGACTTGTTAGCTTCTCAGGAAGGACTCTGCTCCATGGATCTAGTTAATTGGGTTGTTTGTTTCTTTTTTGTTAACTTGGTAGTTGGTCGATTTATATCCTTATTGTTTGTTTGTTCGTCGTTAGTTGGGTAGTTGGTTTATTTGTTTGTTTCTTGGTTGGTTTGTTGGTTTATTTTTTGTTTGTTTCTTGGTTGGTTGGTTAATTGGTCGGTTGGTTAGTTAGTTGGGTACTTAGTTGGGGTTGGTTATTTGTTTGTTGGTTGGTTGGTTGGTTAGTTAGTTGGGTGGATGGTTGGTTTATTTGTTACTTAATTAGTTAATTAGTTCATATCCAACATAATGTATTGTGAGATTTGAGGCCGCCACTGCTGTGTTAGAGGGTGCGACACTGCTAGTTTGGTACGTGGGTATGAAAATTTCTGAAAAATGTGCTGACTCAATATCAAAGGTAAAACTTGTCTGTGCAAGTGCGACAACGGCGAGTTTCTAAACCTGATATGTTTCCAGTCGCACATCAGTCACCAAATTAAACGTTCGCTACTTGACCACTTTAATCACACGCATGGTAGACATACATCACGTCTAGTCAGTATATTATGATCTCCTTGTCCAGCTCGTTTTTAGCAATCATTCATATTGGAATAAATATCATTGTTTTGAATTGTTTTTTTCTGAATTGCGACACCGTGCACTCTGGTAGATGGTTAATAACATTTTGTAAGGAACTCCTGCCCCATTTGCTACACTGGAATGCAAGCAGGGTCCTTGGACAAGCGGATAATTAGGTTTTCGTTCTTCTGGGATGTTATGAAACGTCGATTGGTAGTTTGTTAACGATTCGGGACATCGTCTCCGTCCTACCTTCAAGATGGGACCAATCAATGCTGCACAACATCCCAGAAGACCTAAAACCTCATCTGCACCGCATTGGAAGTCTAAAATCACGCAAAGCTGATAATTATCCGCCAGACTATACGGTGTCATGATCCAGAAAACCACACACTGAATCTTCATGGCCACAATATATCACAGCCCCACAAACAGATTCTGTGCACTGTTTATTGCCTTGCCCCTTGCCCTGCCCCTTGCCTTGCCCCTTGTCATGCCTTGCAATGCCCCTTGCCTTGCCCCTTGCCATGCCTTGCCTTGCCCCTTGCCTTGCAATGCCCCTTGCCTTGCCATGCCCCTTGCCTTGCCCCCTGCCTTGCTTTGCCCCTTGCCCCTTGCCCATGGCCATGCCCCTTGCCTTGCCTTGCCCCTTGCCATGCCTTGTCTGTCTGTCTGTCTGTCTGTCTGTCTGTCTGTGCAATAACTCTGCTCCCATAGGGCGGATTTTCACGACAAAAGATATTATTTTTCGAAAATCTGTCGAAAAATTCAAGTTTCATTAAAGTCTGACAAGAAAAACACGTGCTTTACACAAAGACTTACGTGGATTTACGATAATATCTCGCTCATTTCTTCTTAGAATGAGAGATATTTTAGACTAAAATTGTAGAGAAAGTCAAAAAGTATATTATATATATTCAATAGCGTTTTTTTAGAAAATCGTGCCGTTTATGAGATGGTGTGGAAAGGTGTGGTAGACCCAGATATGCCACAGATGACAATGTAATATGGCGTATGCGCATTGCATGATTGATAACTTAGACTACAGACAGGCACTCAGAATATGTAATATTTATTGCTTTTCCACAGCAACATTGACAACGAGAACGCTTAGTTCACGTTGGTTTGGCACAGTTTTGCCACTTTTCAAGATGTTGACAGATTTACCATACACAACACAAGCCCTTAACCCACGTGGATAACGCGTGCCTACAGCTGTTCAATGTAAGTGCTTGATTATTTTCGCATTTTTAAGATTTTCATTTGATTTTATGTCGTAATTAACCTCTATTCACCCTTCGTTTTCTTCGTTCGCTGGCTGCAACATTGCTGTCGTCAAAGCCACATATTTCAGTTAACTGACGCGCCGTGCCAAACAAATTCAATCAATGGCTTAGCCTTGGAAATTGCTACCGCTTTTAACCCACAACATGTGACAGTATTTGAATTCCATCTGCATTACAAAACAGATTTTAAAAAAAATTAATATAATTGAACATAAAATACACTCAAAGAGAAAATTAAAAAAAAAATCTGGTAAAGTAATCATATTTCACATTCCGGTCTTCTTTCGTTTCAAACGGATGGATTTGTATTTTTCTCTTTACAGATCATATGGACATGTTGGCCTAACCCTTCTATCGAAAATAAGAGCTCGGGAATATATTATCACAGATAAAAACAGTGAAAATTGTAAAAGCAAAACCTAATTTCACCAACAAGTCCGCATTACCGCTAGTCTGGGCTAACAGACACGTGAAAGGAAGGACGGACAGCACGAGGGTAGTGGTCACGTCTCGCAAATGGCTAGTGAAAGCGCCTACACAGCCTCACCATGAAATAAAATAGAAACCATAAGTCTTTCATTGACGTTCTCCATATGTTATGGCCATCCGTATTACATTCACGGTGTAAAGAAGAAGTACACACAGATAAAACATAGTTAAAATGTGCTTCTTTGCAAGCTAAACATGCTTCATCAGGTTTCTTTTAAAGTGATTTCGGGTCGTATAAAGCCCGTGGGCCGACATTTGGTGGTCCCTTCTTTAGCACCAACTTCAGAGAAGCGAAGACATGAAACTCGCTGAGACAAATATCGGGACACTATGGAGAATATTGCAGCAGCTTCTAAAAGCCTTTGATGTAATGCAGCCTTGAAGGTGTTGGTTAAATAACAGTGTTGAATAGTCGCTAATTAATTCATCGTGTCATTCTCTCTAGTCACCATGTCTCAACGACAGTAAGCATGCGTGTTACCCTATACATCAGGTAGTGTGGTAATGTTTCATGTTAGGTTATATGATGTCAAACGCAAGATTGCACAAATTTTCCATAAATCCAAGAGGCAATTCCAAGGAAGGATGACATGAAACAAGTTCCACACTGCGGTTCCACCCACCTGAAATGACTTGAAAACCATACTGCGATCTAGTGCTTTGTGCTTGTTACATGTAAAGTGATATTACGCTGCGTAATACCCCAGAAGAACGCAGTTCTCAGATACTTTGCGGCAGAAGACTGAAATCATGCATAGCACGCCTCTATGGGGAGGCTACTCTACGTTACGTCCAGAGATACGAAATACTTCGTATCAAATGATATTTTTTTTTATTCTTGAACCCTGAGGATGGGACCGATAGGTTGTCCCGAAACGTCGATAAGAAATTCCCACTACTCGCTGCGTAACAACCGAGAAGTTCTCTTATATTAAGCTGAATATTGTTATGTATACTTATTATTGTTAAGTATTCTTATTGTTATGTATGTTCCTTTCCGGGTAATCTGTTTTATTTTGTTGTTCTGTGTATTGTTTGTGTGCAAATGTGTACTGAACTACTGCCACCGGGTGTCAATCCAACTGCAGTTAACAAATATACTATATTCGGCGCCAGCGTATGAATTTTTTTAACTGTGCGACCTGGTGCTCCACCATGTGTAATGTATCTATACTGCTTTCTTACGGAAGTTTACACATAGGTGTGACAGATAACACAGCGAACAAGATGGTTTCTTTGCTTGCTCATGAGTCGTGTTTCAGCACTTACCGAGAGAAATTCGTCGCATATTGATTGTAGATGAACACTCTGTGGTGGAACGGTCTGGCCAGTCCTTTCTTGGCCAACCGGATGAGATCTGTTTTATTTCGAGGAAAATTCACTCTTTCGTCTAACTCGTAGGTCGGAATGACGTAGGCGCACAAGTTTGTACACTTCACATTGGTTAGGAACACGTCAAGACCGTCGGCCAACCTTGCACTGGGGATTATGTCGACGTCTGTGAGGAAGACATAAGAGGTCTGACAGTTTCGTCGGGCTAGATTCCGCAAATGATTCTGTGGGTAAGGAAACTTTGTTCTCCACTTCACTGTTTCTGGTTTTCGAAATCGTACTAGTCCAGTTAAGGCGGCTTCAGGTCGATGGCAGTCTAGTTGTAGATTTGACGGAAAATTGGGTAACGTCTGTAAAGGCGGAAGATCTTTTGGATATGCCAAGTGAAAGCTAACGCGATCACGTACAACAGGAAAGCAGCGTCTCAAGAAAGAAACATACAGTTGCAATAGAGGGTACTCTTCGCCCGCCGCGAATACCGCTGCAGATATGGGGCCAGACCAGTGATGTGCCACTTGCACCAGAGACTGAAGCTTCTCTAACGAACTCTGTGTCGCAAGACATACGGAATACCTCTCCGACAATTCAGCAAATCGGTCTCCAGGAAGCGCAAAGTCAAAAAGTTTATAAAGACGTCTGGCATCCCAGCGTCCCAGTCGCAGATCAATATGGAAGATGCTAGTGTTGGTGACGGGCACAGTGGCAGATGGTCCATTAGTCGAGTTCACTTGCTTGCACGGTGGTAGATGCGGAGATGGGGCGTGGTTCTGCCCCGCAGTTCGAATGTCCTGTACCTGATGTTGCTGAAGACGCAAAAGATCGGGTCCTGGTGCTTGTCGCGAACAGTCCGTGGAGTGTAGCAGCCGTATGGTCAGCAGGATATTGGAGAAAGTGAGAATCAGGACACTCACAATGCTCAGATTCCACAATCGACAACCGATCTGGAAACAGAAGAACTTCATTACCTACGGTAATAGTTACCAACTCCAGAGGACATATGTTTTCACAGACACATGTTCAAGTTTCCTTTTCCACCGAAATCTTAGACATTTCTCTACTTCTTTCAGCATCTGGTCCAGGGTTTGGGAATAGCCCAAGAAATTGTTAATCTATCCTATCGAATGAAGAAGGAAAGAGGTTCAGGGAAATTCATGTCGTCTCGGAAGTAACACCTTAACAAGTTTATTCATGTACTTTAAAGAAGATGAAAGTATGTATCTTTTACACGTGTTACGTCACGCAAACATCAGTTTTCACTGTGACCACCGTCAGAAACGCAAATCTCACATACGAGAACAAATGTCCGAAAAGCTGTGTCCGAAAAGTTGCGGTTTCACAAAAATAATGGTCATGGTCAGTGACCAAAATATATATCAGTCAAAAGGTTATTGCAAAAGATCGTCAGAAGACTTTAGGAAAGTTTACTCCATTTAGTGGCAGAAAACAGAAATTAAACGCTTCAAAGTTTCCTAGTAATAGTCCCATAAACTGCTACGAGTGAAATTCTTTTGAAATTATATCTACATAATTTAGTTATAATTTTACGTTTATGGTTCCGTGCCTGGCTGATCTATATTAATAACTGTCCAACGAGATGCAACACAAAGCAGTCTATTTATTATTCTGCAAGTTCACACTACATGTTTCGGGTGTCAACCACACCCATCATCAGGAGTACACAAGACTGTAAATACGGCCTTCGGTACTGGTCATACTTTTTGTGCAGCTACCTCCCTCCAACGTGACCAAGCTTGGCCACGTTGGAGGGAGGTAGCTGCACAATATGACCAGTGCCGGAGGCTGTAGTTACAGTCAACCACATCCATCATCAGAAGTATGCAAAACTGTAACTACAGCCTCCGGAACTGTCCAGCTACCTCCCTCCAACGTGGCCAAGCTTGACCATGTTGGAGGAAGGTAGCTGCACAAAAAATATGACTAGTACTGGAGGCTGTAGTTACAGTTTTGTGTATTCTTGATTATGGGTTTGGTTGACACCGGAAACATGTAGAGTGAACTTGCAGAATAATTAATAGACTGCTTTGTGTTGCATCTCGTTGGATAATTATTAATATAGTTTAGTTATAAGATACGCACTTCTTCATTCTAGCGTATCTATCTTCATTTGTGAATTCTGTGCCATAAAGTTAGTTAGTTAGTTAGTTAGTTAGTTAGTTATATGGTAACCCACGGACATAGTCCTGCCACGCAAGAATCTCATACACTAAGTGTTTAAAATTTCACATATCAGAAAATAGTTTCTGCTAAACGAATATTTTCTCCGCCTAGAAAACGCAGCGCTTTATCAGTTCCTCATATTCGTTGTTAAATACACATTATCTCACTTGGTACATAATGCGAAAAAAACTTCATGCAGTATTAGTTACATGCGACGGAATGCAAAGTAAAGACCGTAGATGTACACACAGGGGACAGTGTTTTATCTTTTTTTATGTTTTGCTGACCGTGCATCTCAGTATAATCTTAGTAATTAACCAACTTAATGCACAAATCTTTGTTCTATAGTAAGTTTATTATATGCCTCTACATGTTTCGAGCACTGTTGTGTTCATCATCAGGAGGTCAAAATTGTATTATACAGCATCTGGTATCATCACATTCTGTAGGTGGCCGTCTCGTGCAC
>Ga0131853_10020673_pt1 | contig 11951 bp, 9 predicted proteins | sample TergutLab28metaG_FD_92764 | JGI IMG/M metagenome (GOLD analysis project Ga0131853, IMG submission 92764) | Labiotermes labralis P1 segment gut microbial communities from Petit-Saut dam, French Guiana - Lab288 P1 (version 2) (version 2) | ecosystem: Host-associated > Arthropoda: Insects >...
CCGGCGGGTGGGCAGGGGAGCGAAGGCAGATTTCACTCTGGGTGGTTTTTGCCCTTAGAGGGGATGCACAGGGGCTTTTTTTAATTGGGGGGGGGGGGGAGTTGCTGGATAAGTAACAGAGTCGGTGTCGACGCTTTGGAAACGAACAAAAATCTTGCGACTCTAGGGAAAGTGTCTCCATCTCCCCCCCCCTCCCCCTCAGCAAGGACCTGTCGGTAAAACAATCGGTTATTCAATGCAACCTCAATAAATGCACTACAATTTTTACAATTAAAACACTATCGTTTTACTTCATATGTTTTTATGTTGTTACTATTTATACTTATTCTTTGTTATTTTAATATTATTTCAGGGTGATTGCAATACTTCATGTATAAGATCTATTTCACAGGGATTATATCATCAAAACTCAGGCATCTACAGCATCAACTTCAAGACAAAAGATTTTAACAAAAATTGAACTTTCTTCCTCTATTTACAGCCCACGTTTTATACAAATATTGACATACATTCCCTCAGGATGATCCAAGAAATGTCGAAACATGCAGATTATAGTGCTTTTATTGTAAAACCTTAATGATATATTACAGTGCATTTGTTGGTGTTTTCTCGTATTTTCATAATAATTAGTGCTCGGATGTGAATACAACAAACATTTCATACTTTCATTTGGTTTGAAAATATTCCATCAAATTTTGACTTTTTGACAGCCAGAAAGATACGCATAATTTATTAAGAATTTTGAACCAGAAATTCACATAACTTAAGCTCAGATTTACTACCTGAAGTAATGGTTAGTGACGTCGAAAGAGAGGCTTTGCTCGAACACCAGCTACACTGTCATAGCTCCACCATAAGTGTTTTCTCTGTGACAATAGTTGCACACCAAATATCATCATCATCGTCGTCGTCGTCATACATATCGCTGACAGCACATCAACCCAATCAAAATTCCCTAAACACCGCAAACAGAAATGTATAACCCCAGGCATAATGTTTATTTAAGCACGGAGAACTTGTCATTACCTTCATTCTGTACAGAGTTCATGAGCATTAGATTGAACAAAAAATGTATTGTTCATAAATCGCATTATAAAAATGTTTAATTTGTGAATTCTAGTGAAGTTATCGGCAGATTGATTAAAATCATGGCTGTGAAATGTGGGACTCACTTCTTGGAAAGATGTATGGGAATTCAGGGCACGATGGGACAAAATGTGAACCAAAATAATTTACACCGCAAAACTACGCTAATTTCACTGACATGATTTTATTTATATTTATTTATTTAATCATCATTCAGCTTGTTCTCTGTTTTCCTCGTTTTTCTTACGTAGCAATTTTTATTTGTTCGTAGGGTGAATATTTCCTTTATTTGAGGCGGTTTATATAATTTCAATATACGTTGCAACTGAACTATATCGTCTTCAATGTAGAATTCTATATTTTTCCATCGGTCACATTTCCACAACTTTTAGAGGACAAGATTACGTCAATCCACCTACCGGTATTTTGAAGGGCTGTATGTAGGAACATGTAAGTGTTCTGTGGTATCACATGTTTATATTTCTTGTTGGTTTTGGTTCTCAATATTTCAGAAATAAATGCAAGATCTAATAACAACGTTAAAAAATTTGTTCTTTTTTTTATGAGACCTGCAGAACGTGGTGTGTTCGGCATTAAATTCCAAATCTATTTTTTTTTTGTAAATTATATGTTATTCACACAGTGAATTTTCTTACATTCCATACATATATTTTATTATATGTTTATTTTATTTTAATTAGTGCTTTTTTAGCAGCTTCCGCATAGAACAGTTTTGACTGTGATAAATATTTATCGAGTTTAGCGCGAGATTCGAGCAGAACATGCGTCCGTCTTAAAGTCAAGCTTTATGAAACTTTCAACAAACTGGAACAATTAAATTCCTATAATTTCCCGAATATCGTATTTCATGCACGTTCCCTCAGGTTTTCTCAAGTCGCTCTGTCAATACAGACGGACGGACGGTTTTAATTGACGCTCCATAGGAATGCGAACGCGTCTAAAAAGAGACTGTTTGCAGGGCCGAAGAAGTTGGCTTAGAGTTTTCTGTTTGTAAATAGATTTGTGACGTTATGATTCACTGTCTAGAGCAGGGGTTTCAAAATGACACGCCAAATGCGGCCCGCCACTTCGTTTATACGACCTTTCTCTCAATATACAATGCTGTTCTCCTACGTGTTGGATCCTTTAACTTATATTTTGAATTGAAAGCTTTTTTTTTCGTTAATGTCGAAAAGGTTTCAGAACGGTTCTTGCGCCTCACCTATGTTAGCCATATCTGTTAGAGAAAACACGAAGAAAAGAGCTTTTAACTCCCCTGCTCTCTGGGTGGTAATTGCTGCCGAAGGTTTGGACTTCTCCGTGACATTTCTCCTGTAGGAGAACTCAGTAATTTATTCCTTGCACCGTCATTATTCCATGACAGCATTAGTGCTAAAAAGCTATTCCATAGGAGAGAAAAACAGTATTAAACAAGACAGAAAATGTATGTATAACGTAACAGGGGCCGGGATAGCGCAGTCGGTATAGCGACTCGCTACGGGCTGGACGGTCTGAAGATCGAATCCCGGTGGGGGCGAGATTTTCCGCACCGGTCCAGAACGGCCCTGGGAACCACCCAGCCTCCTATACAGTGGGTACCGGGTCTATCCCATGGGTAAAGCGGCCGGGGAGTGGCGTTGGCCACCCACCCACATCTAGGGCCGAAGATTAAGGAAGAGTAAAACTATACATCTGCTTCCCCTCTGGGCCTTAGTGGCCTGTTCTAGGGTGAACTTTACCTCTACTTTATGTATAACGCAACACTGTAGCCCTTTCGTGTAACCATAAATGCAACGGAAATTCAGCAATGCCTTCTGTATGTATTTTTCAGGTATATTTCAATGTCAACTATGTAAAAATACAGTGTTGCACAGAAATCCTATAATGGCGAATTTATGTCGCCTGGCAACACTAAAACGTACTTGGTGTTCATGTCCGGTGTCCGACATATATGTCCAGTTTCAGCTGGATTCGGTTTTTCTCGACAGATTTTTCATGAAATTCCCCGCACCGTCATATTTTGCGGAAATCCGTCAAGTGGAAGCCGCTTTAATACACGCGGACAGGCGAACGGACGGACGGACGCACAGACCAAGGGACAGAGAAATATATAGACAGAGGGGTATGAAGAAGATAGCAAGCGCTATTTTGCGATTACTCTAGTGCGTCTAAAAAACACAGTATCTAGTTAATCTCTCCCAGAATCTTCAGGATTACCTATGGCCATGAGGAGAAATGAAAGTAACATCCTCTTGTAGAGTTCAAGACAAAATTATTCGTATTTAGTATAGCTAGAGTGCAACGGCTTATCTATTTGCGATTCGCTATCCGCGTTACACATGAATGTCGACCGGGATTTTATCCCATGTTTTTGGAGTCTAGGTGAACAGAGATAGCGTAGTAGGTATAGTCACTCGCCACGGTGGACGGTCCGGGGATCGAAACCCTATGTAAGTGAAATTTTTCGCGTCCGTCCAGACGGACCCTGGCCCCCACCCAGCCTCCCGCACAATATGACGGGTAATGGGTTGCTTTCTTTGGTGGGTAAGGCGGCCGGGACCTAGCGTTGATTACCCGCCAATTCTAGCGCAAATTTTAAAGAAGGGTGCATTTATACCTCCACTCACCTCTGGACCTTCGCAGCCTGTTCTACGGCGAACTTATCTTTTGTGGGCTAGACGGTATTACAGTGGCTGGATACACTGCAAAAAATTTTCTCGTAAGAATCACCCTGGTTATTGAGTCTGTGTGTATGTTATAGTCAGCATTTTGTGACATTTGGGTCAGAAGAGGAAGTCCGTCTGTTTCAAGAAAAAAATATCAAGACTGTTTTTGTTAGTGTATTGCGTCGTAAGACTTTTGAACTAATTTTCAGTAAGAGAGGATGAGAGCCAAGTAATACCATTTATTCCAACGTGACTAAACCATACAAAAAAATAATTTTGTACTCTTGATAGGAAGTAAAAATGTAAATAAATTAATGAAATTTAAATGTTATCTGTAACGGCATTAGGACATATTTTCTGTTTCTACTGAATGAAATAAAACAGTTCTTGCACACCTTAGTATAAAAATTATTGTAAAAAAATTAAAACCATGTACGGAGTTTGAGTGTCGGAAGGTATGTATAATGAATGCAGCAGAATTTATTTCCCCGAAAAACGGCAGCCTTTGGAAACTACGTCTTCCTTCAAACGCAGTAGTTTACCGTGTGCATGACGTAGCAGGAGATATGCAGTGTCAGTTTAAGTAAGTTAAATATTTTGCGGCATATCCAACTGCGTCTGATTACAGTGCATGCAATTATGTCAAACGAAAAATACGTACCGATGATTTTGTTTCTCGAAATGTTTACCCTTTTTAAGAAACATGAATTACGTGAGGAAAATCGGTTGATTTTGTAAGTGATGGGGTTCTTGCTGTGCGTGGTAAAAATAAGGATATTGCAGCAAAGTTTAAAAAATCAAAGACTTTGAGGGGAAGAAGTCACCACTCTATTCTTCAATGGGGAACGTTTGTTCCTTCTCTAGGGGTAAAGTGTCGAGGGTGTAAGCCTGACCATCTCCCTGCTTAGTAATGTCTAGGTTAACACTGTATCAGTCTATATCTCCACCTGCCCCAGCACGCTTTCATGACAACCGGAAGACTGACGTGTTGGGCAATGTCAAAAAACTGTGAACGGTTTCGTGGTAGTGCCCGTAAGCAACGGGTACCTGTAGCATTAGTGGGAGGAACAGAAAATTGGAAAAAGCTAAATATTTTGACCCTGATGTGAGTCGGTTAAGTCGCAGGTATCTTTTACAGCGATTTTTGATTTATGGGAGAAGATAAGATTATGCAAGGCACAGGAGGACAAAAGAATGAAGAAGATGGCGATGATAAAGCACATAAAAGCGAAAGAGCGTGTTCCGTGGATGTGACTTGTTACTGGGATGTACTTTAAAAGAGGTAAAAGCAGAGTTAAACTCATTAGAGAGGTGTGTGACAGCATCCAGACTTTGAAAGTTGAATTTAGATTGTGATAAATTCAGTTAATGTCGCATAATACTGTACAACTCACACAACTGAAATCCGCAGAAATTGCTTTGCCTAAACTTGTGAAAGATTATTCCAGGAGAATTTTTATACTGCAAGAAGAACTAGACGAACGATTCCATTATTTCGACATTAAGGAAATGTAACTTAATGTTGTTTTCATTGTCTTTAGAACTAAACACTGACAGTGTTACAGAAAACTTGGAAATAGAAGTAATCAATGGAAAGTTTTCTGTAAGAAATTTTAAGATTTTTTTCTCACTTGCCAAGAAGAAATCATCTACTCAAATCTTCTTGGTTAACGCACATATGTACGTTAACAATTCTTTTCTCTTGTAAACTATAATAAAGTGGAAAACCGATCTCGACTGGCAGACGGACACGTGAAATCTCAAATGACGGTGGTTTCTAGTAATATCTTACCAAACGTAGCAACCATTCCACAGCCAAAAATGCCAAGACTGCAGCCATTCTACGTAGTAGATAATGAAAGATTTCACCAGCGAGTGTTCTAATAATATACATAGCATATAATCCTCCAGTGTTGCTATAACATTTTCTTTCAGGAATAGTTCTACTGCGTGTGCAAGCGTGAATTTAAACGTCAGCGAAGTGACAAACACCACAACAGTGTTTCTATTTAATAGTCATAACAATAAAACACACTAAATATGTGTGAGTAATATTGGCAAAGACAGCGACATGATAAGGTAGAATCAACTACTCTGTAACATAGAAAATAGGGGTAAAATTAGAGAAGGAACACTGGTATGAGAATATACCAAAATCAGTGAAACAGGTCATGAAATTAAGGTAACCAACCATATTACGTTATCAACAAAAGAAAAGTGAGTGTGCCATCCATAACAATGCAACCGATATCATAATGCTTTAGAACAAAAAGGGAACTTGTATGGCAAAGTACCTTGTGATGTCAGGAGACGCAGAAAAGTCCTAAAATATAAAGACCTTCTAATAGAAATACAATTTATGTGGAGTGTAGAACAAAAGTGATACCAGTAATAGTAGGGGCTACTGGAACAATTTCAAAATCATTCATAAAATATTTGAACAACACAACTGGAAAGCAGTAGTTTCTTCTTAAGTGACAACAGAGAACAGCCGTACTAAACACCGCGCACATGCTACGGAAAGTAAGATATGCTAATGTTAAAGTACAAAACTTTGCTATAAGAAATAAAGTTATTGGCCTTTGTCATATTGTATCTATAGAACAGAAGCAAAGCTGTGTACTCTAGAGATTTTTTTAGTACAAAATTGTAAATATCCTAAGTCATAATAATGTATTTATTTAAAAACATATATTAAGCACATTTATCTGAATGTGAGCTGCGTTCGGCCATAGATATGAAAAATAACTATTTGTCTAGCATACTGTTAGGTTTACAACCCCTTGGTCCACACAGACATACAGACTGTAGGCTGTAACACTTTCCCCTCAAAGCGACGTAAGCTTATGGATTAGTAACGGCGTCCTGTGCCAAACTTCTTTCCGCGACTGGGTGGATCCTGTTAATTTTGCGATGAACTCATAGCATCAAACGATATTTTGAGCTACTGGCTAGTGGGTGACGTAGATTATGTGTGAGCAGGCATATTTGAGTTTGTAGCTCGGAGTCATGTCTTAGACCTCTTGAACACACGCGCTTCGATATAAAATTTGATGCCAAGGACTTGTCTGTGCAACACACACGTATTTATAGTTTTTTAAAGTTCTCTCATCAGTACAAACATGGCGGCTGTGTAGAACTTTGACACAATGAGAGCCCAGTGACATTCAGCTTATATAATAAGCACTGAATTTAAAGTTCGTAAGACGTCTGATACGACGGTTTATAACTGGGTGACAACTGCAGCCCTCAAGGCTGTGAATACCGGCATTACTTCTTTCAATATCTGACGCTGCATTTTGGTAGACAGGTACCAACTGCACCGAGAAACATCCCGCCACCTTCTTCAGTGTTGTAGTGCAATTTGCGAGAGGAAAATTTAGAATGATGTAGGTACTGGTTGGAAATGACTGGAGCTAAAAACGTAACCATGCTAACAGTGAGCTATCTAAGCCTTTTGGCGCCCAGGGCAAGTACCGGCTGTGGCTTCCTCTAACAGCAATTACCTCCACAGAGAGGAGTGTTTCCTAAGAAGTTAACAGGTCTTCAACTTGTCAAAAAATTCCCGTCATTTTATGGAACCCGAACGTTTACTACCATATTCACAAACGACCGCCACATGTTTATATCCTGAGCAAGATCAATCCAATCCATGTCTCCCAATCCATCTTCTTGAAGATCGTACATTTCAATATCATCCACTTACCACAACCGAAATAACGAAAATTAAATTGACTAACATCTTGTATTTATTGAATATCCCTAGAACCGCCTTATTAATTTAAAATTATTTCAGTGTAGAAAATATGATATTTTCTTTTGAAACATTCGTCTTGCCTCTTCTTTTTTCATCCCTTGGACTCGGACGCCCTGGGTGGCTGCACCACGCCCGATCCCTTCCGCCTGTAGCTACGTCCCTCAAAGGGAAGTTTGCAAACTGCGACAAATTTGTTCGTGGAACAGAATGACTGGCACTGCTAATCTTATATGGAAGCTGACGTATTTGAACCAAAGTTAAACACTTGCTTCAAGTTACTTTATTTACTTTACTTTACTTAATTAATTACATACTCCTTGCCTCTACGGTCTTTGAAAGTTTGGGCTTCCTTAATTACAGTCTCCCATTCGGCTCTGTCCACTGTTTTCTGTCGCAAATTTTCAGCCTTCATCCTTTTCAACATCTTCAAAAATCTCAATCTAGGTCTACCTCTTCTTCTTTTTCTTGTTCTTTTTCTTCTTCTTCTCCTCCTCCTCCTCCTCCTCCTTCTCCGTCTTCTTCTTCTTCTTCTTCTTCTCCTCCCTGGTTTATTCGCAAATATTTTCTTACTTACTCTTCAAGTTAGGGGACACTCGGTGGCGCAGTTGGTTGAGGCACTGCGCTACAAACCGGAAGGTCGCGGGTTCGATTCCAGTTGTGTCATTGGAATTTTTCGTTGACATAATCCTTCCTGCCGCACTATGGCCCTGGGGTTGACTCAGCCTCTAACAGAAATGATTACCAGGAATATTTCCTGGGGTAAAGGTGGCCGGTGCGTAGGGCTGACAACCTTACCACCTTCATGTGCCGATTGTCTTGAAATCTGGGAGCCTCATCCTCCTGGAACCCTCTGGGCCTGTTCAGGCCTGTAATGGGATTGCTTTATCTTTGCTCTTCAATTTAATTTACCTGCTAAAAATCACAGTCTAGTGGTGTGTCATCCTGCGTTCTATTCGAGTGGTACCTAGTTTGTATTTCTGCTCGGGTCGATCGCAATTTTTCGTTTCATCCCTCTTGCCCTCTGAGCAAATGCCAGAGTATTACCTCTTATGTGAACACGACTTCTTTCCACATAATTTCTAATCTATTCCTCACTGTTCAATGACATCTTACTGGACGCTTCGTAGGCTAGTCTGAGCTTTCGACGAAGCTTTGCGACAAACCATGAATAAGCAGGCGTAATAAACAAGTAAATAAATTCGATCCCAATTCAGTGATTATGCTTGAAATGCAGCATATTGGCACAATTGTTGCATCCTCCGACATATTATTGTTCTGACCCTTTCACCCTCGTCAAACAGTAATTGTCACAGTGAGGAGGAATGTGTGTCAGTCCCTTCTAGTGGCGGAAATGGACAATCAGAGGTGAGTGACGCGTTCTCTTCCTCCGAGTCTGCAGCAGACTGGTCTAGGTTTGGTCCCTGAATTTCCATTGCCTACATCCTGAATCATCTGTATGAGTGCGTGCGTGTGTTTGTGTGTGTGTTATATGTTTAGGTTGTCGGAATTTCACATAGAAGTATTGTGTAATTACAAAGCAACAAATATTCTAAACGTAACTACTACTTACTTCCTTACTCCATGAAACAGAATTCTTCTTGAGAAGCTAACAGATTTTCAGGTAGTCAAGAAATTCTTCGCATTTTATGGAAACCGAGGGTTCATTTCCGCATTCACAAGTGCCCGCCACCTGTCCCTATCCTGAGCCAGCTCGAACAAGTCCATACCCCTAAATCCCACTTCCTGAAGATCCATCTTAATATTATCCTCCCATCTACGCCTGGGTCTCCCAAGTGGTCTCTTTCCCTCAGGTTTCCCACCAAAATCCTGTATACGCCTCTCCTCTCCCCCATACGCGCTACATGCACGCCCATCTAATTCTCCTCGATTTTATCAACCGAGCAATATTGGGTGAGAAGACAGATCATGAAACTCCTCATTATGAAGCTTCCTTCACTCCCTTGTTACCTCGTCCCTCCTAGGCCCAAATATTCTCCTCAACACCCTACACTCAAAACCATCAGCCTGCATTCCTCCCTCAATGTCAGCGAGCAAGTTTCACACCCATACAACGCAACAGACAGAATTGTAATCGTAATTAGCATAAATAATAACACCGAAAATGCAGTAATACACTAAGCAAATTATTTATTGGCTAAGGGGAATGAGAAAAGAAGATGTGATTTTTTCTTGATAGTCTTCGAATTATATGATGTAATTCTCTAATACATAAATTAAGTTGCATTTTTTCTACTAATGTTACGTAAATAGCGGCAAATAGAATTTGCGGATGGACATACGTTAAGCGGACCATTTTTGAGTAGTCCGGTTGATCGTATGGCTGCAAACAAGATTGAAGGGAAAGCGGAAGAGGGGTGTTCCAAACTCTGTGCATTTGTTTTCATAACAGATTTTTCAGTTCATTATTAGTATTGCAAAATTAATTTTATGTTGTGAATGTTGAATATCGTTGTTTAGTCACTCTCAGTAAGAAATCTAAGTATAAGATTCATTAAAGAGCAGTACATGCTTACGACAGAATTAATACTACTTCATACGGTTCCGAGTCGATATCTCGTACAGAAGCAGCACCATGAGTTGGATTGTGTGCTACCGGACTGATTCCGTTGTTGCTCGCCAGATGAGTCTGGGTGTCGCTTGTTTCAAGATGCTATGCTTTCCTTCATTGTTACTCCATCCACCGACTTTTTTCAATTGCAGTGCTTATGAAACTTTAAGATCGATTAATTTATTGATTGGTTGGTTGATTTATTTATTTATTTATTTACTTTAAATATTATTTAGTCGCGCTTCTTACTTTCTAGAGCTAACAAATTACATAAAAGTAAGTAAGGCTTAATAAGAAATTTTTGAAAAAGTTAGGTTCTTACAGCGTTCATTCCGTTAGATGTTCAAAAAGTCGGCTCGTATAGCCACAGAATTACAGATAAATAGATTTCATCGTAGTTTTCAGAGGTCCAGTTTCCATCTTCAGGTTCAAACTCAGACGAATTTAACCCTTCGAAGCATGGGATTTATCGATCTAGTTTTGCAGTCAGTTAAATCTATTGCGGTATTTTTTTCTCTGGTAAACACAACATACTTAGCAAAGTGACCAACTTCTGTCCCCAACACAACTCGTCCAGACTCTGCAGTGAGTTGCACTACAAGGCTTCTCGTATTACTGAAAGCTCGTATTTAAGCAAAAATATATGAAAAAACATTCAAAATAATTAGCAGTAATTATCATCCTTTACACAATGAGTTTTACGAAAATAAGTTTATTGTAGTAAAATTATATATATATATATATATATTACTCTATCAGGACACCGACGGACGGACGTTCACAGACTTACAGCTTGTTCATATTTTCCGACTCTATGTACGAGATATGTCTGTCAGGAATACCGGCCAATTTGATCTTATTACGAAATGTAACTACTTCCTTCTTGTTAGTTTTCACAGGTAAAAATTATATTACTAATGCCAGTGTATAAATTAAAAAGGTGTTTCTTAAACTGAGCTTAGAGTGGAAGTTGATAAGATTAGAGGAAAAGGATATTTTGTAATTGAAGGTCCAGTTTATCATCTGCGATTTTTTTTTTTGACAGTGAAGCTAAGTCTTTGTGCAGCAGGTTCCTTCTTAGAGGTCTATATTTTGCTCCAGACTTAGGACATGGACAGTTGGTCAGCTAATCAAAAAGGTCCTGCTTTTTATGAAAATCGGATATTTGTTATCGTGTGCAGTAGAAAATTCCACCGGACTATATTCTAAAACAAGTGAATCCAGTCTACACTTTTCCATCCCATTTCTTCAGCATACATATTAATGTTATCACTCCTCTACGCCTAGTTCTCAGAAGTTGTATTTTTTACACATTTTCCTTCCCGATCAAAATTTATTCCGCTTTTATTTTCCCTTCCCCTTATACTAAATGCCTGGCCCAAACACCACCCTTAATTTCATCAACCTGATAAAGTATGAAAGATATGAACCCCCCCCCCATTCTTGAATTTTCTCTACCGCCGTCTGATTTCCTCCCTCGCACGTCCAAAACGTTCTCATCAACGCCCTGTTCTCAAAAACCCTCAGTCCAAATGTTTAGGTTTTCTGCGTTGTTGTGTTAAGAATCAGGATTGTTGTACAGTACGTACCGCTTGCAACTTGAAGGTTCAAACACTCCTGCACGTCCTTGGCTCTGAAGAAGAAAGCTGCACGTTCCCTCAAAACCTTGACAGTTAGCCTTGATATTCTGCCTAACAAACCAGACACACCCCTATTTTCCAAAGGAAACTCTGTGAAAATATCAATTATCATACCCTTAGTCTGTCATACTCCCTTAATATATACGAACAAACGTTATACCCATATGAAACAATAGTAAACATATATGTATCTATTTTCCAAGAACCAACAAAATGCACACTTTTTACATTAA
>Ga0131853_10020674_pt1 | contig 11950 bp, 12 predicted proteins | sample TergutLab28metaG_FD_92764 | JGI IMG/M metagenome (GOLD analysis project Ga0131853, IMG submission 92764) | Labiotermes labralis P1 segment gut microbial communities from Petit-Saut dam, French Guiana - Lab288 P1 (version 2) (version 2) | ecosystem: Host-associated > Arthropoda: Insects >...
GTATAGTGCTTGTAACCCTAAGGACAACTATGACATGAGTGCGAGTGTTTTTGTAGTTCAATTTAACGGCTTTATGTCACTCATATGTTAATTGCATGTTAAGTACAGGTATTAACATTACAGAAGCCACATATTCCTACCAGTTTTAATACGTATTTGATAAACATTACGTGTGAAACAGCTAAAAAATTCAAAATTCTCTGGCCATTACTTCCGTAACCGTTCAAATTTGGATGTAGGTGTTTTGGGTAGTATAGATCTGATTTAATCTTTTGGCGCCGGAATTATTATTTTAAATTTAGCGCACACTGTCTATAAAAAGTGACTAATACATGAACAAAATACGTTAAAAATATGAAACAAACTACAATGTGAAGCGAAAAAAAAAAAGAACTTATATGAAAAGTCTAATATTTTCACTAACCATTCTTATTGAATAAGTATATAAAAATGCAAGGTTCAAAAAAAAAAAAAAGATTAAATTTTGAGGTTTTGCTGACCGTGCATCTCAGTATATTTATCTCAGTAATTAACCAACTTGATGCACACAATTTTTGTTTTACAATAAGTTTCTTTCATCCCTCTACATGTTTCGAGCACATGTGCTCATCATCAGGAGGTCAAAATTGCATTAAACAGCCTCTGGTATCTTCACACCTATAGGTGTGATGATACCAGAGGCTGTTTAATGCAATTTTGACCTCCTGATGATGAGCACATGTGCTCGAAACATGTAGAGGCATGAAATAAAACTTACTGTAAAACAAAAAATTTGTGCATCAAGTTGGTTAAGTACTGAGATAAAAAACGTAAATATTTACCGTAAAAGAATACATTATTGTGACCGACGTGTTTGTGTCTAGAGTGATTATTTTTAACAGTTTTGTTTTAATTATATAAATACATCATTAATAAGTTAACATAAAACTATGAATATATCTGGGTACAAAATGTGCTATATTGGAGGAGCTGACCTTCACCTGTTTCATTCCTTTTTAACTGAGATATATTCCACTCATCCTCTGAGCGCACCAATATGTCTCTTTTCCTTATATATGTTTGAGTCGCCTAGAAACCGTTTATACGAGATGGGTGGGGGAGACGTGGGTGGAAGAAGAGCTGGCAAGGCGTGGTTTCAAGTTGAACTCACACTGACCATATCGTAACTCACGCTCGGGACATCCCTATATAAATTAAGAGCAGCTCCGGTCTCCCGCGATCCCTGACAGCAACTGTCCTGCCATCCCTTTGTTCGCGCGAAACGGAAAATGAGGCAACTGCACACTATAGGTGTGTCTGGTTTCTTTATCAGGGTGTAGTCTGCAGTGACACTTTTCAATTAATATTTACGGGAGGTCAGATTAAGAATTTTGTTAAGGGTGGCGAGGTCGGACGCATTTCCCGTCAGATTTACGACGTGGACTTCTACGTATGTTTATATGTATGTATGTATGTATGTATGTATGTATGTATGTATGTATGTATATATGTATGTATGTATGTATGTGTGTATGTATGTATGTATGAATGTATGCATGTATGTATGTATGAATGTATGTATGTATGTATTTATTTATGTGTGAATGTACGTATGTATGTATTTATTTATGTATGTATGAATGTATGTATGTATATATGTATGTATGTATGTAATACTAAGTATGTGGGCCTGTGTATATGAGGAAGCTTGTGAACTGTGACATCAGGCTTTATGCTGCACGCGTGCTTAAAACTGGAGCGACGGAAAGACGTGACCTAGTGATTGGCATTCCTGAATTTTATTGCGTTGGTTGGAGAGTACAAACATCACATCTCAGCTGGGGACAATTTATCCTACTTTGGGTTTCAGTGGTTTTATTCAGAGGCAAATTTACCGCCATGTCTCACTGCTCCTTTGTCCTCGCGTGTTTAGTTAGGCTGCTGTTGTAGGCTCCAGTTGAAATGTGACGGCACACGGTGACGCACCGGTGGGGGGGAGTAAAAGGGAAACTGGCGAATGGAGTGGGTAGCCAGTACCCTTCACACTTATCCAGAGCCAAATGAATCCAGTCCGAGCCCTCCCATCCTGCTCCTTTAAGATCTTTTTAATATTATCCTCTTTTATGTACCCACGTCTTCCAAGTGGTCTCATCCCCTCAGGTTTCCCCATCAAAACCCTGTACAATTTTCTTTCCCATGAATGATACAAGTCCCACTCACCTCATTTTCTTTGATTTGATCACCTAATGAATGCAAAATATAAAATTTCGTATTGTGCATTTTCCTGCAGTCTCCTTTTTCTTCCTACTTCTTAGGCCAAAATGTCTCCCTCAGCACACTATTTTCCATACTCTCAGCTCATTTTCTTCCTTATTGCGACAGACTTACACAGTATGTAACATCTGTTTACAGTGTACATACAATAAATGTACGTGTACAGAAATAAGACAAATTTCATTAAATTGCACCATCGTGCTTACAATTGAGAATATCAAAGTCAAGAAATTCGAAATGTCTGCAATAGAGGTTTGAAACGACAAAACGAAAAATTTTTATTACTGATATTTTAGCCTTAACAGACATTTAAATGGCCCAGTGGAACTTTTGACAATGAGTAAGGAAGATAAAATTAAAATTAAAATAATTTAGATTATAATTTTTTATAATTCTGTAAACATCTATTTGATCTGTAACTTCAACGATTTTGCGTTTTATGATATTTTACATTTATGGTACGTTTATTTAAACGTGTCATTCGTCTATTCTAAACCTGAAGATAGCAGTGACTGACGAAACACTTTAGAAAAGGTAAATTCGTGTTCTAGAGGGTGAGTCAAATGAAAACCTTAAAAGTGCGATAAAAATTCGAAACGCAGCTCGATTGTCTTGTAGTTGACGACAATGATACTCATGGTTTGAAGAGTGGCCCACAGGTGGCAGTACGATGCAGGAATGCAACACGACGGCGCAGTAGTAGTGTAAAGTTGGCGGCCCCGATTGCAACATGCACCAAAGAACAGCGTTCTGTCATCTGTTTTTTAGGTAGTGAAGGGGCGGAACCCATCGAAATTCAATGATGAATGAAAGTTCAGTATGGTGATGCATGTCTGTCACAACAGCAAGTGTACGAGTGGACTAGGAAGTTCATGAACGGCGTTAGTTCTGTAACAGACTCTCCTCGACCTGGTCAGGCACACCGAGTAGTGACACCAAAGGCCATTGCAGCAGTTGAAACCATCGTGAAGGTAAATCGCCGCGTAACAGGAATGAAATAGCCGCACATCTGGATATAAGTCATGGATCAGCACATATATCGTCCATGAAGTCATTGTGTACCTTTTGTGTTCGGTAAATTACGAGATAAAAATATTTAAGGTTTTCATTTCACTCACCCACGTAAACACGTATAAAGCTGTATTAAGGCAGAAAAGAACCCAGTCATAGAAAAAAATATATTATGTAATAAATACGGAGACTTTCCCTAGAATTTTTAACGGGAAACGCTAATTTATTTCGACGCTATACGGAAGACAGTAACTCTTAACCCCACGTGGAATCGAATCATGATTATCTTTAGCCCGTTGCCAAATCGCAAAACCGGCTGAGCTACCTCAACTTCTGATTGAATTTCACGTATTTATAACATATGAATGTGGGCCCGGTAGCTCAGTCGGTATAACGACTGACTACGGGCTGGACGGTCCGGGATCGAATCCCAGTGGGGACGAGATCTTCCCCCCGTCCAGACCGGCCCTAGGGCCCACCTAGCCTCCTGTAAAATGGGTACCGGCTCTTTCACGGGGGTAAAGTGCGGCCGGGGCGTGTTGCTGACCACTCACCCCCCTCTAGTGCCGCGGTCATGGAAGAGTAGAGCTATGCCTGTACCCACCCTCTGGGTCACACCGAGCCTGTAACGGGGTCACTGTACCTTTTTACTACAAATGAGTAACAAATCCATTGATAGGCCTATATCAATAATAGCAAAAAATATATATGTAATATATGTAATATATGTGTGCGCCGACTCTACACTCTTTTAAATTACATTCTTCGTAGAAATGCAATTTCAAACACGACATGGCACTAAGAGTTGGCCCAGTTTGTGAAGGAAGAAGACGTACCCATTTCTTTGGCCTATATTCTGCGACCAAGGCTGATGGCAACCCCCTCTCCCCCTTGTTTCACTGTGGCCATATCGATAACTGTCGATCTGCCTGTCGAATTCATCCGAGTAAAGGCAGACAAGTGGGCATCGTGACAAACATTAAGCTTGCGTGCAAGAGGGCTACTGACGGTAAAGAATGTTTCTTGTGATGGTTATACTAGTGATGAAAATGTGAAAAGTGAGACGTGGAGATGTGTAGAATTGTGTGTTAAACAGTGTGTACCTTAGAACACTGCTATGTACTGCAACAAGGAACTTTGTAGTGACGTGTTTCTTGTCTAGCTGTCTGGCCAACAGCAGGAGACGCCTGAAAGAGACTGCTTGTGCACAGGAGGTAGGAACATGGCGTGCAGGTTTGACGCATGGAAAAAATGGGGCAGGTTTGGGTAAAAATAGCTGTCTTTCTCTTGCACTGTATTTATGTATGATTTATTTAACGACGCTGCGTAATGGAAAAGAGAACTTTTTTTGGAACCAGTTCTTTTACTGCTACTGAAATTTGTGTTTTATGTGTGTGTGTGTTTGCATGTGTATGTATGTGTATAAAACATGCAACCAGTACCTAGCCTGTCAGGTCGAAATCCATGTTGATAATTCCAAACAGTTTCCGTATACATATGGACTTCACTTCGAGAGTAGAATAGAGACAGAATTCAGTATGCAGTAGATAGCAGTGACACGAATATCACTCTTCTTACAAGCAGGTAGAATAATCGGATCTGTCCTCTGGTTTTGTGCTAAACTCAACAAGGCTGTCAGTTGGTGAATGCATACAGAATCGATACTAGATGATCAAATTAGTCTGGAGCGTTGGTGGAATAGTACCAACAGCGTACAACAGAATTACTTGGGGAAAAAATCTCGCTTATTGCCACTTTGTCCACCACAAATGTAAAATTTACTGGCCTGATATTGAACTCAGTGTGCCACCATTGGATCCTTTGTTCCTTATTCTGCAAATTATACGTAAATGTAGTATCAGTGAATTCATGGATCTCAGCATTTACTTCTTTACATCCTGATTGATTCAAGTTTGCCGGAATTTAGTTTGTATTTGGTGATTTATAATTTTCTATTTTCAGTAGCAATCTCAGACTAAAAGGACACTATGTTGAAGTGCTAAGTGGCTTAGCAGTTACTCAATTATTACACCAACCACCGCACATATATAAAATTGATAAAATTTACACATTAAAACATTAAAAACGCTCCGACATGTTTCGGTCCTAAGACCGAAACATGTGCATTCTGTGCTTCGTTGCGTGATACGCATCGAAGCACAGAATGCACATCCATAGCAGGGCACTCTTCGCAACATAACATTACACAACACGACATGCTGCCACAACACCCAACTTGTACAACGAAATAAATCTGTGACTATTTCTAGTGTGACTTTAGCAAGGAATATATATAGCTCCCTGGTGATGGTCTTAGGACCGAAACATGTCGGAGCGTTTTTAATATTTTAATGTGTAAATTTTATAAATTTTATACATGTGCAATGTTTGGTGTAATAATTGAGTAACTCGACAACATGCACGGTGTAACAATAAAAATTTTAAAAAGTGGCTTAGCAGTGTATATTTTATTGTAATGTCGTTAAATCTGTGCAATTCAATGACAGAACTGATCCCCCTGGTCCAATCAGAATACAGTAGTGCTGTGTCAACCGATCACGATAGGTATGTCTCTATTGGAAGGAGATTGCTCTAAAAAGAATGTGTTCTTTACTATTATGTTGCTAATAATAATTTTATTTGAACGCGTATTTGGGAATATGGTTTATTTGACAAAGTAACAGAACCCATTTTTCATTGTGTAATTATTAAAATATGTTTGTCCTTGACGACCAACGGTGTACAGATAAAAACAGTCTTATATATTTCCTGATTTTGACGTTCAAGTGACCGTGCATTGTGATAAATTCTTATAATATAAACAACCAGATGCACTAATTTCTCAAATTTATTTTTTGGAATAAAACTATACAAGTTTCGGAGAGTTGCTCTGTCCATCATCAGGAGTTTTTTCACTATACACGCAGCAATGCTACATGTCACACAGGTTCGCTGACAGCTTGCTAGCAGTTTCAGGACTTCGTTTGCTGACAGCTTGCGAGCAGGATCAGGACTCGTCCTGATCCTGCTCGCAAGCTGTCAGCAAACCTCTACGATACATACGTGTACCATTGCTGTGTGTACAGTGAAAAACTTCTGATGATGGACAGAGGAACTGTCCGAAACATGTAGAGTTTTTTCCAAAAATAAATTTGAGAAATTAGTGCATATACTTGGTTTTATTATAAGAATATTTCTTGATATCAACCAAAATCAATACCCTAATAATAAACTGCTTACTTTAATTAAAAAAAACATATTTCTTGTAGACTGAAATTTCAGCAGCGCTGTCAATTGCATTAATTCAAAAACATTATAAGCATTTTCTTAGGAACGATTACGTTTAGGCGTGTTCGTAACACTGTGAAGGGAGAGTATTAGCTTCGTCATGTCGGCCTGTCTTTCCGCCCGCCCGCATGGAACAACTTGGCTCTTACGAAACGGATTTTTACGAAATTTGATATTTGTTTATTTTGCTACAAAGGACTGAAAAAAAATTCAATTTTCATTAAAATCTGACAAAATACCGGGCACTTTACAGGAAGATCAAAATACAGTTGTGATAATACAGTTGTGATAATACCTCTCTCAGTTCTTCTTACTTACTCCATGGTGCAGAGTCCTTCTTGAGAAGCTAACTGATTTGCAGCTAGTCAAGAAATTCCCCGCATTTCACGGAACACTAAAGTTCATTAACGCACTCACAAGCGTCCGCCACCTGTCTCTATCCTGGGCCAGCCCAATCCAGTCCATATACCCACATCCCACCTCCTGGAAATCCATCCTAATATTATCCACCCATCTAAGCCTAGGTCTCTCCAGTGGTCTCCTTCCCTCCGGTTTCCCCATGAAGACCCTATACACACCCCTCTCCTCACCCATATGCGCCACATACCCAGCCCAGTTCTTCTTAGAATGCGAAATGTTCGGGACAAAATTTTTGGAGAAAATCAAAACAGGCATTTTATGTTCAACAACTTTATTTTTCCGACAATCATGCCATTTATGAAATAATGTGGAAAAATTCTGTACGGCCGGAAAAGGCCACAGGTGAAGCGCATGCGCATTTCAAGCTGGATACCTAAGGCTAAACACACAAACTCAGAGTATATCACACCTATTGCTTATTCACTACAACAAAGGTTACACGAACACGCCTCAATGTTACGTTTATTGCATTGCCGCTCTTGTTTGTGCTGACACGAACATGTGCATGATGAGTATGTTTATGATAAGAGACGGCATTACACCTAGGCTACGGCCTGGACGGTCCCGGGCTTGAATCCCAGTAGAAGCAAGAGATGATTTTCTTTTCTAAAACGTCCAGACTGGCTCTGGGACCCACCCAGTTTCCTATTCAATAAGTGAGTGTGTTATTAGAAAGGGTATGTAGTCAGCCACAACTATGTCAATTAAGATATTTAATGACTATACTAGACAACTACATGTTTCGGCCCCTACTGGCCAACTTCAGGTTGTCTTCAACAGAACTTATGGTCCTACTATATATCTATATATATATAATATATAATATATATAGTGCGCGCACGTGATGGAGAGATCTCTACATCCGGGCTTTGTTGCGTAATAAGTAACTTCTATGTTGAATGCCATACCACCGCATTCAACATAGAAATCACTTATTACGCAACAAAGCCCGGATGTAGAGATCTCTCCATCACGTGCGCGCGCAATATATATAGTAGGACCTTAAGTTCTGTTGAAGACAACCTGAAGATGGCTAGTAACTGTAACCGCAGCCTCCGGTACACCTCAGTACCGGTTAGTACTCCTGATGATGGGTGCTGTGACACCCGAAACATGTAGAGTGACTTAGCAGTAAATAAATATCTGCATACTGTTGCATCTGGTTGGATTTTTATTAACATTACGTAGTTGTCTCTGACTACATACCTTCCCAGTTTTCACACACACTAAGGGGATGACACACTTCCAAGTTTCAGTTTATTATTTCCCGGCAATAAAGCGGCAGAGATAAGAGTTTGACCACTCACCGCCATCTAGCACCAAGGTTAGAATGAGTGGAGCTATACCTCCGCTATCCCTATATGACTTCATGGTGTGGACAGGGACAGTTTTACCTTTATGTGTTTATAACAACTGATGCTACACGTTAAACCCCGACTGTCTGGAAGTCTAGCGTTCTATGGCCACGCCCTCTAACGCGCTGCCAAATGGAATGCACGTATGCTACTCAGTAAGCACACGTAAAGAATATGTAGATTGTATTCGGAGAAAGAAGAATTTTTTAAAAATAGCATGGGTTCGAATCTATGTATTGCCGAGGTAAAGAATGTGTAGGGTCATATCTCCACTACCCACACGGAGCCATATCGTGCACAAGGACAACTTAGCAACGCGTGCCTTAGTTTTGTTTAGTGTATAACGAAGCATGCTGGTTTTCATCCCGCAGGTGTGTTTTGCTTTCTTCTCATGTTAGCTCTTCTGCCTTCTGTCATTGTGAAGCCCAGAACACACGTAGTCTGCACATACTGCTACGAATTAGCACAGGTTGGTGGCTGCGCATGCGCGTCTGCGTGACGTGAAGCACAAGATTGCCGGCAGCTGTACCTTATGGAAAAAAAAAAACCCCCAGCAAACTCGTGCATGGAAACAATGTCACGTTCGCATGGGAAATTTTTAAACCAAAGTTTACTTTAAAACAGATACTGCACGCCCATGTTTCACTACAGGAGTTACCAACATGTGGTTCGCGACTCGAAGCTGGCAATGTTATTCATGAAGATTTTAAGGGTGAAATGTGAGGTTAAATTTTAAACATGTTTTAATAGCATTTATGTGTCGGTATGGTGTATTATAGGGTTCTGAAGTATTATACGTCATTGATTTTAGTAGAGGCCAATTGAAATGTGATGGCACACTGCAGAAACTGGATTTCGTCTTTCGGCGAAACGGACGAGTCCATTTAAATCGACGGGGACGTCAGTTCAGTCGACTAGTGGCAGCCGAGGTGTGCGCATCAGCGTTAGTAATTCTGGATACACCATGTTCCGAGGTAGTGTGAAGAGTACTGGCTACCCAATCCATTCGCCAGTTTCCCCTTCATTTCCCCTCCCGTGCGTCATCGTGTGCCGTCACATTTCAACTAGAGTCTACTAAATACTAGTGTAGCGAGATGCCTTCTGGGTTATGACGCTAAGCAGGCTTGTAAGAAGTTACCAAAATATTTTGGAAGAACTGTCTGCCTCAATTTTTGAGTGCTGAAATCTGAAGCAATAATGCAGGCTGAAGCCTGCATACGGATACCACACCACCCCAGCCAAACCACAACGTAACACCAACACACATCGTACCAGAGCAATACAACCCATGAAATAACTCAACAAATAAGTCGCAAGCTCCTGAGGACGGATGTCTTAACATTCGAAACATGTTGAGCATTAAATAATGAAATAAAAAAGCAAGTGACATCAAGTTAGTCTGTCTTTATTCAACTATAAAGATGATGCACGGTCCAATAAACATAAGATTATAATTGTTTATATTTTATTTTTAGGGTTTCATATGGTAGAAGCAAAGGCAAAAGTTTCAGAACCGAAAAGTAGCAATGCACCCTGACTTTGAAAGGAACCTAATTCTTCATGAAATGTATTTCTGTTCGTTGCTGTCTTCCCTGAAGTAATGGAAATTTGACGAAATAGTATTACACGTTCTTCGTTCACAGAATGGTTGTTTTCTTGTTAGAATCAATTTACAGATGTAATACTTCGTATACCGATTTAAATTGTAGATCTTCAATAAGAAATCAAGCTGTGCGCCGAAGTTATACCGCATTATTGGAACTTCCGTTTTGTGACCCTACCTCTCAGAGATAGTAGCAAGAATAAGGGGCATATTTTATAAGATCCTTGAATTTTTTTTCTATTATGTAGTAGGAAAGAAGAAACAGAATATTCGCAGAGTACAACCAACAAGATGCAACGTTTCACAATTTGTCAGACCGTTACTGCTACCTGCTGCTAGCAGCAGGTAGCAGTAACGGTCTGACAAATACCTGACACTGTATGTACAGTTTTGACCTCCTGATGATGGACGGAAAACCCGTCTGAAACATGTAGAACGTCTTACAGAAATAAATAAATTGTGAAACATTGCATCCTGTTGGTTGTACTCTGCGAATATATTAGCGATGCACGGACCTATGAATGTTAAAGTAAACAGAATGTGTGCCTACAGTTGTACATGCATGTATTCTACACAATAATAGGCAGAGCCAAACCGCTGCCCTTGAATCTACATATAATTTTATGCATAGTTGCTGTATTATTCAAGCTGCATATGTTATGTTGTATCATGCTTCATATGACGCATTCTGATGTTACAAAATGCCATTGCTAAACTCTTTGTGTAGATAAAATAAATGGAATTTACAGAATGTATTCTGATTGTTTTCAGACACGGTGAACGGGGTCACACAACAACGCCTACTTAATTTTTCAGAAATCCTCCAGCAAGGTAAGGGCATTAATTATATTTCAACAGTTAATTCGCCATTGTCTTAATGAGTGTTATTGTCAAACGTTCTAGCTCTACACTGTTATGGTACTTAGTTGTACTGAATCTGTGATCGTTGCATATATAACAGATTCAGAGTTAAAAGAATGGAGTGCTTGTAGCCTGTATTGCTTTCTTTTGGAGTTTTTGTATGCCGGCGTCGCCAACCGTCTGAAGTTCGGAAGTTTTGTTCCTGTTTTCTCACTCAGGGTTCTAATGCAGTTACATTTTATATCGTAAGATGGCAGTGAAGGTCATAGTCTACGTCACTCGATCTTATGAAAATTTCCTGTGTTCCTTTAACAACAGCGTCTTCAACATAAGCAACAATAGTCATAATAATAATAACAATAAGATAATAACAATAATAATGCTCCATAACAGTTAATCTTTGTCAAGCACCGTTGCGATGAAGCGGGGAAGTTGGAGACTGTCTTCTGCGTTTTCTAGAATATGGAGGTAGGAATGACTATAAATGGGTCAGATAAATGGGCAATTAAGATATGAAAATGGGCGAAGGATATGAAAGAACGAAAGGGATAAAGGGCCAAGAGAAATCGTGTTTCTTCTTTCGTGATTTCAGACTTCCCCCGCTGTGTCATTGAGATCTGCACTCTTTTGGGATTTTACCCGGCGTAAAATGGTAGTTTCTTACTGACGTTTCGGGACGACCTTCAGTCCCATATTCAAGGGTCAAGTAGTCCAAGAAGAGTACCGGGAACACTTGGGCACACAATTTCCTACATTAACTGCTTACCTAAGGATTCCCAGCATTCTTTTGGACACCTTGACCCCTGTTTGTCCCTAAACGTCTGTAAGAAACTAACATTCTGCGCTGCTTAAAATCCTAAAATAGCGCAAATTTCGAGACTTTTTTCCTTGTCTTTGACGGGCCATATGCAATAAAGGTGACTATAATAACCATAGACCGTTTTCGGACAACAACCATCCTGATCGCGAAACGTATTAAACATTCATCTTAGTAAATCTTATGCATATTGGACCGTGCACCATTTTGATGGTTGAGGAATAAGAGACCAACTTGATGTCACTAGTTATTATGCTTTATTTCACTTCTTCTATGCTCAACATGTTTCGGACATTAATACATCCATCATCAGGAGCCTGCGACTTTTCTATTGAATCACCA
>Ga0131853_10020676_pt1 | contig 11950 bp, 3 predicted proteins | sample TergutLab28metaG_FD_92764 | JGI IMG/M metagenome (GOLD analysis project Ga0131853, IMG submission 92764) | Labiotermes labralis P1 segment gut microbial communities from Petit-Saut dam, French Guiana - Lab288 P1 (version 2) (version 2) | ecosystem: Host-associated > Arthropoda: Insects >...
AGATTTTAGCCAGCGATATGACTGTTCAATGTCCACCAGCTTTTCGTCTAAGTTACGTGGCAATTGTCCATGCATCCTCTTGCTTTGCCATCTTTCTTTTGTTTTCTCCGCTATACTGTCCTTTACTTTTCTCGTTCCTTTCTGTACTTCTGTCTTTAGGCGTCTAACTCTCTGTAACACTACTGAGTCGGTGTTGTGTTGGTGTGTTCTGACAACCTGTGTTAGTGGTTCTTCCTTTCTATCTACATATTCCGCCAATTTTGTAATTTCTACTGCGTGGACTGCTTCTAACTGCATCAAGCCCCTTCCTCCCTCTTTTCTAGGGACATACAAGCGATCTACATCTGCTTTTGGGTGATGCTGTCCATGAATGGTTAGTAGTTTCCTCGTTTTCCGGTCTAGTTTTTGCAGTTCTTCTTGGTGCCAGTCAACGATTCCAAAACTATATCTAAGTACTGGTACTGCCAATGATCCAATTGCTTGGATTTTATTCTTGGCACTTAATTCTGTACCCAAAACTAGCCTCAATCTCCTCAAGTATTCCTTTATTATTATTATTATTATTATTATTATTGCTGCTGCTGCTGCTGCTGCTGCTGTTGTTGTCCCACTATTTCTGATATCTGGTCCGCGTTGTTGGTGGTGGTGGTGGTGGTGGTGGTGGTGCTGCTGCTGCTGTCCCGCGATTATCTGACGTCTGGTCCGCAAAATAATAATAATAATAATGTACAGCGTACACATTATGACGCCTCTAGTTACGTAATTTGGCTCTGCTCTCCTGCAATATGTTTTCGAACTCCGGCGAGCTTCGAAACGCTTGGAGCGGCGTAATCGAAACATTGCAGCCGAGTCGTGTACCATGTGCGTTGCCAAGTGTACGCTTGTGGTTCCGGCCTTCGTGCAGCTTACATTACGAAAAAACGCAGACGTGACTTGCGTGATGAACCGGAGGTAAGTTACGGCAGATGGAGCAACAGCGAACTCCTTCCAGGTCTGTTTTTGTGTTGTCTCCCTGACTAGTCACACTCTGGAGTCACGCGGATAAGTGCGACTAATTGCGTGCAAGGACAGTTTGTTTGCATTCGTGGTCTCGCGTAATTTGAAGATACTCTACCAGTAGTACATCTTCATCACTTCCATACATGATGTTCAGAAATATGTTCAATGTATGTACACACGTAATCAAGAGCAATATCTAAATTTCAACGCGTAGCATTACGTTCAAAATAAAGTTTAACTAACTTATGGACCGGCCGACTGACTGACTGACAGACAGACACTAACTCCATGGAACACAATCACCTTAAGAAACTAACTGTTCCTCAGTTAAGCAAAAAAATTCCCCGCACTTTGTGCAGCACGAGGGTCTACTACCGCTTGTCTTTAAGCACCCGACACTTGTACCTATCCTCAACCAGAAAAATCCAGTCCAAGCCTCATCCTATTTCTTTAAGACTCATTTTAATATTATACTCCCATCGATTACCAGGTCTTACAACTAGCATGTGTCCTTCAGTTTTTCCAACCAAAGCCCTATAGAGATTTCTCCTCTCCCCCACACATGCACATGCCCCCCCCCCCAATTTCACCCTCCTTAATTTCATCACCTGAACAACACGCGGTAAGCAGTACAAGTCAGTACGTTCTTCCTTACGAAACGTAGGCTAGTAGGTTTAGAGGCAAGCAAAACAAGAGGCGCCTACTTTCTCTTCTCTAGTGTCATATGTGTAGACGTACGTAAAGAGGCCTACGCGAATTTCATCACGTTTTCAAAAATGGTTCAGCCATACCCATAACGTGAAGGATTTTTATTCTGCTTATAAGACATAACATACTTTTCTTTGAGTTCATTTCTATGCCAGTATCGACCTAGAATAATGAATTAAATATGAGTTATCACGTATATGCAGAATATTTTAGTAAAGCCAACTAATTTTAACGCCTTTTACGACACGTCTTTTCCTTTAATAAATTCATATTTTCTGGACATAATCTATAAGACAATAACGTGTCTCGCTCACTTGAAAATACTGAGGCGGCACATAGCGAAATTGTCCAAATTCAAACCCGTCTCTTTTCTTAATACAGAAGGCACACACTTCTAATCTCTGCCGATTTATTACTATCGTAACTTAAATTTCCGCGCTTGTCTCTCGGCCCGACCCACAAAATATATTAGACAACATTGTATGTCACAACCTACAATTATTGACCTTCACATCCTCATAAAGACATTATTCACAGTCATCTTGTCACACTACACAATTCAATTCGAGTTTCACTACATAAATCGAGATCAACAAAAAGAACGGTCTACCTTCCTTGTTACCTTTTGATCTCCCTTACTTATTCATAGAAAAAAAAACCTTAAAACAGGCCCTAATGTTCATCCTCACCCTTCAGAATTTACTGCCATTCACCGTAACATATCTTATGCAGTTGATAGTGTGTTAGTTAAGTGCTCTACCAAAGGAAAATACTTCCTTATTTAGTTAAAATTACTCCCCTCCTTCTGCGCCAGACAATGATGTACAGCTGATAGGATGCTACACGACTGTTCAAGCTCCGCATTAAATGGTCGTGTTGAAAGTTAAACTGCTTCACGCATAGCCGTGATCTTAGACCCATTACGTTAAACAACTATTATACAGTTCACACATCACACAGTTGTATGAACATCACTTCTTGATCGTCCTATATATGTTTATTGTCCTTATCTGCGACAAGTTACAGCCGCGACGGACCATCTTGTGGGATATTTTTAAAATACATTAAAAATACACAATATACAATGCTGTTATGTTCACTATGTGCCCAGTAATTACACCATACTGAATAACAACATTAACATTCATGAATTTAGTAAAAGGTATTTTCTCCTATTCTTAAAAATTAGTTTGAAAATATTTTTATATTGGCAATATCAACCACAGTGAACTACACTGCATTACAATGCGATAACATATTGTTCAGTTTAAGTTCTGGATGTGTAGGACACCACACGTGTCCAGTCTTATTGCTTTGCTCTTATTAATGATATATTTATTCACATTTTTTCGTTATAATACGACAATTAACACACAGTGCTGATTATCGAGGACGAATGTATAATATATTGCTTATCACCAACGTGAATTTAGTCATTTACCCGGCTGCTATGCAGACATATTTCACCCACACGAATGGATCCCAATCGTCCGGGTTTTTTTTGGGGGGGGGGGGACAGTGCAGATTTTATGGGCCTTAAAGCAGCTCTGCGTTTCCCGCAAAATTCTTTTCGGGACGCCACTATCCTGGGGTTTTAATAACAAAAAAATTTCTGACAACGTTTACAAACATTTTGACTTTCCTACGGTGATACAAAACATCTACAGGATTAGGACGTTCATCAAACAGCCATTAACAGGAACGAGTAAGATAGGGAGAGGAAGATGTGTAAAGTAGTGACTGCAGGATGTTGTTTGAGGCTGCGAAGGATGAGGAACGGAAATGTGAAGTGAATCAGTACGTGAACAGAGTGCATTTCAGCAGTACTCTTTTTCTTATTATTTGTATTTTGTATCTATATAACACAATACTAATGAGCCGGGTAACTCAGTCGGTACAGCGACTGACTACGGGCCGGACGGTCTGGGATCGAATCCCGGCGGGGACGTCCAGACCGGCCCTGGGCCCACCCAGCCTCCTGTACAATGGGTACCGGGTCTTTCCCGGGGGTAAAGTGCGGCGTGCTGCTGACCACTCACCCCCTTCTGGTGCAGCGATCATGGAAGAGTAGAGCAATACCTCTACCCACCCTCTGGGCCACACCGGGCCTGTAACGGGATCACTTTACCTTTTCTTATAACACAATACTTGGACTGATCTCGCTGTATTAACATTAATAAACTACTCTAATTTATTCATTTCGTGACGGTTAAAAAAAATTCTACTCCCCCCGTCCACCCAACTCGAACGTTATTATATTTGCCTGTTTTTGGTTTTACAAAATGAGATTCTTATCTATATAGACATAATAGTGAATCGGTATATGATCTTTGAAGCCTAATAAGCATTAATCCTCTGTTACAAAAGTGTCAAATACTGGTTCCTAAATTTACAAGCCATAACGGGTGTATTTAACACCATTTAATCAGAGGATACGTACTAAATGTAACTAACCTGCATACTTTCAACAGTGTGTTTTAACCATGTAACAGTAAATGGTGGGTCGCGACCGTAAGATCTCAGAGATATGATAAACAAGTTATATACATGAGTTGATGTGTACTGTATAGTTCAATACAACAGATCTTGTTTAAATGCACTCTTTTATCGCCTCTACACACTGGACAAAGTACTGTGTGGGTGTCCAAGTCACTACAAAACATCTAACGCCTCCGCGGAAATGGAACTCAGGCCGTCCCGTACACAACATTCACATACAACACTACTAACGCGTGACAAAACACAACAATCGGAGAATAAATAGTAATCATTCAACACAGTGTAACGTCCCGGACGGCCTGGATCTTCACAAACAAACACGATACGTTATTATTTTAAAATGTGTTATTTGCTGTAATATCATTTGTCGCTGCGTATGATTATAAAACTTGATCTCCCACGTTAAACATAATACCGATAGTTTTGGGACATAGGGCACATAAGAGTTATCGGCCTAAGAAGGAGGGGGGACTGAAGGCTCAAGAAATTTGCACACTCAGAAAATTCACAATATTAACTGCCAATGAAATATATTATTAGTACTATAAAATAATATTTTTTTTATTATCAAATTAGGAATGGTGAGATGGAGGGCATTCAGCAAGCATGGTAAAGATAAGTGCACGCAAAATTCTGGTCATGTCACAAATTAAAATGTGTCGAGCCACAAAGATGGGAGGGCGTTAACTGGATTCATTTGACAATGACCACTGGCGAACCCTTGTGAACATGGCGACTAAAATTTAGGTTCTACAAAAGGAGCGGAATTTCTTGAGTAACTGACTACTGGTCTTCTCAGGGTGGGGCTTTCTCCATGAAATTGTTTTTTGTGTTTTTGTGTCTTTGTTTGTTTCTTTATTTCTTATTTATGTGGTAGAGAAATTCACGTCTTTTATAAAAACTAAAGTTCCATCTTATGCGCAGCCATGTGAGTCCACCTGGCAACTTCATTCCTAATTTTTCCACATCTCTCTTACTAACCTTCTTCTGTTTTACGTTACTCGTACCGTGCTTTTTCTTACATTCAATAAAATAACCAATTAATTCACTTAATAAAATAAAATAAAACACAAATCATAAAACACAATTCATGATAGGTACCAACCCCTACATGTTTCGGCACCGGAGTGCCATTTTCAGGTAGAGTCTACGAACACAAAGTATCACAAGTCCAACAGTCTACTTCCTAAGGCAGAGTTTTGGACTTGTCATCCTTCGTGTTCGTAGACGCCCTGACGACGGCACTCCGGTACCAAAATATGTAGGGGTTGGTACTTATCATGAATAGTGTTTTACGATGTTTATTGTATTTTATTGAGTGCATTTGTTGGTAAATATATTTAATATCATTATTCCGTTTGCGCCTACCCGTTCCAACGTGGGTTCTTGCCTTAAAATTTGTTCGATTTACGTGAACACCTTCCACATCTTGATATAATCACCCCAAATAATGTATATTATACCAAATGTGCTGTTAATGTAACCGTTGAAAACTGAAGACACGTGGCTTATGTTTGGGATAGAGTACGACTACGTCTCTGACAAGGTAAAACAATAGTTCCCACCATATCAAACTAAAGTTCGTCAGTTAACTCTTGCAGCGAAATGGCAGTCTACTTAAATAAATTCAATGCAGCGTACATAGTAAGCAATGATACTGAACCACAAATGTTGTCCACGGCCTAATACCTGCATAGCAGCATGTTTAATCAAAACAGACGTGTATAATACCCAATTTCTAAAGTGTCTGAAGAGTCCACTTACCTTTCAGGTTCAAGTTACCTCAACCCAAGTAACGTTTCACAGCTCCACACTAACATAGCAACAAAGTATGACGATGTAAACTAACAAGCCACCCGTGTGCCTACGTCAGTCCGTACACCTCAGTGAACCAAAATACCTTTTTTTTTTTTGGGCGTTTTGCTGACCGTGCATCTCAGTATATTTATCTCAGTATTTAACCAACTTGACGCACAAAATTTGTTTCACAGCAAGTTTTATTTCATGCCTCTACATGTTTCGAGTACATGTGTTCATCATCAGGAGGTCAAAATTGCATTACACAGCCTCTGGTATCATCACACCTATAGGCGAGACATGTAGAGGCATAAAATAAAACTTATTGTGAAACAAATTTTGTGCATCAAGTTGGTTAAATACTGAGATAAACAAAAGACCTTTGTTGCTGTATTTGACACTTCGAAGACACCCACATCCAAAATATGTTTATTTAATTATACATAAACATTCAGCTCCTAAATCACAAAACACAACCTTCGTCTTCATTATACACGCAAATACCAACTGGCTAATAATGTGTATGGTAAATAATAGCTTTTGGGAGAATCAAACGAAAAGCCTAAACAAGCAGCCTGCACACTATGTAGGGTCGTTACAGCAAGTGACGCATGTCATTACCACTGGATTGTCGTAGGTTAACGATAAACCGGTGACTAGGACAATAAACATTTATATGCTGTAATTATTTACGCCGAATTACTCATAACTCGAAAGTAAATCATCCTTTCCCCTACGGCAAAATACTGACGTCCATTTGAATATACGGCCTTGTCCTCAACATCGAACACCCTCCTCGCGGGCATTTAACAAATGACTCATCAAAACTCTATCAACTACAGAATGACCCGTACTTGATTTTGCATATTGAAATTAGACAAACATGGCATGATCTACTGATCCTAGGTATATGACGATGCTGTGGTGAAGAGAGGGCATCATTCAATAACGAATCTAATTATAAGATTACCACAAACGGTAAATTAAGGGATCGGGCAGGAGAATATCACGACCTTGTTGAAGGAAGGTTTGCTGTACCGTCACTGTTCCGGACACAAAGCAAAAAACCAAATATCAGGCAGGATTACTGATAATAAAATCGCTACTGTAACTGGGGCATCCAGAGTAAAAACCACAGGCGGTACTTGCACCAAACTTCTATGTAGATGTAGCTAGAAGCGATTGTCAATTTCAAGGTTGCGAATATCCCCGCCATTCTTTCGGAAGGATTGAGAAAATACAGATAAACCCGTCGGTACTTGATAACGTTCCTTCGATATAAACAGAAATTTTGAACGCTTGAAATCAATAACAATGCGATGTTTATGTTCGCCCGGCGGTGCTACTGAACATTGCACTATTGTGGGACCTGACGCAGTATTGTTGTGTACAGCAGTTGCCCAATGGTACAGCGTCACATTTCGCAGGACTTTCGCCTTCAACAAATACAGATATACGTCGCTTAACGACGGGAATATGTTCTGAGAAATGCGTCGTTAGGCGATTTCGTCGTTCTGCGAACGTCATAAAGTGTACTTACACAAACCTGGATAGTATAGCCTACTACACACCTAGTCTTTATATAGCCTCTTGCTCCTAGGCTACAAACCTGTACAGCATGTTACTGTACTGAATACTGTAGGCAACTGTAACACAAAGGTATTATAATATTATATTATAGTATTATATAATATAATCTTATGGAACCACTGCGGCCCGTCGTTGACCGAAACGTCGTTATACGGCGCATATCTGTAACAGGCCCAAATTCTATAACATAAATAAACCAAACCAAAATTAAATTCGTCCGACAGGGTATTGTGTAGGCCATTAACATGAAAAATACCCGAAATCTGCTCATGTAGACTCGGATATTAAACACATTGATGGGCAGGATTTCACTTCGTGCATTCTAGGCATATAAAGCACATTACGTTTACACCGCGTTTCGATTCACATCGATGGTGGATTAAATTACCAGTAAAAATACCAAAATTAATAACTACAACCATGGAAGTTGTAATGAACCTGATGGCTGACGTCACATAGAACGAAAAAAGTATGAAGACTCGTCCAGATTTCGTCCGTGCAACATTTTCATCGACAATGTACACGGTAAAACTACCTACCATACATTATCCACTGCTACTTTGTGCATGACGTTGTCTTACTAAGGCTTCTTGTATGCTGTGAACAGCATACAGGTATCATATGGTGTACGAAACCTCACAATACTTCGACCATCACTAAATTGACTAACGCACATCTGTGGCCCAATAAACAACCACATAAATGATATGAAACATATCGGGTAATTACCTTGAAATTCACATAATGATTTCGTTTCTCACCTACAGCAAAATAAATGATCAGGGCAACTGGAAGATGAAGAAACTCCATACCAATCACAAATTACATCTGTTTAAACCCGTGACGCTGGTAGGTGCATCTTATTTTGTGTGTGTGTGTGTGTGTGCGCGCGCGCGCGTTTATCTTGTAGATCAAGGGAGGAAACAACACTGACCAGCCCAAAAGGAAATACTAACCACCAGGTACCAGTACAGCGGAAAGCGTATTATTCTACCTTACCAGGTGGTTCAAAGGTGTGTGCATAAACGAGTGTTCAGAGGTCAAAAAATATAGTCACTTAGTCGCCAGTGGTAAACGTATAAATATCTGGCTAGCGACCAACTTGCCGCGTTTCATTCAGAGTGTCTACCCTGAGTTCTCCAAGACTCAGGGCACTCGGTCACATGATACAGCAGGACCTTTAACTTCCCATTTTTTGCTATTATTTTGTGCTTGTCCTGATGATGTTTATGTCAAAGAGCACGATGACAGGAATAAATTGATCTTATCCGCCAGGCTGAGGCGACAGCCACAGAAAGCCGCCAGCAAATAGTGATCAACCTATCAATGTCGACTGAAAAAAATGTCTCGCTATCAGGCTTTCACCATCTTTTGCCATGATATATCTATGCTCCAACACGCAACAGCATTTCCTGTATTCTCCAAATACGTGGTAAGCCGAGGTTTTATTGAAGGACCTGCTGGCTTGAAGGACGCAGCATGCATGCGACGCTCCGTTGCACAGTCCGAAGAACGACGTCCCGCGCCTAGAGGTCGTCTCCGAATTTGTAGTCTTTACGGAACCTAACGGAGCTGGTACCTGCTCCGTATGTGTCGTGGCAAAGGCGTAATACCTGTTTTGATTCTTCCGTACATCCTCTACCTATATCACTGTGCAAATGCAGTCCCTAGACTCCCGCTTAATAATTTCACGGGCCAAAAAACTAATAGATGTTCTACATAGCAATTTATCCAATAGACTAAATAAACGAAGTCTGGGTCAACGGTTTGTGTTGAATACCTGTCATATCGTAAAGAGATCCCTTGGAGAGCATACGTAAAGTGCACAGCCGAAGAAGACTTACACGGAAAGTGCATCCCGCAATATGGCACGTTTCGCAGGGAGGGTTAAAAACCCTATGTAAAACGTCAATAATCAGGCTGTTTCTAAAGAAATTCGCGTGTGGAAGCAATGACGTTTCTACGCGTTACGCTTCTCTGCCCTCGTGCACTAGCAGATACGCTGACACGGTCGTGATTATTTACAAATTACGTAACTGCCAGGACTACGACACAGATGACCTTCACACAGAGACAGACACTTTATTCGTCCATTCAGAGGTGCGGCGTTACGTAAACAACAGATACACTCACCGTGCACAGAAAAACGGCAGCTGAGAGTGTCAAATGCGGCAAGTGGTCAACCAGGCCAGTCCAAACACCAAGTGCGGGCACCTTGTCGACAATGTTAAACAATTCCTACTTACAAAAAGCATACCTGGAACGCACAACGGTCCCGTATACTACCATAACAGAAGAAGAAAACCCACTTTGTATTACTAGAGTACTACGTCCGCCTTTACCTGCAGAGACCGACCGAATAAAAGTACGAAACCCCTCAACCACGGTGGCCGGCAAACCGCTCAAGATTCAAACGGCTACAACCCGAATACAAATATACACGAAAGTGTCCTGTAGTTTCTTACAGAATGAATATACCTGAGATTTGAATTTCTCACGTCGCGACGATGAAGACAGATGACGGTGTTCCGGAACGTGATGACGCGTAGCCCGGTCGACCAATCAACTTCCAGAGGAACGTAGTATCTCCATGTTGAGTGTGAAAATGGAAGTGCCACTTTTCTCTAAAATTACAGTGCCTGTGTAATGAGTTACAATGTGTCAATTCCAGGACACAGAATTTTCAACAGCGTATTCGCTATTTCCCTAAAATATTTCAAGATAATACAACAAATTTTGTCTGAAGTACGGCTTATGTATGTTCTGACGTGAGTGTTACGAAAAATAACTAAAATTTTCTCATAAAGGAGCCAACAAGACGCATTATTTCTCAACTTTATTTTGGTAAAGAACTCTACATGTTTCGGACGGACTTACTGTCCATCATCAGGAGTCTTAATACTGTATTCACAGCAATTGGTATTTGTCATACTGATATTTTAAAAACGGGTAAAATCTTCAAATTTCAGCATGACAAATACCAATTGCTGTGAATACAGTATTAAGACCCCTCATGATGGACAATAAGTCTGTCCGAAACATGAAGAGTTCTTTACCAAAATAAAGTTGAGAAATAATGCGTCTTGTTGGTTTTTATTATAAGAATATATCACGAAGCACGCACCTCTGACTGTCAAAAACTATTAAAAAAATTGTTGCTACGCGACTCACGATAAAACATTTATAGGGAGAAAGTTGCGTACGAAGGCGGACCCCCAAAAAAACCGGACTAGCTTCGGGGAGCTCTTCCTAATCGTAGTTAAGTGTCCCCCCGTTAGGTGAGTGTAGTTGCACCCTTCACGAGTCAGTAGCCTGGCGAACGTCGCTGTAGAAGATTGTACAGGTTTTTTGTTGTCAATTCTCCCAAGTGATGTCAAGCTCCTCTCGCGAAATCCTGATGTCTGACCGTACCGAACAGCGAATCTGCTTGAGATTTTGTTTCCTTCTCGGAAAAATGGCCACAGAAGCAAATGAAATGCTTCAAAAGGCCTTTAAGGAGGAAGCACTGAGCCGTACACAAGTTTTCGAGTGGTTTACGCTGTTAAAAAGAGGAGAAATGAGCGCTGAAGATCATCGTCATTCTGGGCGCCCGTCAACAAGTCGTACCGACGAGAATGTCGAAAAAATTCGAGAAAAAATCAAAGAGGATCGTCGGTACACAATTGACGAAATCTCAGAAGCTACAGGTGTGAGCTGGAGTTCCTGTTAGCGGATTTTGACCGTGGATTTGAACATGAGACGCGTTGCCGCGAAGTTTGTTCCCCGCCCACACAAGACCAAAAAAAAAAAACATTCGTTTAACTTCGTGCCAGGAGTTGAAAAATCAGATTGAAAGTGACCCAAACTTTCTTCCTAAGGTAAACACGGGCGACAAAAGTTGGAGCTATGGGTACGACCCTGAGACCAAACAAGCTTCGAGCCAATGGAAGACGCCTACTTCACCGAGACCGAAAAAAGCATGACAAGTGAGGTCAAATGTGAAAACGATGCTCATTGTTTATTTTTTTGGTGTTCGAGGAATCGTTCACCGGGAATTTGTTCCTCCTGGATAGACTGTCAATCAGGAATTTTACTTGGAGATTTTGAGGCGATTGAGAGAGAATGTGCGAAGAAAACGCCCAGAATTGTGGAGATCGGGTGACTGGTTTCGCCAACATGACAACGCCCCAGCTCACACAGCTTTGTCTGTGACCCGGTATTTGGCCTCTCTGGGATGGACCGTCGTTCCCCACCCACCCTATTCACCCGACCTAGCCCCCTGTGATTTCTTTTTATTCCCGACAATGAAAAAAACATTGAAAGGAAAGAGATTTGCCACCGTGGAGGAGGTGAAAACAGCTTCGCAGGAGGCACTCAA
>Ga0131853_10020677_pt1 | contig 11950 bp, 10 predicted proteins | sample TergutLab28metaG_FD_92764 | JGI IMG/M metagenome (GOLD analysis project Ga0131853, IMG submission 92764) | Labiotermes labralis P1 segment gut microbial communities from Petit-Saut dam, French Guiana - Lab288 P1 (version 2) (version 2) | ecosystem: Host-associated > Arthropoda: Insects >...
ACCACAAGGCTAAACCGCTTGCTCCACGGTACTTCGCACCAGTCCATGATAACTTGGCCGCCATCTTTCAACAGGTCGAATCCTGCCATTAAGGTTTTCGCATCGGCTTCGTCAAATTTGACGGTTAGCATAATGTTACCGCCAATATCAGCCTTTGGCATATTTGGCATAACGTCGTTAAGCATAATAGTGTCGCCGCCGATTTTGAATTGTGCGTCCATTACTTGGTCGTCAGGTGCCGCCCCCGGCATTGCATCTTTATATAGCGTTACGTTCGCCTTTACATTGAACGCCTTTTCATAAAGCGCAACGGCTTCGGTACAATTTCCGTTAAAGGAAATGTATGGACTTACTTTCATCATGTTGATGACCTCCTTATTATTAGTGCCTCACATTTTGGATTTTCAACAGGTTTTCTGTTGATTCGCACTATACATACAGCATAACATGCATAAGGTGACGGCATCATGTCATGTTTTGGATAAATATTTATTTTTTATTTTTTCGATACGAACCAGCAGCTCATCACGAATATATTGCGGCTCTAATACCTCAACCGCAGTACCATAGGAAAGAATATAGTCATATATCCACAAACCCAAAGCTGTGCGTAGGGTAAACGAACCATCTTCATTAGCTGTTATATCACTTTCGGCAAACTCGTCATAAATCCGATATTTTGCGTTTTGGGAAATGAAAACCCTAATACTGATAAAGTCGGTGGCTACCGGCTCTTCTACCGATTGCATCGAGGGTATTTCGTAATCCCCGCTATGAAACGGCTTCTCTAAAACCGCCATGTTATTGATACGAGTAAATTTGAACACCCTATAATCATTTTCGGTCAGGCAAAATGATTGTAAATACCACGCCTTAGATTTGAATGACAATTTAAGAGGATACACTTCACGCCCATTAGACTGGCCATATGGGCTTAGATAATCAAATGAAACCGCAAACTCGTTAATGATGGCATTTTTCAGCATTTCAAATTTTGCATTATCTGCCGCGCTATGCCCCCAACGAGAAAAATCGACCTCAACCCATTCTTTATTAGAGCCGGCAAAAAAACTCCGTAACCTGCCAAGCACCCGGTCGGTGTCGATAAACTCTGTTACAGCCATGCTTTGCAAAGAGAATAGAATTTGCTTCTGCTCGTCCTCCGAAACCAAAGCCTTATTTAACACAAAATTGTCTTGAATAAAAATGCCGCCGCCCTTACCCTGTATCGTGTATATCGGTATCCCTGCTGTCGCAAGTGTATCAATGTCACGCAAAATAGTACGCTTAGAAACCTCGAAATGCGAAGCAAGTTCATTTGCTGTTACGCGTTTTTTGTTCATTAAAAGATACACTATCTCGAATAGCCGGTTAATTTGCATAAACTCACCCCTGGCCCATATTTGCCCCAAACTTTGCTATAACAATATGGCATATTCACCATATCGTCAAGAGTGAATTATGCCGAAACAAATATGTTTCCTAGAGCAGGAGAAAACCCCTGTTTCAAGCCATGAACGGTGCCTGAAACGGGGTTTTTTTTATTTTTCCGTACCTTTTATTTTAAGCTTTGATATTATCCTGGCACATTCCAACACGGCTTCCATATTCTCGGGAGGGACACTTTTTAGCAGTAACTGCACCTTATGCATCTGCAAATCTTCTTCCGGCTCGTCGTCACTAAGGCCAAAAAAATAGTTATAGTCTACATTTAGTATTTTTCTAAGCTTGGCCAGCCGTTCATGGCTGGTACCGGTTTCGCCGCGCTCTATTTGGTTAATAACATTGCGGTCTGTTTCTAAAGCATCGGCCACTTCTTCCTGGGTAAGGTCTAGAAGCTCCCTTTGTTTTTTTATATGAAACCCGATTAAGCAATTTAAGAGCGCGCCGCCTATTTTATCATCTTCCAGGTGCCGCACGTATTCCCCAATTTCGTTAAGCATGGATTTATATGCTTTGGATTCGCCGGGGGCCTTGTTTAACCACGCTAAATTTTCGTGAATCTGGTCGTAATTGGCGTTATATACACCGTCACGCACCATTAACGCAACTTTGTCTACAGCTAAGTTGTATTTTTCACACAGGTCAAGGGCAATACCTAAGAAATATGAGAATTCGGCATTAATTTCCTTGTGTTTGCCAGTGGTGGTGCTATATTTTGCACGTAATAAGCGCAGAGTCATGTTAAATGCAACCATTAGCATAATTCCCGGATAGCTTTTTTCATGTAAATACTCTTTTTTCAAGATGTCCAGAATTTCATGCGCTAGAGTTATAGACTTATTGTAGTCTGCATTGTAATTAACTACTTGGGCAAGGATTGTAATGCCCAAAAAATTCAAGCTTTTAACATCTTGCAAGCCCTCAAAAACAGGAAGAAGCATGTCACAGCACTCATTAAATTTATTCTTGTAATGGTCCATCCTATACGCCTTTAATGCGAGCAAAACATATTCCAGCTCCTTATCCGGCCCACATTCAGGAATATATCTTTCTATATCAGTGATTAATACACTCAATTCAGACCTCCCGGTCTTTCCTAGCGAATAATATCTTTTAATTAAACTGTCCTTCGTATGCTTATTTTCCATGTTCAGCCTCCTAATTAGTCGGACATCCAGCTATGTAGGGAGGCTATATGGCCCCCAGTACATAAAAACTTGTATTTCAAGTTTTAGGTATCACCGTCCGGTGGCTCAATACACCCCGGAAAAAGACCATAAAAAGGCTCAATAATACAGTTTAGCAATACTATCAGATAGCAATAAAACATAACATCACTTTCCTTTCTTTCTGGGCAACCGTTGCACCTACAACCACCCGGCACATAAAAACTCGTATTTTAAGTTTTAGGTATCACCATCCGGCGGTTCAAGACACCCCGGGAAAAAACCGCAAAAGGGCTCAATAATGCAGTTTAGCAACACTATCAGATAGCAATAAAGCATAACACCACTTTCCTTTCTTTCTTCTCTTCTGGGCAGCACCAAAACACTGCACTGCTATGTAGAGCGGAGACTGTTGAATCCACAGTCTCCCAGAGCGTTCTAAATGACAATGGTATTATATCCAACCCTACCCAGGTTGTAAATATAAAAAGGCTAGGTACTTTATGGAAAATTGAGAGCTTATAGCTGAAGTATTTTTTATATAATACATTTAGTAGCATTTTTCCAATCCAAAAGCCCCAAAAGTACTGCGTTTCCTGGGCTTTCATGATAATTGCAAAGTCCATGCTTTAAGCTAATCCTCTTTAGCCCTTATATTTTGACGCGTAACGCCACACATTGCTATATTACATTTAGGGCGTGTTCCTACTATAAGAATATACAAATTTGCGAGCCTGATTTTTCGCAAGTTTGGGCAAGTGATGACACCGCGTACTAAAAGTACGCAAGGAAGAACTTGCACGAAATAGCAGAAATATAGCAATTTTACTTTAAAACAGGCGAAAACGAGGCGGAAAATCGGCGGCTTCAAGAATGGACCCGGAAAAACCCGGGCGGCGCAAGCCGCTTTCGCGAAGCGAAAGTTCTGACCGTTTTTCGACGAAGTTTGAGTCGATTTTAAAGTTAATTGTCTACATCAGCCGCAAAGGTGTGTATTCGTTAGTGGGAACACGCCCTAAGCAGAAACTTTGCCAAAAAGAAAGGAATGGTCTTAGACATGAGGAAAAAAAGAAAAGTAGTACTACGCGATGCAGGGTGTTTTCTTGTACCACGCGATTTAAGGGAAAAATTGGGGTGGTTTATAGGCGATACCATAGCCATGTATCCCTCAAAAGACGGAGAAATAACATTGCGGTTACACGCGATAGAACCCAACAGCTTATACAGCATCATAGATGAAACAGGAAGGCTTACCCTGCCCGAAGAAACAATGGGGCTCCTTGGCTGGAGCAAGGGCGATAACCTGCATATTGCGGAAACGCCCGACGGCGAGGCAGCAATAGTCATATTGTATAAAAAGAACGAAACGCCGTACGAATATCCGGGCCGGCCTTTTCGCTCTATACTACCCGGGGATATACTACGCTAGCCCTCCAAAACATCAATCTGGCACATTTTCATTACATTAAGTGCTTCTGTATGGCTTTGCGGCGAAACCCCAGCGCAGCAGGCGGCATTTACGCAAATATTTATATCCGGCATGGTGTTTTTAATCATAATCGCATTAGAGATGACGCAAATGTCGGTACACAGGCCCAACATTTCAATTTCTGTAATATCTGCCATGCGCGTTTTAAGGAAATCCACCAACTCAACACTGCCAAAAACAGGTTTTGTAAATGTATTGTCCGGCAGTCCCGGTAATTTAATCGTGTTGTCATTGCTGCGCCAGGCATCAAATACAGCTTCATTTATATCCCAACCGGCTGTCCCCTGTATGCAATGGGGTACCGGTAATTTTTTGCCTTCGGCAGTGTTTAAGTAATCTTCTTGGTGCGTATCTTTGGTAAAAAGAATAAGCTCCCCTGTAGAATTTTTGATGCGCTTAACAACGTTGTTTACAATGGCGGCAGCTTCTGCCGTGCCCAACGCGCCGTTAATAAAATCATTTTGCATGTCTACTACAATGAGTACCTTCATATTGTGCATCTCCTTTATAATATAATGCCCAGCAAAATAAGAAACCCGGGAATAAATGTGCTGGCAACGCCATTTAAGATTAAAATATATGGGGTCAGTTTGTCAATCGGCTTGTTCCCCAACATAATGGCAAAAAAGCTTTGCGCCCACAAAAGCCCCCACATACACCACAAATAAACCATTACCCAAGGCGCGTTTGTTACAACCGCTTCCCCTGCAAATGTGAAAGATACCACAGATGCGAACAACCCGTACAACCCAAAAACCTTCCAATTTTCGCTTTTAAAAAAGATATGCGCTGCAATAATAAAGTAATTGAGCGCGAACAGCCACATTGCCGCCGAAAAGCCGAATGTAACATGGCAGACAGCGCTAGCAGTTTGAAAAACCGCGTTTATTGCGATAACAATACCCACCAGAATGTTGACCATTGCCTTTGCTTTATTGTCAAAGGCAGTAAGGTAACTGGCACCGTTTAATGTTAAAGCAAACCCTGCAAACAGTAGGTTGACCCCAAGCATAAAAACCATCTCCTTGTTTTTTATATGTCATGACATATGTAACAATAAAGGAGATGTATTAATTTGTCAAGGGCGTGTTCCCACTATAAGAATATACAGATTTGCGAGCCTGATTTTTCGCAAGTTTGGGCAAGTGATGACACCGCGTACTAAAAGTACGCAAGGAAGAACTTGCACGAAATAGCGGAAACATCAGCCGCAAGGATGTGTATTCGTTAGTGGGAACACGCCCAAGGTTATTTTTGTTGACATCACGGCCAATATAAGATATATTCAGCACTGTTGTTTTAGCAAAAATTTTAGGAGGTAGAATGTGAAGAGAACATTCAAGAAATTAAGCGTATTGCTATTGGCAGTAATCCTGCTGGTAACGCCGCTCATGGTTGTAACGGGAACAGAGGCACAACAGAATACCCCAGTAACAAGAGGGCAGTTTGCGGCATTGGTAAGTGAAGCATTTGGGTTGCCACCAGTTGCTGGCGAGCCAACCTTTTTAGACGTACCAGCCAACCACCCGTTTGCGGCAGCAATTATGAGCGTAAACGCACGCGGTTACATGATTGGAACCGGCGCAGGGAACTTCTTCCCGGATGCTGTTATATCTGGCGCAGAAGCTGCTGTTGTAATCAACAATATGATAGGCTTTGACGGTTCAAGGGTTTCACAAGCTACAGGTCTGTCTGTTCCTGCATGGGCAGTGCCGTCGGCATCTGTTTTGCTGGATTTAACCATGGTAGATGCACGGTTAATTGAAAGACCGCAGCTTACATTAGCAGAAGCGACCCAATTTGTAAGCGCGGCGGCGCTGGCGCTTATGATAGCACCCGGCACCCCATATGCATTACAACAAGTGGATTTACGCGACAATTTCTTCTCATATGTAAACAGGCAATTTTTGGCTACTGCTCCTATGCCCCCGGGCGCAATAATGGCATCTTCTTTCGGCGATGTGAGTACCAAGGTAATAGGACAACAAGAGATAATCTTATCAGAAATTTTAAACAATCCAAACCTTGCTGCAGGCTCGGACGAGTGGAGAATACGCGAGCTTTACAATATGTTCCTGGACAATGAAACCAGAACTGCGTCCATTAGCATGTTAGAGCCGTATTTCGAGCTAATCATGAGCATCGAATCTATTGACGAACTTTTGGAAGTGGCTAGAGCGTACTCTGACTACATTAACTTTGTTCCGTTTTATTCAATGGGTTTTGACAGGGACGCCAGAAATGACGCGACCCAGTGGGCAGCGTTTATAACTGCTTCACCGCTTAGCTTTGGCTCAAGAGACCTTTATGTAAATGACCCGGCGCTTGCACCCCTTCATGCGGCGTATATAGACCTAACCGCTATTTTGTTAACGCTTGCTGGCGAAACAGAAAATGTACAAGCGCGTGCAGAGGCAATTTTCGCATTTGAACAAGAACGCGCCGCAAGAATGCTTCCGCAAGAAGCCTGGGCAGATATTTCAAATTTCTTTGTTACAGTAACTTGGGACGACGTTTTGGAAGCTACAAGCGTAACACAGAGCTTGTCATTTAACGAAGCATTATTCGAGCGCGCACAAGAACTGGCTGTGTACAGTGCTGTTTTGGACTATGTGGAGTTTATCAACAGCCTATATGTAGAAGAAAACCTGCAAGTTATCTTGGATTACGTGCTGGTTATGTTCCTCATGTCATATGTTTCGGTGTTGGATGACGCGTTCTCTGGTCTTATGGACCAACTCATGTCAATTATGTTTGGACAACCTATGGGCGGCGATTTAACAATCGAAGACCGTGGACGCCAGTTTGTTACATCTGTAATGTGGCGCACATTCTCACGGGCATATTATCAACGCTTTAGCTCACCGGAAATTAAGCAAGACGTAACCGACATGACCGAGGATATCCGCGCAGTAATGCGTGATATGGTTATGGACATCCCATGGATGACATACGAAACCAGACTTGCGTCAGTTGAAAAATTGGACGCAGTTACCGCATTTATCGCGTTCCCCGACGAGCCTGTGCACGAACTGGCATTTGACATTCGCCCACAAGCCCAAGGCGGCAACTTGATAGACTTCACACGCAGCATGGCAAGGCTTAACAATGAAATGTGGCTGGAACTCCTTGACGGGCCAGCAAATATCAGCGTATGGCAAGGCGTACCAACATCTACAGTAAACGCATTTTACAACCCTATGGAAAATGCGATAATCATCCCTGCCGGTATTTTGCAATATCCTTTCTATTGCATAACCAGCACACGTGAGCAAAACCTTGGCGCAATAGGCGCGGTAATTGCCCACGAATTTGTACACGCCTTTGACCCAATGGGTTCACAGTTTGACAAATACGGCACAATGTCAGACTGGTGGACACAAGAAGACGTAGACGCTTTTGACGCACGCAACGCAAGGGTAATAAATATTCTAAATTCCATAGAGTTTGCCGGAATGAATCTAATAGGTGCGCTAAATGTTAACGAAGCAGTAACAGACCTTGGCGCAATGGAAGTAGCAATGACAGTAGTCGCCGGAATGGAAGGCGCCGACCCAGCACTTGTTATGGAGTCATGGGCAAGAATTTGGGCAGCGCGCATGACCCCAGAGGTTGCGCACTTCCTTATGATGAATGCCCCGCATCTACCAGCAATGCTAAGAACAAACTTTATCCTGGCTCAACTCGACGAGTTTTATGAAGTATTCGGAGTTGTTGCAGGTGACGGTATGTATATCCCGGAAGAAAATCGTATAAGTTTCTGGAGATAGATGAAACAAGTAAAAAACGGCACCGTGCGAAATTACGCATGGTGCCGTTTTTTTATTTATAAAGATAGTCATTTGCTTTCAATGCCAGATAAACCGCTTCAAAATGGGCTTTGTTGCGGCAGGCTATTGTATGCAAATGTACCCCCATCGTTAATTCCGACAATAGTTTAACCTCCGAAGCATCTACTTTGCTTATAAACATATCAACATCGCTCCGGCTTGAAAGGTTCAAACTGCCCGTAATTTCGCCATACAACCCATGCTCTACTACAACGTTTACGACCACGGCTCCTAAGTCCACGATTGTATATAATTCGTGTTTCGTATTTTCGGGTGTATGACGGCAGGCTACCTTGCCAAAAAATTGATTTGTTTCATTAAAATTTGGAATCATGTATCCCCTTGCGGTTGCAATTATTTCTTGTCCTTGCGCGCGCAGCAATGCAACATCGCCAACGATAACTTGCCGGCTTACATTCAGTTCTTTTGCCAGCGCAGAAGCACTCACAGGTTTTTTTTGATGCTTTATTGTGCTTAGCACATGTTCTCTGCGTAAATGGGCGTCCATATCAAAAACTCCTTGAATTATAAGTATTTGTTAATAGCGTCTAGGATTATATCATAGTTCTTTAGGCACTAGCACCCCTGTGCGAAAATTTCATTTGTTTACCATAAATTAAAATTCCCGGAATACTTGACAGATGTCATGCAATATGATATCTTAGGCGACAATTTAATTGCGCTCAAAAAGAGAGGAGACAAGTAAGACATGAAGAAGTTATTACTTATAGCTTTGCTGTTGGCTTTTGTTGTTTTTGCCTTTACAGCATGTGACAGAAATGGGGGCAGCACGGGAACTTCCGGCCAAGGCCAAAGTGCAGGCCAAGGTGCAGGCCAAACAGAACGGGTAACGGCACCAATAGGTACACGTGCAGAAATTTTAGCGAGCCTGGAAAATTGGCCCGCACCCACAGGTTACATTATTAACGCTACACAAACGCGTCCAGATGCCAATATGCTCCACTCCACATGGAACAATCCGACGCCAAACGGACGCGCCCGTGATCTTATGTTCACTGGTTTAAATACCATGTCCCGCAACCAAAACAACGAATTCTTCCCCAATCCTTTGGTTATGGTAGGCGGCGCATGGCCCGTAATTACCGACGATGCGGACGGCAACCGCACCTACACCTTTACTATTTACACAGACAATCTATTTTCCGACGGTACACCAATCACTGCCCATCACTATGCAGGACATTTTGCCTTTCTCACCAGCAGCCAATGGCATGGTGCGACACCCGGTGCTACCGATTGGCTACAGCTATTACACCGCGGGCCATGGGTATCTGGTGAGTCTGCAACACTGCCAAGCGTACGTATATACAGCGACAGCCAGTTTTCTGTCACCTTCGCTGCGCAGTTCATACCCAACGTTTGGGAAGCTGCGACGAACATGAATATACAAGCCTGGCCGCTGCATATGTTCGGCGTTGAAGTGCATGATAACGGCGACGGCGTATTCCTTACCGCCATCGGCGGCGGCGAGTTTACCGAGGCAGCATTGCGTGCGGTTCTGTATGGCGGCACCGAAAATGTATACCTCGTTGATGCAAACGGCAACTACATCTACAATGCCGAAGGAGTCAGGCAGTCTATGGAAATCGGTGACGGCCTAAAATTCCGCCCAACCGTTGTCCCTGGCCCTTATATGTTTGAAAGCGTGGATGTGGGCAATGGCGTACTGACATTGGTTGCCAACCCCAACTTCCCCGGCACATGGGATGGCTACCGCCCCCGTATAGAGCGCGTTATCTGGCGCCTCACGCCGCTTCCGCTTATGGTAGACGCAATTGCCAGCGGTGCAGCACACATGACAGACAACGCCGCAGACGGCGGCGTGCTTGAAACCGGAATCGAACTTCTGGTTGGCGGCGGCACACATCAAGCCATCGTATATCCGCAGTTGGGTATGTTATTCACCCAGTTCCACACAGATACAGGCCCGGCTCAGTTCGTAGAAGTGCGTCAAGCACTGTCATTCCTGCAAGACCGTCATGCAATGAACGAAGAAGCAGGCCGCGGTTTTACCGCAGTGCTTCACGGCCCTTGGACCACCGCGTGGTGGTGGTACCAGGAAGCAGCAAACCGTGACTTGTACGACCGCATCACCTTCTATGATTTTAACATCCCCCGCGCCATAGAGTTGCTTGAACAGGGCGGCTGGAACTATAACGCAGACGGCAGCCCATTTGTACAAGGCGTAGACGAACTCCGCCATAAATGGGTAGATGAATGGGAGTATGGCCGCGACGCGGACGGCAACATTGTAAGACTTGTGGAAGAAGGCGGCATTGCCGTTAGATGTAACAGAGTATATACCGGCGAGCGTGTGCTGATGCCGCTTATCATCAACTGGATGGTGCGCGCAATAGACTATCCTTTCCGTGATGCACTAGAGCGTACGTTCCCAGACAACGTGGCCTATGTCGGCGGCTTGGTTATCCAAGAGCGCAGCGACCTATGGAGCAACGCGCTTAACATCGCCGGTGCATTTGCCGGTCAGTTCGATTCCCCGCGTTGGGAAATGCATACCTTGGGCATGAACTTTGGTACCACATGGGCACCGTGGCAGCAAGCTGCTTTGGAAAACATCCCCGGGCAAAACTGGGGCCAGCATGACAGCCCGGAATGGCGCAGGCTTGCCGACAACATCCGTATGCAGGATATCACCACGGAAGCAGGGCGTGACGGCTTTATTGAGGCATTCATAGCCTATATGGAATGGCGCACTTATAATGCCCTCACTATTCCGTTCAACACATCTCTGTCCCATGACTTCATTCCCGTAAACCTAGGTAACTGGAGCAACACTTCGGTATGGCAATTCGACCAAGCGGTACAAAGAGCCTACTGGCGTTAATTGAAAATGGTATAAGTAACTTGTAGTATCTAACACCCGTTTAGCCCCTGCGGCAGCTGCTGTCTGTCGCAAGGGCTTTACATAAATAAGTAGGAGGTTTCATTGTGGCTAAATTTTTTGTAAAGCGCGTCCTGTACATCATCATGGTGCTGCTTGTGGTTTCGTTTATTATTTTTATGCTGTTCCGTACCATGCCGGGTGACCCTGTGGATATCTTCCTGCCCCCGGAGATGGCTGCGGGCATGGAGCCGGAGCTGGTGGCTATGATGCGGGCAGAAATAATGGAAACAATGGGGTTGGACAGGCACAATGTTATCCAGTATTTCTACTGGCTGCGCGCCGTGTCCCGGGGTGATTTTGGCATAAGTATGGAAACACGCAGGCCTGTACTGGATCACATACGCTCCCCTATGGCCAATACAATTGTCATAAATATATTTACGATGATACTGGTTTTTGCCATTACCATCCCATTAGGTGTGCGCAGTGCGATAAAACGGGGCAGCTTGTTTGATAACACCGCGCTGGTGGGCAGCATGATCGGACTCAGTATCCCCAACTTCCTGTTCGGCCTTCTCCTGATTGTGTTCCTTGTAATCATTCCGCCATGGGATATTTTCCCTATGTTCGGCATGGCTTCTGTTATGCCGCCGCCGTCCGGCACCCCGGCATGGTATTTGGACAGGCTGCGCCACATGGCATTGCCGCTGCTTGCCTTGGTACTGGTTACCTTAGCCGGGATGACACGTTTCGTCCGCAGTGCTATGATAGACGCCCTTAATATGGACTGCGTACGGACCGCCCGCGCAAAAGGCCTGGGGGAAAAGACTGTCATATATATGCATGCCTTCCGCAACGCGCTTATTCCCATTATTACCGTTATGGGCGCCTTTCTGATCACTTTGTTTAGCGGGTCCATGGCAATAGAAATCACTTTCCAGTGGCAGGGAATGGGCTGGGTAATGCTGACGGCTCTAAACATGCGCGATATAGGTGTGTTGGTGGCCATGAACGTTTTCTACGCACTTATTGCGTTTACCGCCATCTTAATTTTGGACATCATGTATGTGCTGGTAGACCCGCGCATACGTTTTGAATAGGAGGAGTGAATCGTATGAAGGACATGGATAAAGGTAAAAGGGCTTCTTGGTTCGGT
>Ga0131853_10020678_pt1 | contig 11948 bp, 10 predicted proteins | sample TergutLab28metaG_FD_92764 | JGI IMG/M metagenome (GOLD analysis project Ga0131853, IMG submission 92764) | Labiotermes labralis P1 segment gut microbial communities from Petit-Saut dam, French Guiana - Lab288 P1 (version 2) (version 2) | ecosystem: Host-associated > Arthropoda: Insects >...
CTGTACACTCCGTTCTCAATACTACTATCTTCACTGTATGCAAGTAGTGGACATTTTTCCATGTGAATTTTGTGTACAGTACAGGAACCTTGGCAGAGCTACCAACACTGGTCCAGACCTCACCGCCATGTTGTAGGAAGGACCAGTATTGGTAGAACAGCCAGGTTACTCCATTGTACACAACATGTGAACTGTATGTCGTGAAGGAAGGACATACGACTTTAGCATTTTAAGTCATATTATTTCTCCCTCATCTCAAACTAATGTCAGCAACCTGCCAATATTCAGGTGAAGTGTATGATGGAGCAATTGGGAGGAAGCACCAACATATATTCAAAGGAAGTTCACCACCCGTAATTCTTAGTTTTGGCTGGACCATTTAAAATGTTTGTAGATTCACGCAAAATTATATGGTTTCACTCTTCATGGTGTTATATCCCAAAGACTGGAATCTTTGGAATTCCACCCACTTATTCTTGGCACTAGACTCAGGTAAGTGTTGAGCTTCATGCAGGAGAAGAGATCAGATGGGCCCAGAGCCTGTCTGGAGATGTCAGTGAAGAGGAAATCCCATATACCTGTTTGCATTAAAATTTTGTGGTTCATATGCACATTTATGTCTGTTATATAGAGGTTAAATAAGTGATCCTAGCCAAACATCAGGAGACCAAATAACATTTTCCATTCAGCACACTTCATGATGTTAAAAAATTTCAAAATAAGTCATACACAGGTATTGTGTAATGCGTAGAATGCATTGTAATGAATTGCTGTAACTTTTATTGAGCACATTTTTCTGAGTTAATGAAGCAAAAGTGCATGCAGGCCCTACATACTTTGCATTTTCCTCATGTACAAAGTAGTGCAGAAGTCTCATCAAAATGACAGAAAGGCTTAAAAAAGTAACTTCATTGTCACTTAAGTCACTGCCTGTGAACCACACTCAGTTTACTTATTTCTGGTGACAGGTAAACAAACCACACAGAGGTACCTCATGTGCACATAAAGTTCCCCCACCTCGTAAGCACAGTGCCTACAGGTATTGGTAAGTGGTCTGAGTGTCATGCTTTTCTCCCACTCAGTGACATAGCTGCACCTTAATAAACAGGAACCCCTTCCGATTTCTGTGTTCTCTACCTATCCTCATCATTAATGACCTTGTTGAACTGTCCCTGTAACCTTCCTTTGGCTATTTTAATTTTACTTATAGCCTTTAATGAAATTTTTGTTATATACTCATCTGTAACTTCTTGTCCTTATCTTTTTTTCCCACTCCATTTTTTTTGGAGTACTACCATCATACTTTCCAGCTTCCACTACGTTAATTTCTTCCCAGTTCTTTCTTACATGTTTTCCATTTCTACCTTCTAATACAGTTCCATTCATTTCTTCCCTTTTTCTGTGCTTTTATCCTATTGTATGTATTCCATTCCTCTTTTATTTCTTCCATCATATTCCCTTAACTGTCCCACTAGTGTTTTGCAATACATGCTATGTATTTACCATGTACACTAAGGAAATAAAGCAACTAATGAACCGGGTATTATTTCTTTGCTCTGCTGTAATCCTATCAGTATTATTCCATCACTGTTCATCTTGCAAAATATCCCTTTGTTGGTCCCACTTTTCTTGTTTTTGTCCATCTCTACATTCTAACATTTTATTTCATCTTTCCTTGCCTATTGTTTATTCCGAATTATCCTATCCTGCTGATTTTAAATATTCATTCCGTTTCCACTTGATGCATTTCTTCTTTTCCTCCATAAGGCAATACATTCACCATCTTCAATAATGCATTGCCCTTTTCTGCAGTTCCTTCTTTCCAGGAATCATTTCCTTGTGATTTTGTCCTCTGTCAAAAATTTCATATCAGTGACCTATCCAACTTTTTTGTTACCACCACCCATACACTTTTTTCTCCATGATCCCTGAATAAGCTCCTAGTTGTTCCCATCCTTTGAAGAAGTTTCCAAAAAATAATTTAACATTGAGTATGCGCGAATGAAAAACAAATTTGGGTGTCAACGCCATCTTTCGATTTTTTTTGGAACTACAAACCAACAAAGTGAATGCCCACGCCATCTATAGGCAACGTTTGGTACTATGGGTTTCGACTAAAGTTCCTCATTCCACCTTCAGGAAAAATTTCGAATGTTTCGACTGAAATTTTTGCTTCCATCTTCAGGGAAAAATTCAAATGTTTAAACCATAAAATTTTTAAAGCATTGTAAAATACATTTCGAAAAATTCCTGAAGATGGTAGCACAAATTGTAGTCGAAAGCCCTAGTATCAAATGTTGTCACTAGATGGTGTTTGCATCAACTTTAGGCATTTGTGGTTTCGAGAAAATCCGGCAGATGGGGGCCACATCTCAGTACACAAATTCACCAATAGATGGCGTTGACATCCATATTTTTTCCCATTCACACATACTCAATTTTAAAAATCTTTTGGAAATCATTTTTTAATTTAAAGTTTGCGCTCATATGAACTACAATTATTCCGATAATGGTAGAGAAGGTAGGTTCAGACTGGGCAGAGTCCACTCCAAGTGGAAGAACAAAAATGCAGTTTTTAACCATTTATTTCATACATTTTTTTTTAGAAACGTACACAAATTCAACATTACATAATTACAGAGCGTTATGTGACCTTCGTAAACTGGCGGGGGAAATGGTAGAATGAGACGCAGGAAACAGTGGATGGATAAAAAGTGGGGCCATAGGGCATGGAGAAAATAATTTATTGAATATATGGATTGATAACAATGATCTGTGAAATGAAGGGAGTAAGCTGAAAGGGCAAAATAAACAAGTCTGAAAGAATGCACAAGAATTGGGTACAAGGTGCAGGGAGAGAAAATGTAAGTGGTATATGAAATCAAGGAAGTTGCAAAGAAATCCAGGCAAATGTGCTGCAGTGGCAATGTACGATTAAAGAAAAAGGTGAATGAGAAATCAGGAGCAAAGACAAACAGTACTCACAATGTAAAGGTTATAGGTGATAAATGTCAGGATGACAATGGAGACTGGGAAACGACTACAAACAGGAGGAAAAGATTAATAAAGGAATGTTAGAAGGTACATAAACTGAATAAAACCATTGAGACAGGGACGATTCAGGATGGTACATGTGCGTGACATGGTAACATAAACCTGCAACACTAAGAACAGAGAAGAAACGCTTGCTTGTGTGTTGCATTCACAATGTGTAGTTTTTGCTTTGTCTACATATGCAGCTTGATTCACACTGTTGAAAACTAAAGTGATCATATTCAGGATTCATCTCATCTGGGATGTGAAGCTGTATCACCCTGTGAGGGCCTCCCAACATTCTAACATCATTCTCCCAGTAATACAGCAACATATCAGACGGCCTAATGCTCAGCAGAACTGCTGTCAACCTCAAACTGGGCATGTATGTGTACCTTATCACACACATCTTATTGTGTTTTCATAACATTACCCCATTGCTGCTGGTCTTAAATGCTTAGGAGCAGATAGTTTTTGGATTTTAAAATTAATGCCCTGTGCATTCTGAAACAAAATTTTCATTTATTGTGCCACTTAAATGCACTTACCCTATACAACATTACTGTCACTACAGTCTGAAATGTTCAACATGATAACAACATCTTTAAGGAATATATACCAGTTTATATGTTGATGGAACATGCGAACTCTGTAATGTATTATAGACATTAACTGTTTAAGTCTGAGTCTCATCTCTAATTACATTTCATATAATTTAAATATTTTATATTTAAATGTGTTATGACTTGTACATGACTTTAACATGATTCATACCATTTTGTTTACTACATTAACATTACAAAGGATAACAACAAACAAAATTATAATGCCATACAACTTGTGCTACATGTTGCCAGTGTACTTAGTTGTAATCTTTTACAAAAAAAGTCACTAAAGTGCTGTGTTTGACATTATACTTTGTTTTTTTATACATAATGTCTACAATACATTATGTAATTCATATACTGTATCCACATACAGGATGGTATTAACAGCAGAATGTAATGAAGGTTATAAAATTCACATATTCAATCCATTTTACTATAAATGGTTTTAACTCTTTGCAGTCCAAATTGTTCTTCTGAGTTCCAAGTTTGATCCAAATTAATTTTCCACAAAATCCCTAACTTTCAAAGTTCAATAGCAGCTACACAGCAGCAGCTTAAGAAAAACCAACATGAAACGTCTTAAACATGATTTGTTGATTCGAGCCTGACACTGGTCCTAGTACATGATGTTAAGCCTGACTTTGCACACACAAGGGTTAAGCAAGGTATGTACTCCCTGAACAAGGCATTATCATGCAGAAACACATGAGTGAGGTGAATGTGATGACATATACTAAGTGTATGTATTTGGCACATTAAATGAAAATAGTTACAGAATGTAGCATTGCAAGAATCACAGTTCATGTTACATATAACATACAGCACTAAAGGGTTAACTGATACAACAAACACAACTACATTTACTCTATATTTAACTCTGTGACTGGTGTCTGTATTTATCCACTTCTATATTGTTTTTTCCTAATTATTACTAGATCAAGAAAACTTATGTGTTTATGTTCGTGTTGCTTTGAATTCTAGAGTGGATCTTCCACTATGATGGACCTAAGAACTTCCTTATATACAGGGTCATGTATGAAATGTGTGGAAAATACTTACACGCAGCTTTACCAACATAAGGGAATATTAATTGACAAATGGAATACTGGAGATTTTAATCCGTGTATGAAGCTATAGCATGACCAAAGGTTCAAACACTCATGCACTTAACACAGTCAACATAATGATTGTAGCATGCTGTGTTTACATCAGAGGCCCATACAGAGCATTCACACAAGGTACATGTAACTACACAGTATACAGAGTCAGTCTCACGTTACTTTTACATTCACTGGCTTCACATTAAAAAAAAAGTTTTTAATACCCATTCTTACTCCGACTTTCCAGACTTCCTGCTCACTTGGCAACATTGCATGGACACCATTTGTATTGAGTTCTGTATACTGTATATCATATATGTAATGCATGACTGCCTACAGCACCAAAGACACTGTAATTCACTCTGGAATGTACATTTTGCCTTTACTTTGAACGTTATATATTCTTAACTGAATATGACCTTTGTGTGCACTCCCTGATGATAGCCACATGTATCAGGCGAAACATTACATACCAGTGCAATAAGTTGGAGTAAATCTTATCTGTATATTCCCAAATGCACAGAAGATGTATATTATTATGTAGCTTGTTAATAGAATACAATTATAAAATAAATAGAGTTGTGTTTGATGGTAATATTATCAGTTACTACTTGTATAAACTGGTGCCTGTAACTGGTTATGCATAAGTGCACGTCTTTCATACAGACTGTCCTATAGTTTATGATTATCTGTCTGACTGACATGACAAGACTGACGGGCAGCTGACTGTTCCTGCAGTTGGGGTCTGCTGCTACCATGATGGGATTTCCAACAATCTGGCAAACACAAACCCTCATCAGGTTTATGGGGGTGGGAAGCAAAACTGCTGGCCAAAGTGCCGCTCCAGACACGGTGATTAAAAAACATCTGCCTCACTGCAAACTGAATCCTGGGTGTCTAAAGCGTGGTTAACTGTGCCATCATGAAAAGTTCAAATGAAATTCTGTTTGCACGGTACAAACAGAACGGTGAAGAACATGCACAAAGAAAAATGCAGTGTGAACGCTTAACATCTGGCCTGCAAGTTACAGCAGGGACCACTGCCACAATGCATATCTTGAATCAAACTGGAGGGTGTAAACTAAACAATACCCTCAGTCAGTGCAATGCAGCACTGTAATGGGGCAGCCTCACACACGATACAAACCACAAGGGCAGCATAAAAATCCGTGTCCTGACAGGCAGTTCTATTCTAAATACATTACTCTGAGCACATATGCTCTGACAAGAGTGAAATCACGTGGTCAGCTTTATGCTCCGGCCACATATCCCATACAAAAACAGACCCTCCCTATATGTAATCTAGACAGGCCCTGAGCCAGTCCAGCCAAAAAGAGAGAGCAAACTTCGGCCTAACAGGGATTAAATGCTGTCATACTAGCTGGCAGCCAGCCACTTTACTTGCCAATCCAATCTGTAACAGGCTGGTATGCACAAAAAGTAAACTGAACCTACAACTTTGAGTGTGACCCATCACTATCAAATTTTGTCAAGTATTATGCATTAGTTTCAGGACAAAAAGTGTGGCTGAACACACACAATCTCCCTACTGGGTTTATTTTTAACAATTTGGGCAAACACTACTTTCAACATTTCTTCTTCTTTGATGGCACTACAGTCCAATGCATACCTTCACCTCCTGAATGGACTTTTCCCAGTCAGTTCTGTCTTGTGACTTCTCTCTCCAATTTGTAATTCTGCATTTATTAATATCTGCTGGTACACAATTCCACCATCTGTTTTTTGGTCATCCTCTTATTCAACTTCCTTGAGGATTAATGTTAAATACTTGACTTACTTATCTTTTACCTTCCGTTCTGTTAACATGACTTATCCAATTCAGCTAACTTACTATAACAAATGAAAGTATATCTAAATCTCCAAACAGCTGCATTAATTCTATATTATATCACCTTCTCCAGTTTTCATTTACTTTAATTCCCGCAAACATTCTTCTTAAAACTTTCTTTCAAAAGCAGCCAGCCGTTTAGCAATATCTTCATTCAGTGTCCAAGATTCTGCTCCGTATGTTGCCAATGGTCTTATTAATGTCTTACTGATTATTATTATTATTTTTTTTTTTGCTCTGAATTACACTAACATTGGCACGCAGTAACAGATGTTCATAACTCAACTCCCTGCATCAGTACGATTAACCCCAGTGTTAAGGTTGCTGTGGGTACAGTTTCTGCTTCTTGACCTACACTGTAATGTTCATTAAACCTCACATATGAGGTACAGCTTATCAAATCAAATAGGACAGTCTAATGGTAATGATGTGAAAAGAATATGAAATGTTACATACCTGTAGTACAGGCTCCCCTCACAGCTGTATACAGTTGACTGGATTGCAACTGCCATACATGCGCACTCCTCAGTCACAAGTCAGTGACTCTGGTGTAGAACCTGGGACTTACTTACCTTGGAGGACAGGGGGGAGGGGTAAACGATGCATACAGTATGTTATCAGACAAAATGAGTTGTGCCTAACCCATTACACACATTTTTAAGCAAAAACAACTAATCTCTGAATGCCCATAAAATTACGCATGTTGTCAGCTGTGAACTGTGTAACAAAACCAAAATGAAGCAGATAGATTCAGGCAGCCAAAACTGAGTTCATGCACCTGTAACCGTTGCATGAGGGATGTCTACTCTTATTAGCTATCAAAACTCAAATCTGACTGATAGGGATAGAATTAACTTAGAATTAGTAATTTTGTTTAGAATCGAAAGGGAACTGTAATGCATCTGAATAGCAGATTAGGGGGACACTGGAGAAGAAAGGGAATTAGGGACATTACTGCCTTCAACAGTTACCAGTGTTTCAGAAAACCATTCTGCCACCAAAACAGCAGAAGATGAAGGCAGCAGGCTCCTCTGTAGTGGTACTTCTCCACTGAAATACACTGCGCTACATCCCACACAACAGTAATCCTCCTCCTCCTCTTCCTGCTCCTTCCTCAATCTGAAGTCACTACGGACCCAGCAGATGTGCAGAGGCCACGACCATTCTCATTCTTCGTCACTCAAACCAGCAACGTGCCACTGCTGCCTGTAAACAAGAAGTACATTATTTTTAATTATAATCCATCTCTAGGAGTTCACATCAGTTTGTGCTGTGAACAACACAACTCAGCAATATGGAAACACTTCATGTATGGTACATACACAGTGTCACGCATTATTACATACAGCAATTGCCACACAAATACATCTTTAAAAACAAATAAATAAATCAGTAAATTCAATAAAAAAAAGAAGTAGCTTACGACTCATGTGGCAAAACAGCTAGTTTCTTTTGGTGTGTGCACACTTGTTGTCAGTCTCCTCCTGACACATGCATGCACACACTGGAAAACAACCACCTCCAGAACAAGATGATGGAACACACGTTTTATGCCAACCAAATATCGTTATCAACATACAATTACAACCATACTGATGACACCGCATTTAATGCAGGTGACAAGCAACAAGTACAACAATATATCTTCCAGAAGGAATTTAACAGACCAAAATGCCAATATTTACTATGAAATGCCATATATATTTTATGTCTTTCCTTAATTTTATTAAATCTGACCTCCCATAACTAATGCTGCAATTGTAATTTTGGTTCTTATGCATTTTAACAGCCTGACAGTGACCACATAGCACTTGAAGCATGTATCTGTACATATAGACACTATAATAACAAAATCACTTAGGATTATGGTAATTAATAATTGTTCTGTAACTTATACAACATATCAGAATGATCAAGATAAAAAAAAGTTACAAAAATTACAATTTAATGAAGTTTGCAAAATGAACAACTTAACCTCTTAACTGGGCATGATGTATATGTACGTATTCATACTGCGCTATTTCAACTGGTAGGACACACTACTACATCCTCGATCTTTCACTGCTCTAATCTCCTGGGTACGTCGAGACATGATTATGGCAGTTGCCCTTTTGACATTTTCCTTGCTATATGGCACAACCAATGACCTTCTTCATGGCAGCCATCATCATCATCACGATAACTGTTTTGAAACATTGCACACCCAAGGTCTAAAGCTGATAAAAATACCAGCATCAAGTCATAAGCGAAAGAGCGATTCTCTTAAAGAACAGGATATCTCAGAAGTTTTAAACAAAGACAACAAACATGGGTATTCTCTGAGGAATGTGATGAGTTTTCGTTTAATACAGATGAGGAAGATTCAGACAGTCAGTCAGATACAGGCAGTATTGTGCGTGAAAGTGAACCCGATGAAGAAGTGTCAGATTTGACACAACCTTTTGTACCATACAGTGTGGCATGTCCAAGATCTGCATTTCTTGGTGTAAACAAAGTGAATGTAGACTTTGATGATTAAGCTTGTGTTCTGGAATGTTTTCAGAAGTTTAATTACAAAGATATGTGGCAGCTGTTTGCTGAACAAACAAATATATACACCAACCAATGTTTTTGCAGCACATCCTAATTTGACGACACAATCCCGAGCTAGAAGTTGGATGGATACAAACCTGACTGAAATGAAAACCCTAATTGGGCTTCTCATTCTCCAAGGCATTGTAGGCATTGTACAGAATCCTGAGAATGGCATGTACTCATCCAAAACAGAAAGTGCTTCATTACCACACTTCTCACAAGAAATGACAGAAAAAAGATTCCATCACCTCCTAAAATTCCTACACTTTGTGAACAACTTCAAATTTGACCCTGATCAATATCAATAGAAACTCTATAAAATCCAACGAGTCCTTGATCACCTAAAGCCCAAGTTTTCCACTGTACAGACGCCAGAACGAAACATTTGAGTCAACGAGTCTCTCCTCTTCTGAAAAGAGCAACTCGGTTGGATTCAACACACCACCAAAGCAAACCAAGTTTGATATGAACAACTACAAACTCTGCAAAAGCACCACAGGCTACATGTGGAACTTCACAGTCTGTACTGGTAAGGATACAACTTATGGCCAGAGACACCCAGGAGAGCAGACTCCTCTGAGAACTGTGCTGGAGTTAGCCCATGATCTACTTGATAAGGGCTACTGTCTTTACCCGGACAAATGGTACAACAGTCCCAAACTTAATGACAACTTATGTACCAGTAAAACACATGTTGTTGGAACCATAAGGGCCAACAAAAAAGAGTTCCCAGATTTCATGAACAGGGCCAGACTACAACAGGGAGAAACAGTGGCAGCATTCCACAAGAAACAAATGACCATTAGTGGACAGACAAAATAGATGTCATATTCATCAGCACATTTCTTGATGATAGCATGGAGGAAGTAACAGGTAGCAAAGGGGTAATCCAGAATCCATCTGTAGTCCTTGAATGCAACAAAAACATGGAGGGAGAAAAGAATGATGGCCCACTTTAAAACAAAAGAAGTTGGCTCAAGAACGTCTAAAGAAGTACTACCAGAAGATGTTCCACTGTCTGGTCCATTTGGTCTGCCTGAATGTCTTCATCATGTATAAGCAGGGTGGAAGCATCTCTAGGTTGGATTTCCTGCTGATATTGGCAGAAAGTCAGTCTTCATTGGGTGGAGTGGTGCAGCCAGCAACTTGGGGTCACCCATCAAAAATTACCAACACCTTGGACACTGCTTCCCAGATACGGTGCCACGGACATCAAAGAAGAAGCCTACCAGGATGTAGTCTCCTGGGCCAATGGAAAGAGGAAAGAGTGACTGTGAGAAAGGCCTATGTGTAGTACCATGTTATCAAGTCTGTCACACAGAAATTTAAAAATCTAAAAAAAATCATAAATGCAAGCAAAAATGGGGAAGAAAAGTTGCATTTCATCTTTACATCAGTTTTTAATTACATATTGAAAGAAAACCCCATTATATTTGCAACTCTTATCTCACTTTTTAAAAAGTAGCAAAAGACTGGCAAAAAAAAAACTGGGCAGGTTACACCAGCAGCCCAGAAAAGATCCAGTTAAGTGGTTACGAACTACCCAATAAAGTGTATTTGTTTTGTTTTAGGACTATTGAATGAGACAAATCTCATTTTCCTGTGAGAAACTGAATCACAATTCCTTGGTAATCCCAGTCACTAACCTCATTGAAATATCCCAGCCCCTTTTCATATTCAACCCAACACCCAGCACAACCCTTTGTGTACAGCACAAAGCTAGTCAGTAAGGCATGGAGTTTCCCAGTTTTTAATAAACATGATTTTGTGTTCACAAACACCGGCAGCTGTTCCCTAACCCCAGCCAAAATAATCCCTGCACAATCACACCTTATGTAATATCCCTGTCATATTGCCCTCCCATTCATGTCTGACTTTTTCCATGCAATTTCAATGACACAAGTACTTCAAGCATTTGTGAACCCTCCCATGTATGCTATGTATCTTTCCCAGCTCATCCCTCCTGCCTCTAACCCCGACACCACATGGTAAAAAGTGCATAATATAATGCCAATCAGTGCACTGTCAAATGAGTCAGACAACAAGTTGGGAAATGTAGACACATTGCAATGCCTCTGACACATCCATTCACTTTCGTTCACTCATCTCTAATATCATGGGGGACACACAAACAGTATATGCAGTGTAACATGTGTGTTACCTCTTCACATAACTTATTTGCTATAATAAACAATTGGTGAGTTTACACTTAACATGTATGCAGGCCACATTACATTATGCAAGCATAATGTAATGTGGCCATTATTTAGAACCCACCAACACAATGTGGTATAACTTTAGTAATATCTGATGACCTGTTCTCCACCCATTACTTTGGACACATGCACACACATCAAGAAGCCATACATGCATTTGTGCAACACGTAATGTGAACTGACCAACCATGACTGATATTTGGTTTCTGAACATCGTCATAATTAGCACCTGACATGATACGCACCTCTACTATAGTGCCTGTTCGCACATGCCTGTACAGTAGCAGAGGCCATACTGGGAAACTTACTGGGCGTTCCACCACGTTGCCCTCCCTGCAGATGAAATAGAAAGTGATGAGGGACCATCTATACATTTACCATCATATCTCGCTCAGTTCTTAGAATGAGAAATATTTCACACAAAAGTTGTAGAGAAAATCAAAACACATTTTATGTTCAATACCCCCCCCCCCCCAAAAAGGTTGTTATGAAAAGTTGGGAAACACAAAGGAGAACCACAAAGGTCCAGTTTTGGTAATAACGCCTCTGCCGTGGGGGGAGGGAAACA
>Ga0131853_10020679_pt1 | contig 11948 bp, 12 predicted proteins | sample TergutLab28metaG_FD_92764 | JGI IMG/M metagenome (GOLD analysis project Ga0131853, IMG submission 92764) | Labiotermes labralis P1 segment gut microbial communities from Petit-Saut dam, French Guiana - Lab288 P1 (version 2) (version 2) | ecosystem: Host-associated > Arthropoda: Insects >...
AGAGGTTTCCCTTTCCTTTTTTTGGGTGGTGGCAAAAAAATGAAAACAGGACAGATATTCCGGGGGTGGTGTGGGTGTGTGGGCGGGCCCCCCCCCCCCTCCCCCCCCCCACTGTGTGGGAAAATGTCAGTCTTTGAATTTCACATCTAGTGGGGCAGGAATTTGATGGATGTGCTTCACTCAGGTTCCGGAAAACATCCATCCTGCCATTTGTGAACATTCTGCTGTGTTCTGTTTCAGACCCCCTAATGCCGGAATGTTATTTTTAACCATTTTCATTGTATTTTTGTAAGTAATTTTCCTCATTGTTTATTACTGTCAGGTAATGTATAGAGCTTTGATACTTTTCTAACTCCAAACGTATTGTGAGATCAAATTAGCTTAGGTAACCCTGGGTCATGCAGTTCGGTTTTAGGCTGCTGTATAAAATGAAGCCTGATATTATAATCATATGCATATGTCTCTGTCATATGTTGTATGTTTGACCTAGTTCTCATAATTTACTGTAATTACGCTTTTATTTTTTATCCACGAATCTCCCAAACATGATCCCGATTTGTGTGCTCTCTTCTGGGTAATTCCCTGGCGTCTGAATTTTATGTGCTGACATTTCAGAACACTCTGTCTGTTCCATCTTCATAGACAGGTAGGTATGAAGTAAATACTTTTATACCTACCTGTCTATGAAGATGGAACAGACAGAGTGTTCCAAATTGTCGGCACATAATATTCAGACTCCGGGGAATTACCCAGAAGAAAGAATACAACACTCAGAACACGGCAAAAGTTTGAAATGTAGAATATGATCCTGATATGTGTAGAGGTCATGTATAGTTTTCAGGGTATGACCGTGTCTCCTGTGTGACATTTAAAATAGGGGAGCCTTAAGAGATATGGCAGTTGTGTTGTGTCTGCTGTGTGCAGGAATTGTGACTGCCAAATGTAGGCACAGTTAGGTTAAATTGAATTTTGTCATCTTCGGTGCTTTGATAGTCACAGAGAACCACTTTGGGTCAACATCAGCAAGCTAACTAACAAACCGATATTCATTCATTCATTCATTCATTTAGTAGTCTGTCTTACGACAGGTCCAAAGCCTCTTCCAAAGCCAGCTCTCGACACAGCGCAATCTAGAGCTTCCTGATTCAAATGAGAGTATCTTCTCCTTTCCTTAAGGTCATCCAGTAGCCTCCCACGTCTTCTTCCTCGTCTTCCTGTCACTTCTATCCCCCCTTTTATCTTTCCTTCAATAACCTGTTGTACAAGGCAGTTTCTGTGCAAAATGTGACCAATCCAGTTAGCCTTCCGTTTACTTATTTCATGTAGGATATTCCTCTGCTCCTTGACTCTAAGCAATACTTCTTCATTTCTGACACGATACCAATATAGGAGTAAATTAACCTAACCCAACCCAACCATGAACATGCTGTCTAAATTGTGTTTATTTTTACTGTTATGATTTCAGAGTATAGACCCTGTTTAATATTAACAGTGTGAATCCAGGTTTAAGCGTTTGTGCGCACCGTGATTACAGATGCAGAACGCTTGATGCTGCACAAATTACTGGCCCTTCCACAAGACCGACCGTACTTCAGGCGTGCTCATGCTTACTTGTTTGCAGCTGATATTCCTGCCAATGCACCACTGATTAATGTGCATGAGGGTTTGACAGCTACAGGTGAGAAGCAGTAAACTGTAAGTGAATGTTTGAGGGGATATGTGGACAGTTCAGATGCCAAACCGTGAACTTTAAACTCCTCTTGCCAGTTCTGTCTACACATTCTTATGTTTTAATGCACCAGAACTACAGTAGAGAGATTAACTTGAGTTAACCTACCAGGCCTCAGACATGGCAAACTATTTATAGGTGGACCATGTAAGAAAAAAGCTGATGACCTACTAAAGTTAAGTAGGCATCAAGTAAAATTGGTAACTGTGATCTACACAGGGCATGCTCCTGTAAGGGGGCACCTGTATACTATGGGCATGTTTGATGGGGATCCAATCTGCAGAGTTTGTGGGATGGAGACTGAAACAGTGCAGCAGATCATTTGCTGTTGCGAGGCGATGGCTCGACAGCGTTATAATGTCTTTGGGAGGCCGACTGTAGAACTGGAACTTCCTGGATTATAAAAGCAAATCAGTTAATGCTCCGTAGCAGTGATCCCCAAAGTATTCTCTGTGGGTCCCAAGGGATCTGCATCCACTTCCCAGGGAATCTGTGGATACATTTCTGTAATGGCTACTTTGAAGTTTATTTATTTCTTAATTAAAGGAAAAATGTTTCGATAAGAACAATCGTGGAACTTTTTAATGGGTGTTATGTTTGTTTGTATGACCATTAGAATATCTACTTAAAAAAACTTCCTGCACCCATGCAATGAGAAGCAGTTTAATTATGGTCAAACCATGCACTGTATTGTTATGTACGCTACTGCTACATATTCATAGCTATTTAAAATTGGTTCTGAGATATAAATGTTTAATTTTGGATACCTATCATCCAGACACATTATATTTATGTGAGAAAGGATGTGAGGATCCATGGTTATTTTTTGATGCCAAGAGTGGGTTCTCAAACAAAAATACATGGGAAACACTGCTGTGTAGGGAAGTACCATTATGAAATCTGTAAAAACCATGGAAATACAATCTGTGAGCAAAACAAAAAATTCTTTTAATGTTCAAAATTGTGTACATAAACCACTGGGCTTTGAAAGGTTAATGAGGACATTTTCTTCTTCTCGGTACGGCTCTACAAATCTTAGTGCAGAGTTTTGGCCTTCTCAACCACTTCCTTCCATCTTCTCCTATCCTGGACAAAGGTCTTCCAATTTGGCACTTTTAACCTCTGTATATCTTTTTTAACATCATCCTCCCAGCGTATCTTTGGTCTCCCCATTGGCCTTTTTGAAATGGGTTTCCAGGCGTGCATTGCTTTGACCATTCTTATTTCTTGTATTCTTTCAATATGATCATACCATCCTAGCCTTTGTGCTCTGGCGAAGTTTATTATGTTCTCATGTTTTATTAGTTTATCCAGTTCCTTGTTAGTTTTTATTCTCCAGGATTCACTTTCATAGGTTGGGTCAAATATTTTCCTCAGTATTTTCCTTTCAAAAACCATTAGTCTGTTGGTTATTGTTTCTTTTAATATCCATGTTTCACATGCATATGTGACTACTGGTCTCATTATTGAGAAGTATAATTTCAGTTTTGCATTTTTAGATGTGAGCTTGCTTTGAAGTATCTTTTTATTTGCAAAGAAGGCTTATTTCCTAGAGCAATTCTTTCCTTTCTTTCCTCTTCTTTTTAATGAGGCCATTTTACACTCTTTAAATTCAGTTTCGTGAACCTCGGACGTGCGTTAGGCTGTGCTTAAAACCTGCCTGAACATCAAACAGTGTCTTCTCAAAGACGTGTGTATTGTAACTTCACAAGCTTCAAGGATGGGTGTGATTACAGTGACACTGTGTATACTGCAGTACGCATTGGACATTTATCAGTCACGTCACTTCTGTCAAAGCTGTATAAACATGTGAGCTTCTGAACATTACTACTACTGATAGTAGGAATTTAAATTTTTGTTGGTGACAGGTTGTGTAGAAGTATCTTGCATTTATTGAAGGAAAATTTGTAGAAAAAAGGACAGTTACTGTAATACTTACAATAAAACATTTTTACATCGTGACGTAATATAGATAAAATATACCGTATTTTTGTAACAGTCCGTAACCTGCTGTTTTATTGTCACTTGACACTAAATTTGTTTGGTGGATGTACTTAATGTTGTGTGGGCCAGGTAGCTTAGTCGGTATAGCGACTGACTACGGTATGGACGGTCCGGGATCGCATCCCGGTGGGGACGAGATTTTCCGCCCATCCAGACCGTCCCTGGGGTCCACCCGGCCTCCTGTACAACGGGTACCGGGTCTTTCCCAGGGGTAGAGGTGGCCGGGGCGTGGGGCTGACCCCCCCACCCTCATCTAGTGCCGAGGTCCTAGAAAGAGTAGCGCTATACCTCTACTCACGGTATGGGCCTTCGTGGCTTATAAGGAGGGTGAAACCTACCTACTTAATGTTGTACATATTCCCTGCACTTTTAATTCTAAACACTAGTTTTACCTCCATCTGCTACACAGAGCTAGTTTGTACCCTGCTACATGTTTTGGCTACCTGTTGTAGTGGTCATCAGGGAGCTATAATGTTATGAAGATGCAAGCAGCGCGTCAAATGTCGATTAATGGAGTCAGCTTTTTTACATGATATATTTTATGTTTCAGTATTTCTCCTATGTTTTAATTTCAGTCTGAATAATTTTAGGCAACCATACGTCAGTTGACTGTTACATAGTGCTGACATAAACCGTCTGGTACGCTGCATGGGTCTTTGTAATATTGTAGCCCAGTGAAGATGACTGCAGTAAGTATCTGAAACATGTAGGGGGGTAAAACCTAGCTTTGTGCAGTACTGCATGTGTGTTGTATGGTGAGATTTTGTGTGTCAACTTTATAGTAGTTGGAATACTAATATATGGAAGGTAGAATCCTTAAATTGCCCGTCACAGTGGCCGCGTGGTCTAAGGCGTAGGTCTGCGGCTGCTTGCATGCTGAGATTGTGGATTTGAATCCCACCAGGGGCGTGGATATCTGTCGTGAGTGTTGCATGTTGCCAGGTAGAGGTCTCTGTGACGAGCTGATCACTTGTCCTGAGGAGTCCTACTGACTATGGTGCGTCGTGTGTGATATAGAAACCTCATGAATGAGGAGGCCATGGCCCACTGGGGGCTGTTGCGGAAGGAAAAGGAGAAACGCAAAAGAAAGAAAGAGAAAAGAAAAAGTAATTCTTTAATTAATGAACTCCATGACAGAGAACCCCTGTGAGAAACTGATGGTTGCTTATCTTGTTGAGAATTTTGTTGCTTTTTATGAAATTTCGGGGTACACTGTCATGTTCATAAGAGCCTGCCACTGATTCCTGTCCAGAGCCAGATGATTTCAGTCCATGCTGTCTGTTCTGTTCCTGTAAGATCCATTTTAATGTCATCCTCCCACATACTTGCAGGTCTTATCCTTTAAAATCATAACTACACACACACACACACACACACCCCCAACAGATTGCAAGTACTGTATTTTTGTATACTTGTTTGCACAGTACATGTTTGGGATTTTAATTCTTCTTGTTTGCAGTCAAGGATGGAGAGGTGTCAGCAGTGCAGGGGATATACAGTTATCATCACTACAGGCAGGATCGTATTGATGACAGTGGTTGGGGTTGTGCCTACCGTTCACTGCAGACTATCGTCTCTTGGTTTAAGTATGCGTTGATGCTTTGGCATTTTGTAATGCTGTGTTGTAATTGCACTTTGCTCCTGCGGCTACAACAATACAAGACACTAAAATCATAACACACTTTCATGTTTATAGTAGCAAGCAAGGTGGCCAAGTGCACACAATGTCACAGACAAGTGTATGTCAGTGTATTGGCCAAAGCTGTAGAATATAAACACTTACTCAATTATTATACCAACTACTGCACATATATAAAGTTTATAAAATTTACACATTAAAACATTAAAATGCTTCGACATGTTTTGGTCCTAGGACCATCATCAGCGATCCCTATCGTCCTTGCTAAAATAACACTATAAAAAGTCACATTAATTTCGCTGTACCATTTGGGTATTGTGGCAGCATGCTGTGTTGTGTTGTGTTATGTCGCGAAGAGTGCCCTGCTATGAAGCATATAATGCACATCCATAGCAGGGCACTCTTCGCATCATAACATTACACAACACGGTATGCTGCCGCAATACCCAACTGATACAGTGAAATTAATGTGACTTTTTATAGTGTGACTTTAGGAAGGACGATATGGCTCCTTGATGATGGTCCTAGGACCGAAACAGGTCGGAGCGTTTTAATGTGTAAATTTTATAAATTTTATATATGTGCAGTAGTTGGTATAATAATTGAGTAACTCGACAACATGCATGGTGTAACAACGAAAATATAAACACTTCTTTCTTCCCTGTTACTGTAATTCAGAATTAAAACGTTTGCTTCCTTGCTGTTTGTTGATGAATTCTGCAGAGTTGCCATTTTATGTTGCATTTGACTTTTGTTGATATTCCCATAGTTTGGAGATATTTCACCATAATGGTTGAAGTTTGAAAAATTTGATATTTTTCTCCCTCTCTTCTATCCCTACCTACCCCCCACCCCCACCACCACCACCATTGGGGAGTGGAGGTATTGCTACACACATTCTCAACCTCTGTGCTAGATGGGGGTGAGTGGTCAGGCACTTTACCCCAGGGGAAATAGTCCCATTACCCATTTCATAGGCTGGATGGGCCTCAAAGCCAATCTGGATGCACTGGAGAAGGTGAATGTCTTTTCCCCATGCCAGCAATCAAACCAAAATTTCTTTTTCCAATCTTGTAGATTAGTCAGTTTGTCATAGAAACCAAGAATCTATGTGTGTGAAATTTTGATGCGTACTATATTTCATTGTATTTATTCATTTAGGTTTTGTATGTCTAGTAATAATGATTTTGTCATCATAGAAGTGATTCTGAACATGGTGTTGAGGAGAATCTTTGGACCTAGGAGGGACGAGGTAATGTGGGAATGGAGGAGATTGCATAAAGAGGAGCTAAATGATCTGTACTCCTAACCCAATATTGTGCGGGTGATAAAATTGAGAAGAATGAGATGGGCTGGGCAAGTGGCGTATATGGGTGAGGAGAGGGGGGCGTATAGGTTCTTTCTGGGGGAACTGGAGGGAAGGAGACCACAGGAGAGACCTAGCGTAGATGGGTGGATAATATTAGGATGGATCTGAAGGAGGTGGGATGTGGGTATATGGACTGGATTGGGCTGGCCCAGGATAGAGACAGGTGGCGGACGCTTGTGAGTGCGGTCATGAAACTTCGGGTTCTGTGAAATGTGGGGAATTTCTTGACTAGCTGCAAACCAGTTAGCTTCTCAAGAAGGACTCTGCACCATGGAGTAAGTAACTAAGTAAGTAAGTAATTCTGACCTGAATTTTAAAAGTTCTCATTTTATTTGTGCAAATTCTGCCTTGTAAACAAATCCGTATATGTTTTTGTATAGTAAAGTAACAAATGTGGGAGACCAGTGCTTCTGATCTCTTGGGAAAGGAGCTGATGGAAGGTTGGGTTGTTGTCTTCAGTTTCTTCAGACAGCTTCAAGTAATGATAGCTTAAATGCTGTGTTCAGCAACTGTTTCCTTCCTGATCCCTGCTTGCTTATATTTGTGGCCACCTTCACATTCATGTAAAGCTACGTAACAATTCAGTTTAGTTATTAAATAAACTATGGCACTTCGTCTTCAGAAAGGCCTGTTGTATGCTGTGAGTGCCATATTTAATGATTCTTTCTTCCTTTCCTTTAATACTTATACCTGTGTTGATTTGGTGTTAAATGTCACTCATTTGTTAACTGAAGAATAAGAACCAACTAGGTGCTGCTTATTGTTTTATTATACTTATGATAGGCTCAACATGTTTCAGGCATCATCAAGAGCTCACTACTATAGTGCTGATTACCACATTGGCCGTGTGGTTCTGTAAATGGATGAGGTGGCGTTAATGTAAATTGTGGTCTTTGTGGTGTGTGTTAGGTGCGAAGTTTTTGCAGTTTTTTGTCGCACGCGAAGTTTTTGCAGTTTTTTGTAGCATGTGAAGTTCTTGCAGTTTTTTGTAGCATGCGAAGATTTTGCAGTTTTTTTGTCGCATGCGAAGTTTTTGCAGTTTTTTTGTCGCATGCGAAGTTTTTGCAGTTTTTTGTCGAGTGCAAAGTTTCTGCAGTTTTTTGTCGCATGCGACAAAAAAACTGCAGAAACTTCACACCTAACACACACCACAAAGACCACAATTTACATTAACGCCACCTCATCCATCTTTACAGAACTGGATGCCCAATGTGGTAATCAGGGCTATATTCGTGAGCTCCAGATGATGGGCATAACAGTGCCCGAAATGTGTTGAGCCTATAAGAAGTACAATAAAACTGTAAGTAGCATCTAGTTGGTTCTTATTCTTCAGTTATCACAATGATGCACAGTCCAATACACATCATTTCTGTTACAGAGTGGGTACCTCTTTTCCAGGGAAAATACAAATTTCCATTCGAAAATCACTTTTATGGTAAAATTTGACTTTGAAAGTTTGATTGTATATAAGGGTTGTTTGGTAAATAAGTGGGTATGTATTGTCGCGTTGTGAGTAATGTAATGTTGATCGTTTTTCGTGAGAGTGTGGGATGTCTGCCTCAACAACTGTAAGGCATATGCTGAATAACTCGATCATCATGCTGTGCTCTGTGTGTGTGATTCACTTACATATCAAACACCACGGGCGTGTACAGTCTGCTTATTTATCAAGCAACCCTTATAAATACATAAGTATGTGTGTATATACATATAAAGGTAAAGGTAAAGTTCACCCTAGAAGAGGCCACAAAGGCCCAGAGAGGGGGGGGGGGTAGAATTGTAGCTATACTCTTTCTTTAACCTCGGCGCTAGTTGGGATGTGGGTGGTCAAGGCCATGCCCTGGCCACTTTACCTCCGGGAAGGAGACCTGGTACCCATTGTGTAGGAGGCTGGGTGGGCCCCAGGGTTGGTCTGGACAGGTGCAGAATATTTTGCCCCCCACCAGGATTCAATCCCCAGACCTTCCAGCCCGTAGCGAGTCGCTATACTGACTACGCTATCCTGGCCCCCATGTACATATGTATGTATGCATGTATGTACACACATACACATGTTTGTATGCGTGCACATACGTGTATGCATAAACCCACATCCATATGCATATACGTAATTGAGATACATGTGTGGTGTCTGTTTCTGCTACTGGCACGTTCCCATACCTTATAGTGTCTGATCTATGAAATAATGCCGTTAATAGTGTTCCTCTATTCTCCTATCATCGACTTTGTTTGCGATATGATTGTATCCATTAGTGATTCTTCGAAATTCTGTTTCTGTCCACAAGTCCAGACAGGAGTGAAATAATTTTTGCTTACCGGATTGTTTATTGTTTCCATTTACATCTTGTCATTGATTGCGTTTTGACTTGTGCAGGTTGCAGGGCTACACAGAGCATCCAGTGCCATCACATCGTGAAATCCAGCAGTGTCTTGTTAACATTGGTGACAAGCCATCGTCATTTGTTGGCTCATGCCAGTGGATAGGTTCTACGGAAGTGAGCTTCTGTTTGGAGACTATGCTGGGAGTCACTTCAAGGATACTGTCTGTCAGCTCCGGTGAGGAGCTGACCAATGTGGGTGGTGACCTGGCTTACCACTTCAAGGTGGAGGGCACTCCCGTCATGATCGGTAAGATGCTTCATTGTACACTGCATGTAGAACTAACCCATTCTACACGATCACCCTTTTTAACTTGGTTGTTCTGACCTGCCCAGTCTGGTTGGTGAGCCTCTTTTGGGAAACGGGTGCGGTTCACCGTATCAAATATAGTTTCAGTTATTTTTTTTTTTTTTACTTGTTGTTTTATTTACTCATTTTATTCTTGATGTAAAAAAAGCCGTGCTGTATCAAGTTAAAAAAAATCATATTTTATTAAAATAGCACAGTCGCTTGTACTCCATCACTCACATTGCTTTGGTACACGACTGACTTTCTCACTGGACTGCTAGCGTCTGTTGTCCGCTGCTAACATTTCCTTGTTTAAATCTCTCCCCCCGTATAACCCCTCCTACCTATAGCCAACGGTTCCTGAACATACATTGACAGACTGTCCGTAACTGGTGCCAGCAAACCTAATAAACAACTATACTATAAATGATAGGCTGCACCATCTTCATGTTGGAAGTCCGGAACTACTTCATGTGTTTGAATTATATGTGATGCGGACAGTACACCATTTAAACGTACTTGGTGAGTCTAATTTTGTTTCTTTCTCTCTGTATTTCACATGGTGATAAATTATTTCTCTCTTCTTGCCTGTTTATAATGATATGAGAGGAAGTCAGAAAGTAAGGTTCCCTATTTTATTGCCACCAAATAACTTCACAGAGTGAGATGTCTCTTTATTCACTTATTACACTTCACTTATTTTTCCACATAGTCACCTTCTCTGTTGAGGCACTTGTCTAGGTGGGAAATCCATTTCTCAAAACCCTGTCAATAGAAGGTGGGATCCTGACCATGCAGCCATGTTTGTACCTCATGCTTGACATCATCATGTGATTTGAATCTCTTGGCACGAAGATGTTTTTCCATGTTGGGGAAGAGATGAAAGTCCGAAGGTGGTGGATCCGGGCCGTAGGGCGGGTGCTCAGGAATTTCCCAGCCCCATTGTTTGCACGTCTTCTTGTGTCTCCACACACAGTACAGTACCCACTGCGGAACTGCGTCGTCCACGAAAATTGCGGAGTTTGAGCTACGAAAGTGCTTCCATCTAGCGACCAATGTCTGAACTTTAAGTGACTAAAGAGGCATCTCACTATGTGAAGTTATTTGGTGGCAGTAAAATAGGGAACCTTACTTTCTGACTTCCCCTCGTAAAAGCACTGCAGAAAGATGGATTGCAGTGGTAATCTGGATGATAGGAAACTGGTTTTGAATGCAATTACGGCCCCAACTACAGCAGATGTAAATGTATTGGTGTGGAAGTCAGTGACTATTTTTATTAGAAGGCAACAGAATATTTTCTGTTTTCAGCCAAACACAACAATATATTTTATTTTTATTGTGATGACTTTTGGTCAATTGACCATCATCAGGCTGTCATTATGAAACCTAGAATCAAGCGGTTCGGTGGTCTAGCGGTAGTGTGCCGCCTTTAAGTACCCAAGTTCGCGGGTTCAAGCCCTGCCAAAGCCGTCAGGATTTTTCAGGGCGAGAAAACCCTCAGCACGCCCTTCTTCGGAAGGGAAGTAAAGCCGTGGGCCCCATGTCACAGATTTGCGGCATGTAAAAGATCCCTGAATTGATGTGAAAGTCGCAATCTCAGGCAAAATTACCGGTTAATTCTCGGCCCACACAGTTCAAACCTTTCGCTACTAGGATCTCTTGCGTTGTTGTGGATGTGGGGGTACCTGGCGGCGAACGTGGGAACATCCAAACAGGTGGGGGTGGGGGATAGGGTGAGTACAATAAGCCTACTAGGCTGCAGTACATCTGTGGCATTAGCCACGGGCCCTATTGATGAAGAAGAAGAAGAAACCTAGAATCAGGTGCATGAAGTGCAAATAGCATTAATGTAATATGGGATCCCAAAAGACTTACAAATGTATTGAAATATATTAAAAATGGTATAAATTTTTTTATAGCCTGTGACATATCAGAGTTTTTGTAATTCTAAGCAGGTGTTGGAAACTGAAGCAAAATTAATATATAATATATTACATTTAAATTTTTTCTATTTAATTAGGAAAATGTTTTGTTATTACAATATATGTGCATATTGTTTAGTCAAATTTATTGCACGTGATGTAAAGCCTGGATTTTTTTGTAACTTTTGTCACATGCTTTGAAATTAAGATGGTGAACGTAGAAACTTCTCAGTCTGTGTTCCATGCTTAATTTATGTCAGTGGATGTCTTATTCACATCGGCGTAAACCGTGGTTTGTATGTAACCGAGGTAATGACCATTGGTTTCTGCACTGTATTGGAAGGCCTGGCATATACGTGTGCGCGTTTTGCATTGCAGCTTGTGACAGTTTTTATGTTTGCAAAAATTAAGGACTGTAGATTCATGAAACCAAACACCGCGGGTTTCAAGGTGAATGGAAAATTGTATAGATGCTTGAAATCTGCAGTTGCAAATGGAATGATGTATATACAGGGCGTTTCATAATGTACTCCAGGATTACAAAAATTTATTACAGGAAAACCGTAGGACACGTATTTATGAAACCTGTACAGATAGAAGGAACAACTCAACAATTTC
>Ga0131853_10020680_pt1 | contig 11948 bp, 6 predicted proteins | sample TergutLab28metaG_FD_92764 | JGI IMG/M metagenome (GOLD analysis project Ga0131853, IMG submission 92764) | Labiotermes labralis P1 segment gut microbial communities from Petit-Saut dam, French Guiana - Lab288 P1 (version 2) (version 2) | ecosystem: Host-associated > Arthropoda: Insects >...
CAAAAAGGCAACAAACAGTGTGGGGGCCCCCCACCCACATTTATTATTAAGGGGGGGGGGGTCCCCCCGGGGGGGGGGGGGGGGGGGGAAGCAGCCAGGCAGGTGAAGTTGACCACACTTGCCTCCATTTTCCCTGGTTAAGAAAGAATGGAGGTAAGAGCCAAACAGTTTAGCACTTCTAGTACTGAAGCCTCCCAGTTGAGAGAATCCTGTGCCTGTTCATTTCACATCCCCACACACTGCATTGCAACATTATTTCAAAAAATTATTTACTGCTGGCCTTAAGTATTTCAAATTTCAACAAAACAAGATAAAATCAGTTTCATTGGTAGATATCACTGCTGAAGTAAAATCCACTTGTATTTTCAAGATGAAAAGTCTTATGTTTACCGGTTTCTTTGAAGTTGCTGTGATTGGATGTTACAACCACATGCTATACTGTTATTTTCAAAAGCCTGATGTTGGATCCTGTGTTGAGCTACCATTCCATTTCGTATTTTGACAGCCTGTTTATCTGATATCCCTTATTATTACACCTATGGTTAGTGATCCCATGGAGTATACAATTCAAAATTTTGTATGCACCTTGTAACCATAAACCTGTAAAGTCAGAAATGCATCAGAATAATATTTAAAGATTTGGTTTGTATCTGTCAGAAAAGTTCCTGTCTCCCATTACACAGACAAACTGGTTAATGCTGTTTGTGAAAATATGCATCAGTCACACAGTCCAGTGCAGGGTCACTGCTTCCTACTCTCTTTCCCCAATTTTCTTCCCATTTCATGTCATTTCAGTGCTATTGATTGTTATTTTTCAATTTTTTGTCTTCCTTTACCCTCCTTCTGTCATCCTGTACCTCCTATGCAGAAAGCTTGCCACAACACTGTACAGAACCCACACTCATTATGAACTATGCAGCATTCATTGTTTGGTTCAGATATTGTTAGTGTTGTCATGTGCATTTTAAATGCAGAGTCACCACAGTGCTACAGTCTGTATAAATACATTGGCTGTTCAGAGGGATTGGAGTACAAAAGGAGAACTTTTGATGGTCTGTGCATACTTAAATATTTTCTTGTTTTTAGGGTCATGAACTGTTACTGATCAGTATTCGTGCTGTATAGAAGAAAAAAGGTCTTTGAGAATTTCTGAGGAAGTATGGGGAAAGGATGAGAGTGAATTGTAGATGGTACTTAAAAATGAAGGTGACCAAGAGAAAGGAACTGGCCATAAAGGTAAAGCAATCCCATTACAGGTCTGGACAGGCCCTGAGAGTCCCAGGAGGTTGAGGCTCCCAGATTTCAAGACAGTCAGCACATGAAGGTGGTAAGGTTGTCAGCCCTACGCACCAACCACCTTTACCCCCGAGGAAATATTCCTGGTACTCATTTCTGTTAGAGGTAGAGTCAACCCCAGGGCCCTAGTGCAGCCGGAAGGATTGTGTCAATGAAAAATTACACCACCATCAGGAATCGAACCCGCGACCTTCCAGCTTGTAGTGTGGTGCCTAAACCAACTGTGCCACCACATACCCCAAGTAACTGACCATATGGAGACAAAAATGTATTGAACATTGTATGTCTTCACATATCTCTTAATTTGGTATTCACACTTTCTGTTCAGCAGTAAGTGACAAGAATATATGTTGGGAGGATGATTCACAGCTTTATGTTTCATCTCAGAATCTTATTCGTAATATCATTCCCAGCCACTGATGTCACTAAAAGCTGGGTCTGATGCTCAAGAGTTCCCAATGTGTGAGTACCTAAATGTTAAGAAAATCAGAATTGAACACATGCTCATATAAAGCTTTTGTTGCTGTGTTTCTGGTAAATGCTCACAACAACCACTGTTAGCCACAGCACACACACTGGGACATGTACAGAGTGAGCAGCTTGCATCAGTTCGTTCAATTGCCATTGCCATTCACATGGGTTATAGCATCGCAAGTATGACACAGCAGTGTGTCCTGTGGCACACAGTGTCTTCCAAGTGCCACCACAGATAAAAATGTTGGGGGTTGAGATCTTCATGGCCAGTGGTTTGCACAAAAATGACAAAGTAAGCGATGCGCAATATACATTTTCATTGGAATTAAATTGGGGTGGTACTCCACTGCTGTTGCAGGTAGAAACATTACTGTGTTGCTGTGGTAGGCTGCATGTTCTATGAGGTGCAGTTCATTGTGCAGCTTGCTGCAAATGTCCAAAGCCCTGTGAACCATTAGAATTATATCTGTTTTTCAGTAACATTTCTGAATCATGTTTTATAGTGTTCAAAATAGGAAGGCCTGAAACCAGTTATCAGAGGTGAAGGAAAGCCATTGTTATTGAGTAGTCAAAGTCCAAAAATGCATAATTCTGTGGGGTATCCATTGTATTGTGTTTGTGGGCATGATGGCTTTATCAGATAGAAGGCATGCATGCAGCTGCCATGCTCAGGGATATGACAAAAGGGGCATTACATTTATTTGATATGTTTATCCTGATAATTTTATAACAATAAATGTAAGCCCCTGCCATTGTTGGTTGTGGGTCAGCTGCTGGCATGTTCGTATGGAAAATTTATTTTGCAGTTAGCGACACCTATTAGTGGGAAAGGTTTTGTAAAGACCAGACAGTGCCGACACAATTTCTGGTACATATTCCAAAAATATGTTGTCGATTCTTTTGGACCAATTCAGAGTGCCTGGCCCTGTGTAGCAGTATATGATACTGCCATTTACCACTGTCTGACACTAATGTTTAAAGCAAAAGCTGTGAGTTTATATTTTCTAGCTCAGATGAGCCATGTTAGTAGGCAGCTGTATTGATACTGCTGTATCTGTTCTTACATTCATTCGAGTGGCAATGATTAATAATGGTGTTATTCATCCATCTTGATTTTTTACAGCTTTATGGGCAATGGACAGATATGCCACAACATTTCTTCAGACTGCTGGAACATGCGATCATCCCCAACTCTCCTAACAAGCCTGTACATCTTATAACAGAACTGTAATTCTTGTGCAACGCGCGTTGTGGTGGAAAGGTGGGTGTGGGTGCGGGAGGTGTAAGAGAAAGAATGCCAAATGCAGGTCCATCCGTTTCGTTTTCGCTGGTCGTATGTGCTGTCCGGCCCAATTTTTCGTCCGCTCTATGTGCTTCATAAGTTCTATACTTATGAATGCGCACGCACACACACACACACAATAAAAACTACTTTAGCAGAATTAGATGGACTTGTGATGAACCCAACTACATCAATTACAAGCATGCATTTCACTTCACTGACATATGAAGTGTAAATTTAAGAACTATTTATTGACGTAATTAATTTATTTTGTCTCCTACATTCTATAAATCCATGAAATGTTGAAAATACTATTGGATACAGAATAAGTCAGCAACTAAAATCAAATATAAATATAGTGATAAAAGAGGAAATAGATTAAATTGGATTTAATGGCCATGGTTCTGAATTCGTCAATGATTACGTTGAATTTAAGTATTATTAAAGTTTAAAGGTCAGTTTTGAAGAAGCAGCCACACAGTATATCCTGATAATGTGTCTAGCCCATATCAGCTAAATGCTTTTAATTTTTTTGAATATATTTGGGTAATTAAAAGTGGGATGTGACTGTCCACATTCTGTAGTAGACCCAAAAATTCTTACCGAGACGGAAGTGAGAGTTATATTTGTGGCACAAAAGCAAAGTTGTACAATGAAGGCTTGGAGTGAATTTCCATTCATAGGATTTTGGGGTTCTCACAGTAGCACTGGGGAAGATTTCAGTCTCCTGGGATGTGATACCATGTAAATTGACAGTTCGTAGTAATGATTTGGTGGAGCTTGCTGCATCCCTTTTTACTGTATGTGCAGTGAGACCTGGATTTTGTGATTTTGAAGGGACAGTTGAAAGGGAATGAAAATTTGTGTAGCTACTGAAACTCAAAATATTAAATTGATAGTGTCTATTCTTATTAAACAGACTAAATTGATAGTGTATCACATTAGAAATGCGACCTCCTTCACTTCGTACAAATGTCTGTTACCCACTACAGTTGTTGCTGCTCCACTGCTGAATGCTGTACACTTCATTCTGAGTGCTGCTGTATGTCATTATTCTAGTGTACAGAGCTGGCAACACTGATCCGGGCCTTGCCATCATGTTGCAACAATGGACCATTGTCTGTCGCTGAGTCGTGTCACTCCACAGGTCACAGCACATGAAATGTGTCACAGTGACACAGAGACAGCATTATAACCAGAAGGCATTTCCTCCCCAGATTTTCAGTTGAAATAACTTTACGTAACAGCAACCTGCCAGTTTATAATCAGTGTAAATATATAATGTGGGAATTGGACAGAATAAATTCAAGGAACATAAAGTCTGAGTTTCACTGTGTGGTGTCATCCCAAAGTCTGGAATCCTCCAAGCCTTGGGGGATGGGGCAAATGCTCCCCCAGTATTGTTTCTACCTAAGAATAGTTTTTTTGGGTACTGACTTCAAAGATGGACAAATAAAGGAAATTTGGGTGAGATTGAGGGAAAGGGGGTGTATGTACATTAAGGACAGGTACAAAACAAAATTTCCCCTCTTTCTAATCTGACTCTTAATACCCATGATTGATTTTGTAACCCCCCTCCCCCATTATTTATCCAAGGTACACCCATGTACAAACTTACATTCACTCTTAGTCTTAGCACTACATTCAGGTAAGTGATAAGCTTCATGTTGGAGAAGAGACTGGAGAGCCCAGAGCCTGTTTGAAGACAGTAGTGGAGACACTGCATCCCTGCTCACAATCAAACCACAGCTGTCTACCTTGTTAGGCATTTAAGGGGGCCATTTCAGTCATAATGTCAAAGAAAAAAACTGAAGTAAATCAGTCTTGTTTTTCAGTTATTAACAGCGTCACAAAAAGGACTGTTGGCTGACAATAAAACGCTGTATTTCATTTACACATACCTGTCTGCTGTATATACACTTTAAATCATGCAGGCATGAGTCAGATGGCTGGGGGCCAAATAACGCACTCCATTGTGCATATTTCGTGGGGGTTAATGCATCCGTGGTTCTGAGAATGAGTGTTGTGCAAGTAGTGTGCAGTACATAGCGTGTATTAGGATGGATTGCTGCAACATTTATCGAGGGAACTTTAATGAGCTTTGTGATACAAAAATGCACTCAGACTCTGCCTACCCTCTTTGCACTTTTGTAGTATTGAAATGAATGGAATTTCCTATGTGGTAGGTACTCGTATAAAAGCACGGTACAAGATGCATTATCAAAGTGATTTTTATGCGTATTGAAGGGAAACCAGAGTCAGTGATTCAAGTCAGTGGAGTGAGCAGTGAGTGAGTGAGTGAGTCTGGTGGTGAATGGCTTGGAGAGAGGATCGAGACACCTATCTGCCTAGTTTAACTGGTCAAACAGGCTATTGACTGCGCTGGTTTCTGCAGTTAGTCTACAGCAGTACCACACCAGAGGAGTGACAAGAGGATTTTTCGGAATTGCCCGTGTCGAAGCGTCATGCTGACGCAGGACGAGTTAGCCTTTATTAAGGCTATTTATACTTTTCAGATGTCGCCGGCCCTTCTCAAGGAGCTGAGGCTGGCTATGGCCCGGAGGAAGAAGAAGCCAGCGGTGCCTGCTGGGAAACGCAGCACCACATCGGGAAGCGGGACCAGAGCTTCCCAACAACTCGCGGGCAAGCGAAAAGCCAACGAGCTAGGAAGCTCGGGCGATTATATGGAGCCCGCCAACAGGCGCCCAGCACCTGGCGCTGGGTCCATGCCTCTGCCCGCGAACTCAACAGTCACGGGCGAAGAAGCTGCTGCCGGTAGCTGGCAACCCGGACCATCTGGGGGAGGAGCAATGTACGCGGCTGTATTGGCCGGGCCCGTGGCCCCGTCTCAGCCAAGTGGGCCGCTCAAGCCCACAGCCATAGATTCGGACCCATCCGAACCCGGTGCTCAGTGGAGACCACCAATAGGCGCATGTCTAGTGACATGTCCGGGCCTCTGAGCGGCATGCCAGATGGCACCACATCAAACGCCCAAGTGGCCACGCCTGCCTACCAGCAGGAGCGTCCTAACAAGACGCCCATTTTTATTTCAGGTGTTAGTGACACCCGTTCCTTCCTGTCCTGGCGGTCTGATGGGCCAACTAAAGGGCGAGAAATTCACGGTCGTCCAATCAACCGCCTACGGGTTCAGAGCCGCGGTCAGTGCGCTGCGGTCCCTTGATGGAAAAGACGGTGTGATTTTCCACACCTTCACGTTCCCAGGGGACCGCTGTGCGCGACGTCTGGTGAAGAACCTGGGTAGAGGTATGCCTGAGAGTGTCGTCACAGAGGAGCTGAAATCCCTGAACTTCAGTATTCAGGGAGTCACGGAGCTAAGATCCGGACCCCGCCAAGGAGAGCCCCCACCCACCCCACACTTCAGTGTGTCAGTGGCGCGAGGGCCTGAGGTGTCAATAGTGCGATCTCTCACCGAACTCTGCAGCTTGCGAGTGTCGGTGGAGTCGTGTGTGTCTCCAAAAGGCCCGCTGCAATGCAAGCGCTGCCAGAGTTTTGGCCACCCAGCGCAACTGCGGATACGTACCCCGGTGCGTCGCTTGTGGGGGCTCCACCTCTCCGGTGGATGCTCTACCCCGCGGGAACAGCTTCAGTGCTGTGGCTGTCGGGGGAACCACACAGCGAACTATCGTGGCTGTGTGAAGTGAAAGGAGGCGAAGGCGGTTCTTGGAAAGGAAGCGCCCGAACACAGCCGATAGACCGTCGCAGATGGACCTGGGCGAGGAATGGAATCACGTCGTCCGAGGGGGCGTGTCGTCAAGGCTACCACGACTCCACCCACCAACCCACATCCTAACCCCCCTCCTCAGTCAGTCACGGAGGCGCCCGAGAAGCCTATAGTGACCGCCACCAGGGAGAATGCCAGGCCTAAAAAAAAACGGAGTTCAAATCAACAGCAGCTTCTAAACGGGCTTCTGCGAAGTCTAAGAAGAAAGCAGCCGCGAGTGCAAAAACCGCGGCCGCCACACCTACAACAACCAGCCTGGTGGTCCCCACCCAAAGTCCCACCTACCCACTCGAGGAAATCTCACATCTCCTCGATCACCTTCCCCTCCATGCATGTGTGGGGCTGACTCGTCGGCTTCTCACGTTCATCTCACCCTCCCCACAGGGGGAGCTCGCCTTCGCGCTGTGCTGAAGACCGTCATTCTTTTTGTGGCAGAATATGGCAGCACGCCCTAGGAGGACAGCGGTGTAAAGCCCTGCGCTTTGCATCCTGGAATACGGACGGAGTGCGTGGCAAGAAGCTTGAACTGGAGCATTTTCTCAGCCAGTACGGTGTCGATATTTGTCTCTTAAGTGCACAGCCATCTTGGTCCGCCGTGATATAGTACACCACTCCGTGCCAGTTCCGGGCCTGACCCACTTGGAGGCTAATGCCATCCAAGTCACATTGGCCGGCAAACCGGTGTTAATCCTTGCAGCTTACCTTTCGCGTTCCTGCCCACTGATCCGAGCGGACCTTACCGCCTCTTTCGGCGGGGGATTGCCGCTCTTGATGGCTGGAGACCTCAACGCCAAACACGTGGATGGAATTCGCGGCTTAACACGAGACGGGAAACTCCTATGTGATTATGCCGACGAGAACTCCTGTCTGATCTTCGGACTGGTCTCACTAACCCATACAACCCCTCGGTTACTCCCGATGTCATGGTCATCGTGATAATCAAGAACCTCATTCCCGGCGTATCTGACTTTGTGCTCCGCACTAAGCTCGGACCACTTCCCGGTTCTCATTGACACTTATTGTCGCTCATCCTTTCACCACCCACCGGATCGCAGTGACTGGGCCAACTTCCAAACTCAGTTGGAAGAACTAATTCCGTTCGATCCGGAGTTTGACAACGAGATGGCAATCCACGCATGCGCTGAGAACTTCTTCGACGCCGTTCTGAAGGCTCTGGCAGCATCAAATCCCAAGTGTCGCCCGCGTGACGACCCACGGCCTCCGATACCGGCCGGAGGATGAGATAGCGTGAAAAACCGGCTGCGAATGCAGTGGTAGTTCACCAGGGACCCCGCTCTGAAAGCCGAGGTCAAACGCCTGCAGAACTCGGTGACCCGCCGGCTCAACTAGTGGAGAAACGGCAAGTGGAGTGCTACACTCGAATCCCTCGATCCTGAAGATCAATCGCTGTGGAGGATGACTAAGCGGGTTATGGGATTTCCTTCTCCATCTCCCTCCCCGATCACCCCAGGGGGGAATCGATCTCTCAGACTCTGAGAAGGCCGAAGCCCTTGCAGACAATCTGGAGGCTCAGTTTCCCAGCATTTATTGAGACGGTTGACGTGGCGCCGAGTTCTTATTTAAGCCCTGCCAGCGAACCACAATTAACCATCCCTGACGAGGTTCACGAAGCCATCAGGGGTCTCAAGGTCAGCAAGGCTCCGGGCCCGAACGGTATACCGAACAGGGCATTTAGCGCCTTGCTATGCGAGCGGTTTCCCTACTCACCCTACCTTCACCGCGGTTCTCCGCACCTATAGCTTTCCCCAAACGTGGAAACACGCTCGAGTGATATCTATCCTTAAACCGGGGAAGGATCCAGCGCTGCCTTCTTCCTATCGGCCTATTAGTCTCGTGGGCACGATTGGTAAATTTTTTGTAAAGATCCTACTACTAGGATCTTACATGTAAAAGAACGCGAACTGCTGCGTTACGTTCAGTTTGGGTTCAGACCCAGACATAGCACGTCCTTGCAGCTGACCCGCCTCGTTGAAAGAATAACCAGGAATTTCGGCGAAAAGAGGCTCACCGGCGCAGTTTTCCTCGACGTGGCCAAAGCCTTCGATACTGTCTGGATCGATGGTCTCCTCTACAAGCTATTGCTCTTCAACTTCCCGTCCTACATAGTCCATAAATGTCATCCTACCTCAGGGATCGGACTTTCGAAGCGCCCTACCAGACGGCCACGTCATCTCGTCGAGGTTTGTGGGTTGGGGTAACTCAGTGTGCATTGATCTCCCCTGGTCTCTTCAGTCTATGTCAACATGCCCTCACCCTCGCACCACGTTGATTTGGCCTTCTACGCGGACGACACGGCCATCCTAGCCACGTCCCGCAAGCTGACGCTGCTTGTCAGCTACCTGGAGTCATACTTCAACGACCTTCAACTGTGGTTGAGTGAATGGAGAATCGCCATTAATGTTTCTAAGAGCACCGCGATAATCTTCGCGCGTGCCGGACGGCGCTTTATCCAGCCCCGACACTTCGGGGAACCAATCCAATGGGTCGACGGATGGGTATGCTGGGCTCACTCCTGAATAGGAAGAGTGATCTATCGCTCAGGAACTGAGTCCTGCTATATAAGCAGCTCATCCGGCCCCTGATGGACTATGCGTGCCCCGCGTGGAGGTCCGCTGCCCGTTCCAATGTCCGGAAGTTACAGGTATTACAATCCAAGTGTCTTCGCCTCGCTAGTGGTCCACCTTGGTACGTAAGAAACACAGGCAGTTACATGAGGATCTGGGCGTTCCGCTGTTTGCCGACCACATCAGAGCCCTGACAGACAGTTTTGACTCAAATTTTGCTGATGTGGGGATCCCCCTAGTACTGCAACTTGGCAGGTACTTACGCTGACCGAGGGTTGACTCCGTCGCCTGACGCGAAAGCTAATGGCGGCAGGGGACAGCAGGCCAGTCGAGGCCATCACCCGCGATGGCCAAGTCGACTAAACGAATCGCGTTCGGCGCTGAACAGCCGAGCGCCATTCGGTTCCCCTGACAGGTTTTCCGTGATTTTCCTCCGTTGTAATGCAAATGCCAGGGTACTCGATGCAAAGTCGGGGAACGACCTGCACTCCCCTCCACCAGGCGCATCGGCTTCACCTAAGCGCCTGACAAACGTCGCATAACTCCAGTAAGCGACAGAGCCAGTCTGGGCTCGGAACCCAGACAGCCAACCAACCAAAGCTTTTCCCTCCCATGCTTAGTCCAGGGCAACCTAGGCCCTAGTCTTTGGCACAATCAGTCAAGGCCCTCAGCCTGATTTCCAAATCATTAGCGTTAGCATATTCCCATGTTAGAATTTAGGTGTCTGTTCCTGAGCCCAACAATGCGGTCAAACGCAGGAATGGCTTAACAGACATGTGGACGTCGATTTGCGCTTCGCGCAAATCTCCGCCCCCCCAGTTAACACTTTGGCATGGGTTGGCTTGGCTGAGAATGCAGTCTCTACTCCCACGGCAAAGGACGTGCTCGCTACGGGATATTACTACAAGTGTAACTCACTGTAAAACCAGACGACAATAAATTCTGTTAGTTGTTGGAGTGCTGTGTGAGTCAATCAGAGATAGACTACGTTACCCCACAACTTATTCCAGTGACGCTCATTTGTATATTTCTTTCTGCCCTTATTGCATTCCAATTTTACTGTTTAGTTCTCACCTTCACCCCTGTATTGCTTAGCTGTCTTTGTCCCCCGTGTAAAGGCCGATTCACACATAGCATGCCGTGCCCATGCCGTGCCGTTCACATATGCCATGCCACGCCCCTGCCCTGCTCCGACAGTGCTGTGTCCTTCGTGAAAGTCTGCGTGGTAGCTGGAAATATCCGAACTGCTAGTCCAACAGTTTAATTTTTGAAACAGTTTCTAAAAAGGGTAGCGATCATTGAAATAACTCGCCGCAGACATCCCGAAACCTAGCGACGTCATGGTATTTCTGTTGGAATTTGGAGGACGTATAACGAGGAGAGGCTCACGTAAGAAAATCATGGAAAAAAGTCAAGTAGAATGGTACTACAAGCGTCTATAAATGGTATGGTTACTGCATACGGTGATTTAAATTTTTTGTGGGTGAGGTCGAAAACTGATTTGTAATGTGATATTTGTGAAGAGCAGCGCCAACGAGTACAGAAGCACAGCAGCGTCTAGTCTACGCTGCGCAGTAAACACACGAACGTAGCGCAAACACGGCATGTATCTAATGTGCAGTGTTTTTCAGACTTGTTAATATTCAGCATATTGTTCGTAATAACTCAAGTATGTTTAGAACGACCGAAGAGGTATGCCGACAAATAATTGAAACTACGCTCTAACTTCACACACTGCTACTAACTGGCAGCACATACATTTGTAATTCTATTATCAAAAGCCGTCAATAGATGGCAGGATTGCGCCATAAAGTGCTACGTCGAGCCACATTCGTCTAAAATCGAGCTTGGTATCAGGTTCTTAGAATAACTGAAGAGGTATACGGAGAGGTAGCTGCAGTAGTGCTCATGCCAGAAGGCGGTGACAGTATTGCTGTGGACACCTCCTAGGTTATTATAACAGCCTACTACCACACTCGATTTTATGTGAAGAGAAAGACCGAACTTCAAGCAGTTTATAGCATAACCCTGCCATCTAGTGACTGCTTTGGGTACTGAAGTTGCTTCCAGTAACGAAGGCCATCTACCGAATGCTATCGAAAGCCGTCAATAGATGGCAGGGTAATGCAATAGTGTGCCTTGCGTTCTCGTAAAATGGAGCTTCGTATCCGGCTCTTAGAATAACTGAGGACGTATACGGAGAGGTAGCTGCAGCAGTGCTCATGACACAAGGCGGTGATAGGTGGGAGTGGCTTAAGTATTACTGTGGACCGAAGGACGGCAAATGAGTATTCTTAAAGAAAGTATTTGACTTCTTGTGCATAAAATGTTCTAATTTGCTAGGCCAAAAAGCAAGCACGTATTTACCATTTTTGAAACACAAAGTTTCTAAAAAGGTCAGCAATCGTTGAAATAACTTCGCCTCGGCCCCAGAAACCTAGCGACGCCATTGTGCTCGTATCACGTGTTATGGTGAAGGGGGGGGGGGGGGGTGGGCAAAAGAAAGAAAATGGGGGGGAAAAAAGCAGAAAAAAAATTGAAGGAATTTTGGGGGAAACAGGAGAAAAAC